>FQKF010012262.1_pt1 | contig 11980 bp, 12 predicted proteins | sample 1504521 | NCBI WGS metagenome assembly FQKF01 (sample SAMEA4475357, study PRJEB15587) | soil metagenome | biome: Soil; feature: Field | place: India | collected 2015-03-11 | depth 0 m
TAGAGCAGGCGGTCGTAGCGCGGGTCGGGCAGGCTTAGCGGGCGCGTCTCCTGCAGAAGCCACGCGGAAATCTTATCCGCCCATTCACGCGTGTCGTCGGGGCTGGTCAGCACGGGCGTCTCGATGCGCACTAAGCCGTAGGTAGGCGATGCGCCTGCCTGCCAGCGCAGACGCAAGTACCAGCTATACACTTCACTTTGTCCCTCGCGCACGGGGCGGAACACACTACTGCGGTAGCCCGCAGGCATGTTCAGCACCTGCAGCATCCAGTTAATCTCCAGATAGCTCGTGCGGTGCGATTTAGACACGCCCACCACCTGCACCAACTTACGCCGGTCGAGCGCGCTCATCAGGTCGGCAATTGAGCCATCCACCAGCAGCCAGTCGGTGGAGGCGGGCGTTTGCTGCTCGATCCACTGGAGGGCGAGTTTGCGCTCTAAATGGTCACGCACGCGCGCTACCGTCGCTCCCGCGCGCACCAGCATCGTGCTGAACGAGGTCCTCTCCAGATCCCGCTCTTCCAGCGAGTCGTACACTGTCACGCCCGCGCGCTTGAACTTCTTAGCGTCGAACGCTTTCAAGGGCAGGAAGAGCGCCTCTTCCGCCTCCGTGAGTTCAGGCACAGGATGGAGTTCGCGATTGCGCCTTTGCAACACCATCGCCGCCACGTAGCCGTACACGACGGGAAGCAGCCCCTTCGCCGTCTGCTGGTAGTACAGCAGGTGTGAGTGCTGGATGCCATCGATGAAGTGCGTGAACTGCGTCGGGTCATCAGCGGGTGGTACGGGGAATACACCGAACTCGCGGCGTTCAGGCTCGTGCACTAACATGGCGCGGCTGAACCCGCCTTCCTCTTCAGGCGGTTCGATAGTGTCTTCTGAACTCACCCGTCGCACAATCTGCACGCCTTCCGGATTCTCGCGCAGGAACCGCACCACACGCTGAAGGAACGGAGTCATCGGATACGCAGTTCGCCTCCGGTGCGCCGACTCCTGCTGAACGAGGGTGTGTCGGGTATAATCCACTTGCTATGGTACCGAACGTTTCGACCCATGGGCAGGAGAACCGCTATGAGGTTCAGAAATCCACCTGGCGCACAAAGGTCGGCTTAGCCGAGATGCTGCGCGGGGGCGTGATTATGGATGTAGTGAACGCTGAGCAGGCACGCATCGCTGAAGAAGCGGGTGCAGTTGCCGTGATGGCGCTGGAGCGCGTGCCGGCGGACATCCGACGCGAGGGCGGCGTTGCGCGCATGTCCGACCCGCGCGTGATTGAAGAGATTATGAACGCCGTCACGATTCCTGTGATGGCGAAATGCCGTATCGGGCACTTCGCGGAGGCAATGATTTTGGAATCTTTGGGCGTAGATTTTATTGACGAGAGTGAAGTGTTGACACCCGCAGATGAGGAGCATCATGTCAATAAACACGCTTTCAAGACGCCGTTTGTGTGTGGGGCGCGCGATTTGGGCGAGGCGTTGCGGCGCATTGGCGAGGGCGCGGCGATGATTCGCACCAAAGGCGAGGCGGGCACAGGCAACATCGTGGAAGCCGTGCGCCATATGCGGGCGATTATGAGGGATATCCGCCGCATCCACAGCGCGCCCGAAGACGAACTGATGGCAATCGCCAAGCAGTTGCAAGCCCCATATGATTTGGTAGCGGAGGTTCACCAGACGGGTAGGCTGCCCGTGCCGAACTTCTCGGCGGGAGGCATCGCCACGCCTGCCGATGCTGCGCTGATGATGTGGCTGGGCGCAGAGGCGGTGTTTGTCGGCTCAGGTATCTTCAAGTCGTCTGACCCCGAGCGGCGCGCCCGCGCGATTGTGGATGCTGTCACCTACTACCGTGAGCCTGAAATGTTGGCGGAAATCTCCAAGGGCCTCGGTGAGGCTATGCCCAGCCTCGATGTGCGCAAACTCGCTGAAGAGGAACTGATGGCAGTGCGCGGCTGGTAAAAGTAGCACGGGCACCCCCGCCCGTGCTTCTATTTTCCGCTGTCTAAAAACCTAAAAGCCATGAGAGTAGGCGTTTTAGCACTGCAGGGCGACTTTGCGGAACATTTGGCGATGCTGGCGCGACTGGGCGTGGCGGCGTGTGAGGTGCGTAAACTCAGCGACCTTGAAAGCGTCGACGCACTGATTATTCCGGGCGGCGAAAGCACAACGATTGGCAAACTAATGGCGCGCCACGAGTTGGATAAAGCCATCCGCACCCGCGCCGAGCAGGGCATGCCGATTTACGGAACCTGCGCGGGCATGATACTGTTGGCGAAAACGATCGAGGGCAGCGAGCAGCTGCGCTTGGGGCTGATGGATATCGCTGTTTTGCGCAACGCCTTCGGCAGGCAGATTGAGAGCTTCGAAGCCGACGTTCCGTTCAAGCCGTTGCCCGAACGCCCCGTACGCGGTGTATTCATTCGCGCCCCCATCGTGTCGCAGGTGGGCGCAGGGGTGGAGGTTCTCAGTGAGTTCGAAGGCAAAATCGTCGCGGTGCAGCAGGGCAACCTACTGGCGACGGCTTTCCATCCAGAACTAACGGACGATGCGCGCGTGCATCGATACTTCCTGTCGCTGGTTAAGTAGTTTCAGGTACACTCTACCTCGATGCAACGTAAACCGAACGAGACACGCCTGTATCGGCAAGAGATGAACGAGCGCATCCTGAACTGCGGTTTCAAGCCGTTTCAGCGATTTTTTGCGCTCGACGCCAGCGCGTACACCGAAGGCGCAATCCCCGTTAAGTACAAAGAGCTCATGGGGCTGGTCGGCTCGATGGTGCTGCGCTGTAATGACTGTATCTTCTATCATTTAGATCGCTGTGTGCAAGAAGGTGCAACGCGCGAGGAGTTGCACGAGGCGATGAATATTGCGCTAATCATTGGCGGCTCAATTGTGATACCGCACCTGCGCTACGCCTATGAGATGATGGATGCGCTGTTCGCCGAGCAGGAGATATAATCTTCAGGAAGGCGGGGCGATGTCGAACCCCTGTCCGGGCAGGAACCCTTATTTGGAACACAGGCAGTACTGGAACGATTTCCCTACCGCCCTGATGACCACATCCGCAATCCGCTTTCCTTTGGCAGTGGGAGATGGTTTTGCGTCGCTGGATTGGGTGCGTTGGTGGGGCAGTGTTATGTGGATCGGGCTTATGGGGTGACGCTGGACTATTCGGAGCCGCCACCCCCGCCGCCGTTCAGCTCAAAGGATGAGGCGTGGACAGACGACCTACTGAAATCAAAGGGGCAACGCTAACTCGCTGTAGGCGGTATAATCGAGGCGATGGCAAAAGTGCATATGACGATTGCGACCACGAACCGCGAGCAGGTGAGTGTGCCCTGGCTGTGGCGTCTGGGGCGCGATTTTGACCTGAAAGTAAACATCCTCAAGGCGAACATTAACGAGGACTTCGGCTGGGCGTTTGTGGAACTGGAGGGTCCCGTCGAGGAGATACAGCGGGCGACGGCGTGGCTACACACCACTGGTTTGCACATCGAGCCGGTAGAGCGTTCGGTGTTTGGATAATGATGGACGCTGCTGTGCCGTTGAAGTTGCCGCAGCCACCCGCCGATTTTGAAGCGTTCTGGCAAGCGGCGGTTGCTGAAGTGGATTCTGCGCCTCTACGCTACGAGCGGGTGCATTTCGAGCAAGATGACCACCCCACGCACACTGTGTACCGCGTACGCTGGATGGGCATCGACGGGCGCGGACGCGAAGGGTGGTACGCTGTTCCGAAAGCCGTGTCATCGCCTGTACCTGCCGTGCTGTATCTGCCCGGCTATGGGGTCGGAACTGTGCCCATCAATGAGAACACGATGTTCGACGGGCTAATCACTTTCTCTGTCAACCTGCATGGCTACGCAGTGGAGCCGAACGTTCCTTACAGTCCCGAATTGGGCTACTTCACACGCGGTATCGAGTCACCCCTAAGCTATATCTATCGACGCATCATTCAGGATAGTCTGCTGGCGATGCGTGTACTGGCGGCGCAGGCGGAGGTGGACTCGCGTAGGCTTATCGCAGCAGGTCTCAGTCAGGGCGGGGGACTGGCAGTGATGCTAGGCGCATGGTGCAAACTGACCCAATGTGTCGTCGCTGAGCTGCCTGCACTGAGCTACTGGGAGTACCTACTTGGTAGACCTGCGTGGCGCTACCCTATCAAGGAGTTCAGCGACTACATGGAGATGACCGCCACGCCCCGTGAAGCAATTCTGAGCGTGTTGCAATACTATGACGCTGTGAACCACGCCCCGCGCGTGCGTGTGCCCGTCCAACTTAGCCTCGCCCTGAAAGACCCCGGCATCCGCGCGCCTGTAGTGTTTTCACTGTACGACGCGCTGCCTCAACCCAAACGCCTGCTGATTTACGAAGACTTAGGGCACGATTGGCACCCTGAGATGCGCCTGCGTTTGGCGGAATGGGCGAGATATTATCTGGGTCGCCCGCGATAACGCTCGTAGAGACGGATATGCTTACTGGTCATCTCGATGGGGCGTCCGGCAATCCAGACCTGGATAACCTCCGTTCGGATGTCCAGCGGATCGCCGCTGAGTAGCACCAGATTCGCGTCCTTGCCCACCTCGATACTGCCGAGTCGATGGGATAGCCCCAATATTTGCGCGGGATAGAGCGTGATGGCTTTGAGGGCTTCCTCACGGGGCAGTCCGTGCGCAACGGCGGTCGCCACATGATAGGGCAGGTTGCGGGCATTACTGGCGTCGTTGCTGGCGATGCAGAACCGGACGCCCTTCTCGTGCAGGCGTTTGGGCAGTAGGAACGGTTCGTCGTAGGGTTCCGACTCCGCGCTGGGCATGTTATGCACGCCTTCCAGTATCACCGGCACTTGCTTCTCGCGCAGCAGGTCGGCAACTTTGTGCGCTTCCGAGCCACCCACAATCACGAGGCGCAGCCGCTGCTCCTCCGCCCAGCGGATTGCCGCTTGAATGCCCAACGCGCTATTCACGCGCACCATCACGGGTAACTTGCCTTCCAGAATGGGAATCATCGCGTCGAATCGCGGGTCGCGTTCGTGCGCGGGAATGCCGTCCTTACCCGCCGCTTGGTGAGCACGCAGGTAGCGTCGGGCGTTCTCGAGAAATTCGTTCACAGGACGTACGCGGGTCTCCCAATCACGCCGACGTGCTTCCGCGCTCTGGTTCGGCGCAGCCGACGGGGCAGGGAAGTTCATAAATAGCCCAATCGGAGTCTTGATGACCATCTCCTCCCATGTCCAACCATCGAGGTTCATTACGCAGCCCATCCCCGAAAAGACTCCGCCTGTCGGCGTCGCCACAACAGTCGTTGTGCCGTTCACGCGCGTAACGGGAATCAGTTCCGAGTCGGGATTGAGCGCGATTTCCGCCCGCGAGTTCGGGTTGAACTGCCCCGTCTCGGTGGTGTCGATAGTGGCGGCGATGGAGCCGATTTCGGTTAGCCCCAGCGTGGTGCAAGCGTCGATATAGCCCGGATAGAGGTGATGCCCCTTGCCATCGTAAATTTTTGCGCCGCGCGGGATGGTGACACTTTTACCCACCGCTTCAATTTTGCCATCGCGTATTACCACAGTTGCCCCTTCAATCGGCGGCGCTGTCATCGGATGCACCGTTACATTCCGTATCGCGTACACGCCGCGTGTTTTGGTAGGGCGTTCCAGAGAAGCTTCATAGCGCGGTGCAAGGGGCGAAACACTCTCGTCGCCCCAAGCGGCAAGGAGTAGTAGCAATCCGAACCCGTAGGAGACAAGCCTGCGCATAGGCGTCATGTTCGCGTTGGCGTTTGAATCTCCTGCATTCCCTGCAGATACTCAATGGATTTCCGATAATGCCCATCTGGAGGCGACGATGATAGCGGTGGACAATAAAGTACAAAACAATCTAAACTTTTCTGTCGAGCGGATACGCGCTCAGTGGGATAGACAGTTCGCCCTAATGCTTTGGGCGCATTTTGGTGTGTCGTTGCTACTGGCGCTCTGGCATCGAACTTTTGAAGAAGCGTTGCTGATTGGTCTCACCACCTCTGCGGTAGTGGCTTATTTGGCGAAAACACAGCCAGGCAGCTTAACCACGCGTCTTGTGATAGGTGCGGCATTTATGGTCTACTCAGGATTGTTCATCCACCAGGCGCGAGGCGTGACGGAGTTGCATTTCCATGTGTTTGCTTCGCTGGCTATATTAGGCGTCTATCGCGATTGGCGTGTGATTACTGTTGCTGCTGCCACGATCGCTGTGCATCATGCCAGCTTTGCACTGTTGCAGTGGATGGGGCTACCTGTCTACGTCTATACGACCAACCTGAACTTTTTCGTGTTGACGCTGGTACATGCGCTGTTTGTGGTGCTGGAGTCAGCAATCCTGATTTGGCAATCTGTGCAGGGCTATGCAGAATGGCAACAAGCGGAAGAACTCAGTCGTTTGGGACAGGAGTTGCGCAGCGATCGGTTTGCAGGCAACGATTTGACCGCACAAATCGAGTGGAACCCACGGTCCCCGCTATGGGGCACGGTGAACGTGATTAATCAGCTCATAGCACGACTGAATCATAACATCGCAGAGACCAAGCAGGCGGCTCAGGCAATTGTTGCGCAAACCCACAGCGTGCGCGAGGAGACGGGGCGCATTCACCATTTGGGCGACGCTGTGCTGCGCTCGATAGAAGAAGTAAGCGAGGGGGCGCGGTCGCAAGCCACTCAGATAGAGCAGTCAGCACAGCAAATTCAACAGATTGCAGTGCTGGCTCAGGAGACCCGTGTTCAGGCGGAGCGTCAACTGCAAGAAGCGGAACAGACCACTCAAATGACGTACCAAGCAGCGGGCAACGCCGACGGGATTGTGAGAGCCAGTCAAGAGCAGCGAGTTGCTGCAAGTCAGGCGGGCGAGGCCGCATTGCAGTCTGCACAAGCGGTGCAGCAGGCGCTGCAGGCAGTGCAACAACTAAACACGACCGCCGATGCCGTGCTGAGTCAAGCGGCTCAGGCGCAGGTATCGCTGGAGGAGGCGGTGCACTGCGCCAGCGAGCAGGTCGATCGACTCGGCGCGCGTTCATCAGATATTCGGCAAATCCTACTGACGATTACCGAAATCGCCCGTCAGACGAACCTACTCGCGCTGAATGCTGCCATCGAGGCAGCGCGGGCGGGCGAACATGGAAAGGGATTCGCCGTTGTCGCTGACGAAGTGCGCGCCCTTGCCAATCGCTCCGCCGACGCTGCCAAGGAAATCGACGCCGTAATTCAGGAGATGACGCGCGACATTCATGAGATTATCGTGCACATGCGCGGCGACGAGAAGCGTCAAGGGCTGCAGGAAGTGACGACTCACACCCTCCAACAAGTGGTAAGCGCGTTCCAAACTCTGCGCGAACAGCTCAGCCAAGTGGAAAACGCAGCACAGGGCGTCAATCGTGCAACCGAATTGGTGGTCAACCAGTGTCGGGCGATTGAGGATACTGCACAGCAGAACACTGACCGTGCCGCCGAGAGCCAACGCATCCTGCGTCAAATCGCGGAACAGGTGGATGCCCTGCGCGACGCCATACAGATCGGCTTGCAATCCTCGTCCAATACCTCGCACCAGATAGAACTTATCAACGAAATCGTGCAAGGGATTGCCGCTATCAGTGAGCAGACGACTGCTTCCACTCACGAGGTGCAGCAAGCCATCCGCCAGCAGTTTGAGGCGGTGCGCGCATTGCTCGCGCAGATTGAAATGACCGACCAGACAGCACGCGCTGTGTATCACCGCCTGGAGGAGTTCAAAACGAGTGATGAGCGTGCCCAAGAAGTGTCCCGCGAGCAACTGCAAGCAGCATAACAAACCTGCTCCCCTCTCCACCTTAGGAGAGGGGAGTGAGGATGGGGACAGCACATGCTCACCAAAAAACTGTTCACTGGAGCCGTTCTGGTCGTTTGGCTGACGCTCATTGGCGTTACTTACTGGCGCATGGAGTTGCGTTTCCTACAGCCTGCAAAGCGTCCTGCAGGCGCGGCGACGATAGACCCATCCCTGCAGCCTCCTGCGCCCATTCAACGGCTACAAACGGATGCAGGCGATTTTGAGCTGTATGGCAAGTTCACACTGCTCAACTTCTGGTACCCTGACTGTGCCTGCTCGCGTTTTATGGAGGGCCATGTGCGCGAGCTTGTGAAAGAATTCACACCGCGAGGCATACAAATTGCCACTGTGATTATTGTGAACGATGAGCACGTGTCGGATGTAGACGCGCTTCGGGGGTGGCGCAGGCGGGGCATCGAGACGCCCGCGCTTGTAGACAGAAACGGCGCACTGGCGCGTCAGTTCGGCGTTTGGGCAGGTCCAGCGGCTGTTATCATCAACCAGCAGGGACAGATTGTCTATATCGGCGCCTATAATATCGGTAGATATTGCAGCAACGAAGAAACTGCTTTCGCAAAGCAGGCGTTGGAAACAGTGCTGACAGGGCGAAAACCCCCACGTGCCAGTACGCCCTTTTATGGCTGTCAGGTTCCTTCAGCGCGTCAATAGTCGTGCTGCGCCCAGAAACCCTATCAGCAGCAGCCCTAAGATACCCAGCATCACCGCCCAGCCGAGGGCGCGACTCCAACGCGACGACGCCCGTCGCTCCAGTCCCACGGTATCGTCGCGCGTGCGTGTATCTTTGCCGAACAGAAACACGAAGTAGAAGCGCGTCCACAGGAACGGTATCACGCCGCGCACATCCAGTAGGTGTCGCCGATGGTAGGAATAGAGCGACTGTTTGAGTAGCGCGTACTGCTCGGGCGAAAGCGTTTCGAGCAAGGCAGGGGGCAGGGCGCGCAGTAGGTGCAGAATATACAAATCCTGCGGCTGTTCGGCGGGCTGTTCGCCCTCGAACGCCTCTTGAATAATCCACAGCGGCGGCTTCTCGTCGGGCTGACGGGCTGGATACCCCATACCGCCTATTATCGGCAGGGCATGGGGGTGTCTTAATCGTCCCGTTTCTTCACGGCGTGCCCGCCGAACGCCTTGCGCAACTGCGCGAGGAATCGGTACTGGAAGCCCTGCTCATCTTGGCTGCGGAACCGCTCGTGCAGGGCGAGTGTAATCAGCGGGGCAGGGCTGCCGAGATTAATCGCCTCGTGCGCTGTCCAGCGTCCTTCACCTGAATCAGCGACATAAGGGGCGATGCCGGTCATCTTGTCGTCCTCTTTCAGGAAGCCGGCAATCAGGTCCAGCAGCCAGCTGCGCACGACCGTGCCATGACGCCACGCCTCTGCTACCGCAGCGATGTCGATATGGAACTCTTCCTTGCGCCGCAGTAGTTCAAACCCCTCCGCGTAGGCTTGCATGAGGGCATACTCGATGCCGTTGTGAATCATTTTGGCGTAGTGTCCCGCGCCGACGGGTCCCACGTGTACCCAGCCCTTATCGGGGGCAGGGGCGAGGTCGCGCAGGATTGGCTCAATCTGTGCAATCACTTCGGCGTCGCCGCCCGCCATCAGCCCGTAGCCGTTCTCCAAGCCCCACACGCCGCCCGATACGCCCACATCGGCGAAGCGTATACCATGCTCCCGTAGTCGCTCTGCATAGCGGATGGAATCTTTGTAAAGGCTATTCGCGCCGTTCACTACGATATCGCCTTGCTGCAGCAGGGGCGCAAACTGAAATATGGCGGTTTCGGTCGGCTCACCTGCTGGATACATAAACCACACGATGCGCGGGGGCACGAGGGGGTTCACAGTTTCATCGGGCGTGTAGGCGGGCGTAATGCCGTAAGGCACATACTCATCCACTGTAGCGCGTGTGCGTGAGTAGCCGATGACGCGATGCCCGCGCTGCACGAGGCGGCGCGCCATATTGCCACCCATACGCCCTAACCCGACGATTGCGAGTTCCATCGCGCCAAGTATACCCCTTACCGTCGCTGCTGGGCGATAAAGTCTGCATACCAGCGTCCACTGGACTTCAAGAGGCGCTGCTGCGTCTCGAAGTCTACATACAACAGCCCGAATCGCTTACTGTAGCCGAACGCCCACTCAAAGTTATCCATCAGCGACCAGTAGAAGTAGCCCTTGAGGGGTACGCCGTCCTGAAGGGCGCGATGCGACTGCTCCAAGTGCGCCTTGAGATAGTCCACGCGCAGAGGGTCGGCCACCTCGCCTTGCGCGTTGGGCGTATCGGGGAACGCCGCGCCGTTCTCGGTGATGTATAGCGGAATATCGCCGTATTCGTCGTGTAGCCATTTGAGAATCTCGTACAAGCCTTCGGGGTAGACCTCCCAGCCCATCTCAGTGTGGAGTTTGCCTTCCTGATGGATGGTGCGCGAGCCGATGGGGTCGGAGGCGTCGTAGGCGATAACGTTGCGCGTGTAATAGTTCACGCCGACGAAGTCGATGGGCGTTTGAATAATTTGCATATCGTCAGGGGCAACTTTGGGGGCGAACTCGCCGATGAAATTAATCACGGTATCGGGATACTCGCCGCGAAAGATGGGGTCTAAGAAGTAGCGGTTGATGAATCCGTGCCAAAGCGCTGCCATCATTTGGTCTTGTGGGCTGTCGCTGGCGGGCTGTTGTGGACCGAGATTAGTCACGATGCCGATTCTGGCGTTGGGAATGCCTTCCGCGCGGAGGGCTTGGACGGCTTTCCCGTGCCCCAGCAGCATATGGTGCCCGGCTTTGGCGGCTGCGCCGATGTCGCGCATGCCGGGCGCGTGCTGCCCCCACAGATAGCCCAGCGCCATCACGACCCATGGCTCGTTGATGGTCGCCCACAGATGCACGCGGTCGCCCAGTTCTCGGAACATTAGACAGGCATAGTCGGCGAACCATTTGGCGCAGTCGCGGTTTGCCCAGCCACCGCAATCTTGCAGTTCAGCCGGCAGGTCCCAGTGGTAAAGCGTAATCATGGGGGTAATACCCGCGTGCAGTAAGCCGTCCACGAGGCGCTTGTAGAAGTCCAGCCCTTTAGAATTGACTACGCCGCGCCCCGTGGGCAGCACGCGCCCCCACGCCACCGAAAAGCGGTAGGCGTTCAAGCCCAGTCGTCGCATCCACTCGATGTCTTCCTGCCAGCGGCGGTAGTGGTCACACGCCATATCGCCGTTGTCGCCGTTCAGAATTGTGCCCGGCGTATGGCTGAACCGATGCCAGATAGATGCGCCTGCACCGTCCGCAAGCGGCGAGCCTTCAATCTGGTAGGCGGCGGTTGCCGCGCCCCAAAGAAAATCCGAAGGGAACTGCATAGTATCGTTCTATTCGGCGTAGACATCTTGTCTCCTGCCGCGACCAGTAAGCGTCAAGCAGGGTTTGACAGGGTGTCAAGGTGCGTTTTGATACGTTGTCAATCACCCAGCATCAGTGCAAGTAAGGCTTTCTGCGTGTGTAAACGGTTTTCCGCCTGATCCCATACAGCGGATTGAGAACCGTCTAACACAGCATCAGTGATTTCCTCGCCGCGGCGGGCAGGTAGACAGTGTAAAACAATAGCGTCTGGCTTTGCGAGGCTAAGCAGTTGCTCGTTGACTTGAAAATTCTGGAACTGTCGCATGCGCGCTTCGCGTTCGGTTTCGTAGCCCATAGAGACCCAGACGTCAGTGTAAACCACATCGGCGTCAGAGACGGCCTCGTGCGGGTCGTGTGTCAACTGCACCTGTCCACCTGATTGTATTGCGAGCGTGCGCGCCTGTTGAATAATCGCTGTGTATGGTTCGTAGCCCTCGGGCGTGGCGATTGTTAAAGTGTGCCCTAAGAGGGCAGCCAGTAGTGTAAAGCTGTGGCACACGTTGTTTCCGTCGCCCACCCATGCGAGGCGTAAGGGTGCGTTGCCTTTGCGCTCCTGAATCGTCATCAAGTCCGCTAACGCCTGACAGGGATGCTCGCGATCGCTAAGGGCGTTAATCACTGGCACCTCTGAAAAGCGGGTCAGCTCTTCCAGTGTGCTGTGCAGGAATACACGGGCAATCACGCAGCGCACCCAGCGGGAGAGGTTCCGTGCAATGTCCATCACCGCCTCGCGCTTGCCCATC
>FQKF010486412.1_pt1 | contig 11977 bp, 10 predicted proteins | sample 1504521 | NCBI WGS metagenome assembly FQKF01 (sample SAMEA4475357, study PRJEB15587) | soil metagenome | biome: Soil; feature: Field | place: India | collected 2015-03-11 | depth 0 m
ATGGTGACTTTCCTTTTCATTTCCTGTTAATTTGTACAATATTAATAGGTTACAAATTTACTAAAAAAATAATGCAATCGATTGCATAAATCAAAAAAAATAATTTACTTTGCAGAAAAATAAGCTTTTAATACGTTTACTTATGGTTCGTGTAGTTACCTTTGGCGAAATTATGTTACGTTTAGCAACTCCAAATAACTTACGATTTACACAATCAAATCAGCTTGAAGTAAGTTTTGGAGGGGGTGAAGCTAATGTGGCCGTATCGCTTGCAAACTTTAAAATTCCTGTTTCGTATATTACCCGCTTACCCCAGAATGATTGGGGGCAGGCTGCCGAAATGTCATTACGTAAATTTGGCGTAGATACAAGCCATATTGTTTGGGGAGGAAATCGCATTGGGATTTACTTTCTTGAAACAGGGTCAGTTATGCGCCCATCGAAAGTAATTTACGACCGGGCAAACTCAGCCATAGCCGAAATTAATCCCGACGAAATTGATTGGGATAAAATATTTGAAAATGCCAGTTGGTTTCATTGGACAGGTATTACTCCTGCAATCTCGAGCAATGCAGCTCTTGCCTGCCGCAGAGCTATTGAGGCAGCCTCAAAAAAAGGAATCACTATTTCTGTCGATTTAAATTATCGAAAAAATTTATGGAAGTACGGAATGCCTGCCTCTGAAATTATGCCGTCGATGGTTGAAAAATGCGATATTATTTTAGGTAACGAAGAAGATGCAGAAAAAATTTTCGGTATTAAAGCTGAAGATACTGATATTACAAGTGGAAAGATTGATGCCTCGGCATATGAATCGGTTGCACGCAAGTTATCAGCTCGTTTTCCAAAAGCAAAAAAAATAATTATTACACTTCGCGGTTCAATTAATGCAAACCATAACACATGGTCGGGTGCACTCTGGAACAAAAAAGAATTTATTACTGCTCCAACCTACCAGATTACGCATATTATTGACCGTGTAGGTGGAGGCGATTCATTTATGGCTGGAATTATATACGGCATGCTTTCAAAACCCAACGACGATGCCTACGCATTAAACTTTGCTGTAGCTGCATCGGCTCTAAAACACACCATTCATGGTGATTTTAATTTAGTCTCGGTCGACGAAGTGCATAAACTCATGCAAGGCGATGCATCGGGACGTGTAGTAAGGTAAAACATATACATATGGCACAGTTTCAACGTATACAGGTAGTACAAAAAATTATTGAAACAGGATTGGTTCCTCTCTTTTATCACCGAGATTTTGAAACAGCTTGTAATGTGCTTACAGCATGTTATAACGCGGGAATAAAAGTATTTGAATATACCAACCGTGGCGATTTTGCTCATGAAAATTTTGCACAACTTATAAAATATGCACAAACTCATTTGCCGGGAATGATACTGGGAGTAGGTTCTGTGGTTGATGCTGCTACTGCTGCTTTATATATGCAATCAGGAGCCAATTTCGTTGTTTCTCCTCTGCTTAATGAAGATATGGCTAAAGTATGCAATAGGCGTAAGGTTTTATGGATTCCTGGTTGTGCTACAGTAACAGAAATTTCAAAAGCTGAAGAACTGGGCGCTGAAATTGTTAAAATATTTCCTGCCAAACAATTAGGGGGCCCTGCGTTTATTAAAAATATTAAAGGCCCTTGCCCCTGGACCAGTATTATGCCCTCAGGAGGAGTTGAAGCCAATGAAGAGAACATCCGAAGCTGGTTCGAAGCAGGTGCAGTGTGTGTAGGAATGGGTTCTAATTTATTCCCTGACGAATTAATTAAAAACAAAAAATTTGACGAACTAACAAATAATTTACAACTGGTATATCAAATGGTTCAACGTGCAAAAACCAAATAATATGAATTACTTAGAAAATTTATTCAGTATTAAAGATAAAGTATATGTACTTACGGGTGGTGGTGGAGTTCTTGCTGGAGCCATAGCCGATGGTTTAGCCCAATGTGGAGCTAAAGTGGCACTTATCGATATCCGAATTGAAAATGCTAAAAAAAGAGCCGATAAAATTAATGCTTCAGGTGGAATAGCAAGTGCTTTTGAGTCGAATGTTCTTGATATGAAAGCGCTTGAGAAAACTCGCGAAGAAATATTAGGTCAATGGGGTAAAGCAGATGTATTAATTAATCTGGCCGGAGGTAATATGCCTGGTGCTACTATTCCTCCCGATAAAACCGTTTTCGACATGCAAATACCCGATTTTGAAAAGGTTATGGCCTTAAACCTTTCGGGTACTGTTTATCCTTCACTGGTTTTTGGTAAACATTTTGCTTTGCGCAAACAGGGAAATATCATCAACATATCATCCATGGCAGCTTATAGAGCCATAACCCGAGTAGTAGGATACTCTGCAGCAAAAGCTGCTGTGAGTAATTTTACTCGCTGGATGGCCATGGAAATGGCAATGAAATATGGTGATGGAATACGTGTAAATGCCATAGCCCCTGGATTTTTTATAGGCGATCAGAATCGTGCTTTATTAATTAACGAAGATGGAAGTTATACAGAACGAGGAAAAACAGTAATTGCCAACACGCCTATGCGCCGGTTTGGTGAACCTGAAGAATTAGTTGGAGCTGTTATATATTTAAGTAGTAACGCTTCAAAATTTGTCACAGGCGTTGTTTTACCTGTCGATGGAGGTTTTGAGGCTTTCAGTGGTGTTTAATCTTTTAATTTTATTACTATGGCTTTATTACAATCGTGGAGATGGTTTGGGCCTAATGACCCCATTAGTCTTCAACAAATAAAAGCTACCGGTGTTAATGGAATAGTTACTGCTCTTCACCATATTCCTTATGGCGAACTCTGGGAAACTGACGAAATTCTAGAGCGAAAAAAAATAATTGAAGATAACGGTTTTGTCTGGAGTGTGGTCGAAAGTGTTCCGGTACATGAAGATATTAAAAAACGTACAGGTAATTTCAAACATTATATCGAAAATTACAAGCAGACTCTGCAAAACCTTGGAAAATGCGGCGTAAATATTGTTTGCTACAATTTTATGCCTGCATTTGATTGGTTACGAACTAATTTGTCAAAACAATTACCCGATGGCACTTTTGTAAGTGAATTTAGTATGACTGCCATTTGTGCATTTGACCTTTTTATACTTAAACGTAAAGATGCAGAGCAGGATTATTCGAGACAGCAAATAGAAGAGGCCGAAAAATATTTTCGCACTCAGTCGCAGGAAGATATTAACCGTTTAATGGCAACTTTATTGTTAAGTCTTCCTGGTACTGACAAACCACTTACTATCGATTTTATCCGTACTTCGATTGAAGAATATAAAAATATAAGTACTCAACAATTTAAAGAGAACTTACTATTGTTTATAAAAGAAATTGCCCCTGTCGCTGAAGAAGCGGGTGTAAGGCTAGCCATTCACCCCGACGATCCCCCTCGTTCGGTTTTTGGTTTACCAAGAGTAGTAAGTTCAATCAATGATATTAAAGATATCATTAATGCCTATCCATCATACAATAACGGATTTACATTATGTACAGGTTCTCTTGGAGCCGGATTTCATAATAACTGTACTATTATTGCAAGTGAATTATCATCATACATTCAATTTGCTCATCCACGGAATGTGATCCGTGATGAAAAAGGTAATTTCTCTGAAGTCTCGCTCTTCGACGGCGACGTTGATATACCTTCAATTATGCAAGTTTTAATTGATGAAGAAGAACAAAGAAAATCGTCAGGTCGAACTGATTGGCAAAATCCTATTAGACCTGATCATGGTAATTTAATGCTCGACGATATTGGCAAAAAATACTATCCAGGATACTCATTATATGGCCGTCTTAAAAATATGGCAGAGCTTAGAGGTCTTGAAATTGGACTCAGAAAAAATAAGAAATAGCAGAAATACTTCAGTATCCAATAATAGTTGTTCAATTCAATCACATCAATAACTGTTTTATATTTAATAAAAGCTTGAAAACATTTATATAACGGATTGTTACTCAGTAATAAAGTTATTAAACATTAACATTTCTAAATACTTTTAATAAAAAGAGGCCAGATAGGCCTCTTTCTTTAAACTACAGCACCGAGAAACACAAAAATTAAGCTCCTGATGTGTTAAACCATATATGATTTTAATCATGCATAAAACAATGTTTTCAATATAACGACGCACATGTTATTTCAAGGTTATGTTAATCTTCTATATTTTTGTTGTGCTAATCTGTTAAAAACTTATATATAACTATTTGATTCAAAATATTTTAACAACTTATTGAACTTAAATAATATATGTAAAAATTTAAAAAAGCTTGATAAATTAAAATAAACTTTATTACCTTTAGCTATGAATAAAAAACACCTTCCTTGCTATGTTATTTTTCTTCAAAAACAAAACTGAAAAAAGAAAGAATGAATTATTAAAATGGGCACGAATAAATAAAATAGAAAGTATTCGCGACGATATTGAAGTTACTAAAGTTACACGCCTTTACATAACTGACAAACGAATTAATAAAATACCAAAAGAAATTGATTGTTTACATAATCTTGAAATTCTGGATTTAAGTCACAATCAGCTAACTGAATTACCAAAAGAAATTAAGAATTTAAAAAATCTTAAATACCTTAATCTTAGTTTTAACCAATTTAAAGAAATTCCTGAAGAAATTTTTTCACTAACCAACATTGAAGTTTTGAGGTTAGAAGGTAATTTAATAAAAAAGATTCCAGATGGTTTGACTAATTTAACTTCATTACGTGAATTAAATTTAATGGGCAACCAGATTTCGTCACTACCCGAAAAATTCGGCAGTTTAAGTCAGCTAACAAAGCTCAATTTAGCCATCAATCAACTAACCGAGCTACCCGAATCGTTTTCTAATTTATCACAAATTCAGTCATTAGAACTGTGGTTAAATAAATTTAATGATATTCCTGAAGTAATTAAAAAGTTACCGAACTTAAAAGACTTTTCCAATGTAGTTGATCCTGAACGACTTAATAAAACCCTGATATGGGCAGTTATAAACGACAATACCCGATTAGTAGATAAGCTTATATACCATGGAGCAGATGTGAATTACAAAGACACATCGGTAGAAAATCAACTTTTTACAACTCCCTTATTTGAAGCCAAAAGTCTTGATATGATCACTTTACTTCTGACCATGGGTGCCGACCCTTTTCTCGATCGTGAAATTGTTAAACATGTTAAGACCAGGAAAGGAGAAGAAATGAAACGCACAGGTAAATTCGAATCTTTTATTACCAAACAACATCCTAAAGAAATTGAAAAATTTAAAAAATCGTATCTCGAAACTCTTGAAATCGTAAAAGGAGCAAAAAAATAAATATCCTTTAATTCTCCTGCTTTTGGTAGTTCATCCGTTTTTTATTAACTTGCCTGTAAATTAGGCATTTATGTCCCTTCTCAAATACTTAAAAACGGTACCACTTTTAAAATTGTTATTTCCATTTTGCATAGGCATATGGCTTCAGAATTATTTCATGTGGCCTTACCAACTTATATTTCCATTGCTGTGTTTATTATTATTTTTTTTGGTTCTATTTCATTTTTTCTCGAAAAAACTTGCCTATGGGGCTACAGTAATATGGTATATTCTCATTTTTTTAATTATAACACTTATTGGTTGCTTTGCTATTTCGGTAAAACAAAATACTTTTAATAGTATTGAAAATAAACTAAAAAATTCTCAAGCAATAGCAGGAACAATAGCTTCTAATCCAATAAAATCGAATAACAAAATCACTTTTCAGTTACAGATTGAACAAATAAAAACAAATGCAGTTTGGGAAAAAGTGCATACTTATTGTTTGCTTAATATGTTTTTGACCAATATAACAGATCTTCATGTAGGTCAAAAAATAGCTTTGCTTAATCCAACAATACAAACTCAAAAACCTGATTATTTCCCTTATCAATATAATTATCTAGTATTTAATCGTAAGAAAAATGTGATTGGAATCCTATCCATACATAAAACAAATCAATTAGTAATTTTACAGGAATCTAATACTTCGTTTAAATATCAAATTGAAAAAATACGAACGCATTTAATTGAAAAAATTTCCCATTTAATACCTGAAAAGCGGGAACAAGCAATCCTATCATCGCTTGTTTTAGGATATCGAACCGAAATTGATTCAGATTTAAAACAAGCCTACTCAGCTGCAGGTGTTATGCACATATTATCTGTTTCTGGGCTACATGTGGGTATTGTTTACCTTTTTCTCTCGTATACATTATATTTTTTAAGAAATAAGTCGAAATGGGTAATTATTCGAACCGCAATAATCATATTGGCTATCTGGATATATGCTTTATTAACAGGTAGCTCACCTCCAGTAATTCGTTCGGCCACTATGTTTACCTTCTTTGCATTGGGCGAATTATTAAATCGGCAAACTATTTCGTTTAATATGGTTTTTGTCTCTGCGTTATTCATGTTAGCAATTGAGCCATATCTTCTGTTTGATGTAGGTTTTCAACTCTCATATGCTGCTATAATTGGAATATTAATTTTTTACAAACCCTTCAGCCAGATTTTTCAATTTTCATCAGCAATACCTAGTAAAATAAACGATTTAGTAGCTGTCTCCATTGCTGCTCAATTAGGAACTTTACCTTTTACTCTTCTTTACTTTCATTCATTTCCAACCTATTTTATTCTTAGCAACATAGTTATTGTTCCACTAAGTGCAGCATGCTTATATGCAGGTTTAACATTACTGTTTTTTTTACCAGTTAATTGGTTAGCTAACCCAATTGCACAATTATTGGAATTATTAATACAATTCATGAATACAATTATACTGAAGATAGAAAGTTTACCCATGGCAACCATATCATGTAATTATGTTAATTCTCTTCATTTTTTAACCCTTCTGATACTTATAGGAATAATTGGCTATATCATATATTTCCGAAATTATAAATGGATTATAGCTGTTTTTAGCTTAATATTGCTATTACAAACTAACAGTTTAATAAACAAATATTTAATTTATAATAAAAAAGAGATCATTATCGGAAAATTTATCCGACAACCTTATATCACGATAAAACATTTCGATAAACTATATATTTTTCATTATTCAACTGATACAAACTATATAAAATATGTTACAAAAAACTACGCCCTAATCAATAATATAAAATCAATCGAATATATTAATATCGATACATTTCAAAAACCTAATTTAACTGATATTCAGTTTAAAATCATCTATTTTAATCGGATATTTACTTTAGTATATGATAATATTGCAATCATCTTTTCTGAAAACACATTTTGTGCTTCTAATTTTATAAATGAACACAAGCTATCAGCAATATTTCGAAAAATAAAAATAATGAACAACAACTTTCAATATTATATTTATCAACACAAAAATCAATTAAATATACAAACTTACAATAATTATCATATCATTACCTTATAGGAGTGTCAAACCTTATTAGTAAATATTTTTTAGGTGGCAAATAAAAATATTAATTGATTTATCATAAATTTACCCATGTAAAATTAAGTATTCATTCGTACAAATTATTAGTTATTTAATTCAACTATTTAAAGGTTTACAGAAGCTATAATATATCATATAGACCTATTGTAGTATAAATAACATGAAGACTGGAAACCATATGTAATTGCGAAATTTAATAATTCACTAAAAATTAAATTTAACATGATGAAAATTATCATAGCAGGTGCAGGCGATGTTGGTTTACATTTATGTAAATTATTATCGAACGAAAATCATCAAGTATCAATTATTGATAATAGGGAAGAACAATTAAAATTAGCAGCATCGTATGTCGATAGTCATTCATATAAAGGTTCGTCATCCTCTTTTGAAGTACTGAAGAATGCAAAAATAAGTGAATGCGATTTATTTATTGCTGTGACAAATAATGAACATAATAATATTAATTCGTGTATTATTGCTAAGCGTCTGGGAGCCAAAAAATGTATATGTCGGATTGACAACCTTGAATACTTAAGTGAGGAGAAAAAACAACATTTTACTCTATTAGGTATCGACTATATGTTTTATCCCGAACAAATTGCAGCTAATGAGATAGTTAACCTTATTCAACAGTCGGTTCAATCTGATACCATGACCTTTGGAGGAGGAAAACTTGTTTTGCATGTGTTACGTATGGATGAAGATGCTCCAGCAATAGGTCAATCGGTTGCTGATTTTCACAATATATCGCAGACACCTGAATTTAAAATAGCTGGTATTGTTCGCAACGATAAAACTTTTATTCCAAAGCTAACCCATACAATTGAAGAAAATGACTTGCTTTATATTGTAGCCACCCAGAAAGGTGTAGAACTTTTAACCAAATATTTTGGAAAGAAAAAAGAAAATATCCGTACCGTTATGATTATGGGCGGAAGCCGTATTGGAATTAATACCGCCCGACAATTAGCAATGAAACAAACTGTTAAACTGATTGAAAAAGATCGTACTAAAAGTTATGAAATATCAAATAAACTACCGGGTGTATTAGTGATAAACGGCGATGGAAGAAATATGGATTTACTTTTGCAAGAAGGAATAGCTCATACTGATGCTTTTGTGGCTGTTACCGGCGACTCTGAGATTAACATGATAGCTTGTTTGCTGGCTAAAAAATTAGGTGTAAAGAAAACAATTGCCGAAATTGAAAACAACGATTACATTAAACTAGCGGAAAATATGGATATCGACTCAGTTATAAATAAAAAAACTCTTTCGGCCAGTAAAATTTTTAGTTTCACTATGAACGACGATGTTTCGTCGGTCAACTGTTTAACCTGTTCTGATGCCGAAATACTTGAATATATTGCAAAACCTGATTCCAAAATAACTCAACAACCTATTGCCAAACTTAATTTACCTGAAGAAGTTAATATTGCTGGTATTATTAGAGGAAGTGAATGCTTAATTCCAGAACCTAATACTCAAATTCGACCGTTCGATAAAGTTATTGTGTTTGCTCAACCTTCGGTAATAAATGAAATAAGTAAATATTTTAAATCGTCGGAACGATTTTTTTAATCGTTAATAGCCGTGTAACTTTACTTCAAATAATTTAGGCCAGTTTTTGCCAGTAAAATAAAAATGCTGGGTATGAGGATTATACGCTATTCCATTTAATACATCAGTATTTGGTTTGCGATCGGTCGATTGTAATAAATTCGAAAAATCAATAATCCCTTCCACGCGTCTGGATTGCATATCGATTACAACTACATAATCAGTCATATAAATGTTGGCAAAAAGCTTTCCATTTACATATTCCAGTTCATTTAAATTATCAATGGTTTTTTCGTTATCCACAACTTCAAACTTTTCAATTATGCTAAACGATTCGGGTTCGACAATATAAACCCAGCTACTACCATCGGTCATTATCAAATTTGTACCATCCGTAGTCAGGCCCCATCCTTCAGCTATATCGTATTTTATTTGCTTTTCAAGCTGAAAAGTATTTTTGTCATAAACCAAACATGTATTTTCGCGCCAGGTAATCTGATATATTTTATTTTGTAAAAGTGCAATCCCTTCAGCAAAATACTTATCAGCCAGTGGAACTACCTGTAGAGTTTTACCTGAAGATATTTCAACCTTTCGAAGAGCCGATTTCCCATACTGTCCATCACTTTCATAAAAATATCCATTTTCATAAATTAAACCCTGTGTATACGCGTCAGTAGAATGGGGATAAGTTTTTAATACCGTATAGTTAATTTTTCTCGGTTCAATATTTGATACGATTAATATGCGAATAACCTGTTCTTGTATATAATTTTGCCTATAAACCTTAAACTTCACCACAGTATTCCCTAAACGTTGATTTTCTATTGTCCAATTTAATTCATTACTGCCTTTTATTGTTCCTATTTTTTTATCATTTATTTTTATTTCTATCGAATCGGGTTGAATAGTGTCGCTAACCAATTTTATTTGAAAACTAATAGGCGAACCATATACATATTTTTCACCATTAATAGGTTTAATCACATGAACTAATGGCTGATTTTGATTGGTCGATGGCAGTTTATTGTTTGTGGAAACATTAGATTTACAACCATATAAGGTCAATGCTAAGCACATGTATGTATGGCATAAAAAGGAATACATTGTTTTCATGAGTAATTATTCGATTAATCGTTTTAAAATTCGTTTTATTAAAGAACCTTTTTTTTGTTTCTTAAATATTGTAGAATAATTATCTTTCGGTTTTTGAATACCATTAATTATTTGATATGCTTCTCCCCAGCCAGGGAAACCGCCCAAATTACGATCATCAATATAAATGTCGGCTATAATTTTTCGACTTAATGAATCATCCCATACTTCTTCGGGATAGTTTTTATTTACGGCATAGAATTCAATTCCATGTTTACGACAAAACTCAACGGCTTCATCGAGTTCTTTGCCACTTCGAAAAGTCCAGAGAATAAGCTGATGACCCTCTTCCTGTAATTTTCTGAGTGTATAAAAAGCAAAAGGCAATTCTTTTCCAATAGCTGGATAAGCATGTTCTACAATTGTTCCGTCAAAATCAACTGCAATAACCATGGTTAATATTGCTCTTTTTCATTAGGAAAGTCGCGGGTTTTAACATCGGTAATGTATTGTTTAACAGCGTTCGAAATGTCATCATAAAGATTCAGATAACGACGCAGGAAACGGGGTGAAAAATCTTTATGCATGCCCAGCATATCGTGTAATACAAGCACCTGACCATCGACTTCACGGCCAGCTCCAATACCAATTACAGGTATTTTTAATTCAGATGCGACACGACCTGCCAAAATTGCAGGAATTTTTTCAAGCACTATGGCAAAACAACCCAATTCTTGCAACAAATGAGCATCTTCAATTAATTTGTTTGCTTCGGCCTCTTCTCGAGCGCGAACCTGATAAGTACCAAATTTATGAATCGATTGAGGCATAAGACCGAGATGCCCCATTACTGGTATGCCAGCCGACAATATCCGCTCTACCGATTCTTTAACTTCAATTCCTCCTTCAAGTTTTACAGCACCTGCACCTGTTTCTTTCATTATACGAATTGATGAAGCAAGAGCCTCCTTTGAGTTGCCCTGATAGGTTCCAAAAGGCAAATCACACACTACCAACGCACGCTTAACGGCTCTCACTACCGACGCAGCGTGATAAATCATATGATCGAGCGTAATTGGCAGTGTGGTTTCGTATCCTGCCATAACATTGGCAGCCGAATCACCTACCAGGATAACATCTATTCCGGCTTGATCTAAAATTTTTGCCATAGAATAATCGTATGCGGTAAGCATCGATATTTTTTCACCACGCAACTTCATTTCATATAATTTGTGCGTGGTTACACGTTTTATTTCAATATTAACTGACATAATAATCATTTTATAAATCAGACAACAAAGTTGGCAATAATTTACGAATTAGCCTTAAAAAAATGCAATTACTTCATGTCAGTTTTCCAGAACAAACGAATGTCAAAATAGCATGAAATGACTTGAAAAACTGCATGGCATAATGATTGATAAACTAATGGTTAAAAAATTATAAATTGATAACAACTTAAATAAAAATAATTATGGGAAAAATTATTGGAATAGATTTAGGAACAACTAACTCGTGTGTGGCTGTAATGGAAGGTAATGAACCAGTAGTTATAGCCAACAGTGAGGGAAAACGTACTACACCCTCAGTTGTAGCATTTACCGGAAGTGAAAGAAAAGTTGGCGATCCAGCAAAGCGTCAGGCTATCACCAATCCAAAAAACACTATATTTTCAATTAAACGTTTTATGGGCGAAACCTACGATAGGGTGCTTAAAGAAATTGAACGAGTTCCCTATACCGTGGTTCGTGGTGAAAATAATACTCCTCGTGTAGTAATAGAAGACAGACAATACACGCCACAAGAAATTTCGGCTATGATTCTTCAAAAAATG
>FQKF010007171.1_pt1 | contig 11971 bp, 8 predicted proteins | sample 1504521 | NCBI WGS metagenome assembly FQKF01 (sample SAMEA4475357, study PRJEB15587) | soil metagenome | biome: Soil; feature: Field | place: India | collected 2015-03-11 | depth 0 m
AAAAGATAATTTCTGGGAAATGGGCGATACCGGCCCCTGTGGTCCATGTTCTGAAATTCATGTTGACATTCGCGACGATGAAGAACGAAAGAAGTTAGATGGTAAACAATTGGTAAACACAGGACACCCTCAGGTAATTGAAATTTGGAATATTGTATTTATCCAATATAATCGAAAAGCTAATGGGCAGCTGGAAAAACTTCCTGCCCGACATGTCGATACTGGAATGGGATTTGAACGCCTATGCATGGTAGTGCAAAACAAAAAGAGCAACTATGATACCGATGTTTTTACACCCATTATACGCGAAATTGAAAAATTAACTGGCATTTCTTACGGAAAATCACACATGAGCGATGTTGCCATGCGGGTAGTAGCAGATCATCTTAGAGCTGTAGCATTTGCCATTGCCGACGGACAATTACCTTCAAATAACAAGGCGGGTTATGTTATTCGTCGAATATTAAGAAGGGCTGTACGTTATGCCTATACTTATTTAAACCAACCCGACCCATTTATGTGTAAACTGGTGCCTACTCTAGCCAATCATATGGGCGATGCTTATCCCGAACTACGTGCACAACAAAAATTAATTATTCAAGTAATTACTGAAGAAGAACAGGCTTTTCTTAGAACATTATCGACCGGAATAAAATTAATTGATCAGATTATTGCCGAAGCCAAAAGCAAGAATAAAGAATATATTAGTGGTATAACCGCTTTTGAACTATACGATACTTTTGGTTTTCCTCTTGATTTAACAGAACTCATCGCCAGAGAAAATGGACTACTTGTAAATAAAGACGAATTTGAAGCAGAAATGCAAAAACAAAAAAGTCGTTCCAGAAACGATGCCATGGTTGAAACTGATGATTGGGTAGTTGTTAATAATTTAGAAGAAAATGAGTTCGTTGGATACGATTTAACATCGTGTCAGGTACAAATAACCCGATATAGGAAAGTGTTAACCAAAGGAAAAACATTATATCACATTGTTTTAAACAAAACTCCTTTTTATGCCGAAAGTGGTGGACAAGTTGGCGATAGAGGTACTCTCTCAAACGATTACGAAACAATAGATATTATTGATACTAAAAAAGAAAATAATTTAATCCTTCATATTGCTGAAAAATTGCCTCAACAAATTGAAAAGCCATTATTGGCCACAGTTAATATTCAATTGCGTCGTGATGCTGAGGCTAATCATTCTGCTACACACCTATTACATCTGGCTTTACGAACAATATTGGGCAAGCATGTTGAACAAAAAGGTTCATTAGTACATCCCGATTATTTACGTTTCGACTTTTCGCATTTTCAAAAATTAACGCCTGAAGAAATCGATAAGGTTGAAGATTTTGTAAATCAGCGAATTCGCGAGAATATTCCTTTACAGGAGCATAGAGCTATGCCATTTGATGAAGCACAAAAACTTGGTGCTATGGCTTTATTTGGGGAAAAATATGGTGATAAAGTTCGTGTAGTTCGATTTAACGACTCGGTTGAACTATGTGGTGGCACACACGTAAGTTCAACAGGCCAAATAGGATTCTTTAAAATAGTTTCAGAATCGGCTATTGCTGCCGGAATTCGACGCATTGAAGCAATAACTGGACGTCAATTTGCAAATTATCAACGAAATATTGAAAAACAATTAGAACATGTTAAAGCACTTCTCAACAATCCCCCCGATATCATTAAAAGTATATCTAACCTGATTGAAGAGAAAAACGTGCTTCAAAAGAAAATTGAAGATTTAAGCAAAGAAAAACTAAACAAAATTAAGAAGGACCTTCTTCAAAATATTGAGCAGATTAAAGGACTAAATGTAATAAAATCAGAAATTACAGTTGATTCAGCGGCATATCTAAAAGACATAGCTTTCCAATTACGCACTCAAATTGAAAAATCAATAATAGTTTTGGGAGCCGCTATTGATGGTAAAGCCAACCTGGTTGTTGCTATTTCCGACGAACTGGTAAAAAATATGAATTTAAATGCTGCCGATATAATAAAACAAATGGCGCGCGAGATTGATGGAGGCGGAGGTGGCCAACCATTTATTGCCACAGCTGGAGGTAAGAAGCCTGAAGGTATAATCCATGCTTTAAATGTGGCAATTGGAATAATTGAAAAAAAATAATCAACTTTGCCCTATCAATTATTGACCCAATTTTTTTATCATGAAAGTGACCCGATTATTCGATCTACTTGATCGATTACAGTATAATTATGCTCAAAAAACTGACATTCTTGCCGGAAAAGAGAAAGGAATCTGGAGAAAATATTCAGTAAATGAGTTTATTGAAATTACTAATACATTAAGTTGTGCTTTGTTGTCGCTTGGCTTAAAACAAGGCAATAAAATTATTACCATCATTAACAATCGACCCGAGTGGAACTTTTTCGACATGGCTATTCAACAAATTGGATGTATACATATCCCCGTGTATCCAACCATTAGCAAAGACGATTATGAATATATTTTTAAACATGCCGAACCTTCGATGGTGGTAATTGCAAATAAATCAGTTTTCGACAAAATAAAAGGGCTAATTGCCAGTTGCGAAATTCAGCATGTATACAGTATAGACGAAGTAAACGATATAAAACCATGGACAGAATTAATGAATATCGGTTCAACAAATAAAAAACAAAATTTATCAAAAGTTATTGAAATAAAGCAACAAATTCACCCTCAGGATATAGCGACCATAATTTACACCAGCGGGACAACTGGTAACCCAAAAGGAGTAATGCTTTCGCACTGGAACATACTCAGTAATGTAATTGCTACATCTAAAGTACATAAACTTGATTCGAATACAAGAGCATTAAGCTTTCTTCCCCTAAGTCACATATATGAAAGAATGCTTAATTATCATTACCTGTATCTAGGTTTTAGCATTTATTATGCTGAAAATATGGGAACCATAGCTGAAAACCTTAAGGAGGTTAAACCACATATATTTTGTGCCGTACCTCGTATTTTTGAGGTATTTTTTGAGAAAATTCAAGCTCGTGGACACGATCTTTCTTTTTTGGCTCGTCATTTATTTTTCTATGCCATTGAATCTGGTTTAAATTATAAGCTTGAAAAAGAAAACAATTCTTTGTATCGGTTAAAATTTAAATTACTGGATTTACTGGTTTATAAAAAAATTCGCGAGTCATTAGGAGGTCAACTACAAATAGTAGTATCAGGAGGAGCTGCATTACAACCAAGGCTCGGCCGCCTTTTTTGGGCAGCAGGTGTAAAATTACTCGAAGGATATGGCTTATCAGAAACTTCGCCTGTAATTGCAGTAAATCGTTTAGCTCCTTCCCCACAAGTCATGATTGGAACCGTAGGCCCTATCATTGAAGGCGTTGATGTCAAAATTGCCGACGATGGAGAAATACTGGTAAAAGGACCTAATGTAATGCAGGGTTATTATAAAGAACCAAAATTAACTTCTGAAGTAATTGACAAAGATGGCTGGTTTCATACTGGCGATGTGGGCATGATTGTTAATAATGTATTTTTAAAAATAACAGACCGAAAAAAAGAAATTTTTAAATTATCGAGTGGTAAATATATAGCACCCCAACCCATTGAAAATATGTTAAAAGAATCGGAATTCATTGAACAAGCTATTGTAATTGGAGAAAATGAGAAGTTTGCCAGTGCAATTATTCAACCCAATTTTTATTATTTACATAGCTGGTGTGCATTCCGAAAAATTCATTTCATTGATAACAGCGATTTAATCAAACACCCCACCATTACTGAACTTTATCAAAAAATTGTGAATGAGATTAATCTCAAATTAGGCCAAACTGAACAAATTAAAAGAATCCGTTTAATTCCTGATACCTGGTCGTACGAAACTGGTGAATTATCGCCAACTCTCAAATTAAAAAGAAAATTCATTATGCACAAATACCGAAAGTTAATTAACGAGATTTATCAAAAGGATTAAATACTGAAGGATTAGAACCTTTGAGGTTAAAATTTAATTTTTATTTAAATACTGGTACGACATATTTTGTATAGAGAACAAACGCATTATTTTATTAAATAATTCATTTGGGTCTATAGGTTTGGTAATATAATCATCGCATCCGGCATTGATACAACGAGTACGGTCGCCAAGCATAGCAAAAGCCGTTTGAGCTATTATTTTAATATTAGGTTTGTATTTTTTTATAAGACGGGTACTTTCAAGACCATTGACTACAGGAAGTTTAATATCCATAAGAACCAGATCTATTTCAGGATTTTTTAAACATTCAGCAAAAGCACGCAAACCGTTTTCGACTATTATGACCTTAGCGCCCGTTTTACCTATCAATTCCTTTAAATAAGCTGAGCTATAAAAATCATCTTCAGCTACTAGTATTGTTCTTCCGCTCCAATCAAAGTTTGCTATCATGGCTGGTTTGTTTAGATGTTTTTTATTTATGTCAAATTTAAGAAAAAAGTAATGCACTTAACAGTATTTTTTTTGCCATATTTTACAAAAATAATCAACAGCCATGAAGGTGATCTTTTCTATGTTTTTATATCAAATAAAACGATTATTAACTAGTTTATTGTTTCTTTATTTTGGTCGCTCCTGACAGGGCATCAATATTTACCTTCGAATCAAATCCAACATCTAAAGAAGAGCTTTTAATTATTTTTGCTAAATCATAACTAACTATGGGTAAAGACTCTCTTACAAATTCTGGGATATTATAATTTCTTAAGAAAGATTCGAAATAATGCGGATTTTTCATGGGTAAAACGAATGGTTTGGAGACATTTCCATTTGTGTCGAAATGGCTAAAGAAAGGACGTGTATGAATATGATTCATACGCTTGCTTGAAAAAACAAACCACCGACCTGTACTCGACCATGAATGATAACTATCAACTTGATTGCTATTAACTGGCAATTTTTTTATTTCATTGGTAGTAAGATCAAGTATATATAAATCGGAACTTGGATAAAATATTGAAAAACAACCATGATTCGATAAGCAAAACATCAAAAATTTACCATCAGGCGACACACGTGGAAAAGTAACACTTTTTCTGAGCCTATATGCCGAAATAACTGTATCGGGTTTACCCCATGTGTTTGTTTGCGGATCAAAAGCAATTCGCATTAAACTATATCTGAATGAATCAACAGGTATAGAATTACTCCATTTAGGAGCAAGACAGTAATATAAATATTTGCCATCGGCCGACCAATTGGGATAAGTTTCATTCCCTGATGTCGAAATCTCAGGGCAGGTAGTTAGCTCATTTTTATCGATATTATATACCACCAAATCAGATGCTTTATCAAACACTTCTATCAGTTCGTCACTATAATTATGAAACGATTGATTAATACGATTTACAGAAAATGCCACAAATTTACCACTGGGATGCCAGCTAGGATATACAGCAGGCGTCATGGTATAAGGAGTTTTGGTGTTAAGTTTTACACATTTTTGTTCAGCATAAAGAACAGTTCCTTTATTACGTCCTCGGACATGAAAAAGAAACTTTTCAGAACTATTTCTCCAGAATGAATGACAATTTATACAGTCGTTTTGAATTAAATTATTCTCAATAATAGGAGTTTCTTCAAAATTCGACAAATTTCTTACATACAGCCCCATTTTATTCCATAGCACATTCCCGTTATTTATTAGTCGATAGGCCAGATATTGATCTAAACTGTCTGAACTAACTGTATTTTTTATTGCTTTATATTTAACCCAGTTTCTCGAATTTTCCTGTAAATATACTATTATCTCAAAATCTTGTCCAACATTGTTTTTTAATAATTTTTCCCATTTTTCAATTGGAATATCTATTACACCATCTTTTGATCTGATAACAAATTTATAACCATTTTTTCCTTTAAATTCGGCTACATATTGAATTCCTGATTCATTGATGTAAAAATTTAATGGGGCAATATTCGGTGGAATTACAATTTCAGTATAGTCGGGTATAATTCTGGGCAAATAATTCAGTTCTTTAGCATTTTCAATTTTAGGTTGACAACCATTAGATAATTCAAATAACAAGGCAATGCTAATTAAATAAAATATGCTTACCACTTTTTTTGAAAGAAACTTCTTATTCATTTTCAACTTGTATTTCTTTTTTTAATGTTACAGGACTAACAAAATGCAAATAAAACCAGTATGTATTTTTATATAGTTCTTCAAGAGTAGGACGGGCTAAATCAATATTTCCTTGAAAATAACCAATTGTTTTTGCATAACTTGTAAAACGATATTTTGTATCATCACTTACACGAAAACCCTGAATGGAATCACTATTGCTTTTTACTGAAAATAAATAAGCCATTGTTGCTTCATCATAAACTTTGGGTAAAAAATTGATTTGAAAATGTTTTAATCGGTACAAGTTTTTTACAAATAAGGGAATTTCGTTTCGTAATAAATAATAGGTTTGTAAATACTCATATGCCATTCGATTGGTGCTGTCAGTTTTTAATAAATCAACCAATTCTTTTCCTGCTGCTTTTTTTTGCAAAAAGAAATCATATTTAGGAAATTGTCTTTGTTTGGTTGATAATTCAACGTCGCGGGCAACTAGAGTTGAATCATTAGCAAGTTTTTCGTAATATCGAGCAATTTTGTTATGCATTATACTATTTTTTAACTTCGCAATAAATGGATTTGCTATGGATGGCTGATTTAAAATCAGACTGGTTTGAATTAAACGCAATAAAACTCTTGGATTATTTTCATATACGGTTTGTGCCTCAAAAGCCCAATACCGCGCTGCACCTATATGACCTAACTCATAAAACAGATCGCAATTATCAAGCAAAGTAGTAGGTTCGGTATATGTGGTAAGAAATAAGCCATATTCTCCCCATGTTTGGGGATAATCAAATAAATTTACCGATAATTGACCTGTAAAATACAAAGCCTTGTTGGTATAAAAATTAACAATGCGGTCGTTGCTCCGATATTCTTTGGCTTTATGTAAAATCTCCTCCCATTTTCGTTTGTATGAAAGATATCTGAACTCATTGGTTACAATATTTTCTGATTTTACAGGTAAAATGGTTACTAATATCCCTGAAACAATAACGACCAACAATTGAATATAAATTGCAAAAGATGATGTTTGATTACTTTGATTTGGTTTGAGCATTACTAAAAACAATGCCGAAAAAGGAATAAAAAAGAATAACAAATAAATTAGAGCAGATTCTTGATAATCGAATTGTAAAATATGACGACCTAAGAAAAAATGACTTTGGTCGACACTAAAAATATAGTTATTAAAGTAAAGCAACCAGGATAAAAGAACCAAAATTGATAAAATAATTTGTAAACCAATAAAATTGAACCTCTTACGGATACTGATTAATATAGTTGCTAATACAAAAATGATAAAAGCACGCCCTCCGCATATGTATGCTAACAAAAACAATAATAGTAAAAATTGAATAGAGAAAATTGTCTTTTTTAAGTAGATCTTACCTAGTTTCGAATTATTTTCGGTTTTTTGGTACTTATTTATTAAAAAGTAAAAAGCATATGTAAAAATTAACACAAACAGTAACTGCGTAATATAAAGAATGGGGAACTGGGGATCTTTTAAAAAATACAGAATAAAAAAGGGTATTACCAATGACAGAATTGAAGACCACAATGAAGAATTCAGTCTGACATAAATTTGGTATAGAAACCACCAAATAGCAAATATTAAGATAAATATTACGATTGGACCCAATACGGTAAGTACGAGAAATTGTCCAAAAAACTGAGTAACATATTCAGAAATGCCACCGGGGTATGATAAATGTTCAACAAGAAAGGGCTTATCAACGTAGAACACTATTTGTTGAATATACCAAATTTTTTCAGAATTAAGATAAAAAACATATCCAAAAACAAACAGAAAAAATAACAGTAAATATATTTTTCTATGAAATAATAAATGAAAAATTTTATGCATCATTTAAAATAAGTTATTTAGATTAAAGTGATTTAAAAACTGAGAAACAAATATAATAAAAAGAGATTTTTGGTATAAATAACTTATACTTTATTTAGAATTAATTTTACATGTATTTAACCAGAAGATAATTTGAATGCAAACAAACACTTAAATCAATTTTTCATTATTTCTTCCGGACCATTCAAAAACTTTAGAAAATAAAACATCAATAACTAAAAAAATCAGTTTTCTGTCAGAAATAAAAATTAATACATTTGCTAAAAACTAATAAAAATGGTAAGTATAATTACTGCAACGCATAATCAACTAAGCGTCAATCAACTTTATGTAGAGTATCTTAAGACTTATACTCAAAATAAAGATGAACTTATAATTATTGACAATCATTCAACTGATGGCACTCGCGAGTTTTTCGAAAAGAATTGTGATAAACTGATAAAACATGAACATAATTATTCTTATCCTTATTGTCAAAATAAAGGAATTAAAGCAGCAAGTTATGAATATATAGCGCTACTTAATAATGATTTATTGGTGTCAAAAGCATGGGATGCAAAAGCCATTGAAATTATGGAAAAAAATAACATTGATATTTTATCATTTGCATCAACTGACCATGTCGATACATACAAAAACACCTAAAAAATCAAATCAAAATGGCGTATAATTAAATATCCAATAATTAAAACTTTGGGTGTAAATAAATATAGTTTAAAGCTAATGCATTATATGATGTATGGGAATTGGGATAAATTTTGTAATAAATGGGAAAATAAGTTTAAAAATCAAATAATTAATGGTTTCAGTGGTTCATGCTTAATAATTAAAAAAAAAGCATTCGATAAAATAGGATTATTCGATGAGCGTATTCAAGCAGCCGACTGGGATTTATTCTTCCGATCAATCATTCGTAATCAAACCCATGGTGATATTAAACCCATACAATTAGCATTGGAAATATATATGCACCATTTTCAAAAACTAACTTATAAAAGCAAATATTTACCTTTTATTGATGGCGCAAACTTAATTTCGTTAGAAGAAAAATGGGGTAAAGATTTTGTGGAAAAATATGAAAAATTAAATTACAGTTAATAAAATGCGTCTTACAAAAACAAATGAAGATTTAGATGATGTTTATATTTTTTCCATTATTACCAGTGAAAATGATTTGAAAGTAGCCTGGTTACTCAATCAAAATTTGAATATCCATTTATCGCGAACTGAAAGTATTCATAATAAAATGAATTTACCAGAAGAAGGCTTTGCAGTATTTATTTATGATAATGAAAATGTAGATGTTTTTTGCCGTTATATTTTAATTCAGAATCGTAGAAAAAACCATAGTTTTTTTAGTTCACATCCCAAAATCGATTACTTTTTTATTCTTATGGGAGCTTTTTTTAGTGAAGAACTTGAAAAGATCAAACATATGCTAAAAGGGATTGATAATTTCAATGCAGTAATTCCTGTAAAACCTAAAGAAATAAAAGGATACGATATGTTATTTATATTCGAATAAAGTTTAATTGCCTTATTTTTAATAAAATAATAAAACTAATCTAGATACTCGACATAAATTTTAAATTATTAGATCTTTAATAACAAATATTAAAACTTTTTAAGACAGGATTACTATTTCAATAAATATATCATCAATTTTAGTCGAATATTTCTTTAAAAAAAATTACTTTTGAGATAAATTAATTTAGATATGCTAATTACAGAGCCGTTATTGATTATTTGTGCATTTATTACTTCAGTAATAATAGTATATACCTCTATACCCACTATAGTTAAAGTAGCTCATGCCAAGAAATTAATGGATGAACCAGGAAAAAGAAAATCGCATAAAATAAGTGTGCCCACTCTGGGAGGAATTGCCATTTATACAGGAATTTTAATACCTATGGGCATATTCACTTTTTTTATTAAAAGTCTTGAATTCCAATATATATTTACAGCATCGTTAATTTTGTTTTTTGTTGGTATTAAAGATGATATTCTGGTAATAGCTCCATTAAAAAAATTGGCTGGACAGATTTTTGCATCATTGATTATTATAGTATTAGGCAATTTCCGCTTCACGTCTATTCATGGTTTCTGGGGAATTTATAATATTTCTTATATAGTTAGCATAATACTTACTCTTTTTGTTTTTCTGGCCATTATTAACGGGTTTAATTTAATCGATGGAATTGATGGATTAGCCTCGGGAATTGGCTTTATTGCCAATTTGTTTTTTGGTATCTGGTTTTATCTTAATAATGAAATAGCATACGCAACCATATCGGCTGCTATAGCAGGCACACTCTTGACTTTCTTTATCTTTAATGTTTTTGGAACAAAGAATAAAATTTTTATGGGCGATACGGGATCTTTGATTATTGGATTATTCATGGCTGTGTTTGCTGTTAAATTTAATGAAATGAATACCGACCCTACTATTAAATACTATATTCATGCTGCCCCTGCTGTATCGTTCGGAATTTTAATTGTTCCGCTGTTTGATACTTTGAGGGTTATCATTATTCGATTATTAAAGGGACGGTCGCCTTTTACAGCCGATAAAAATCATGTACACCATAAATTGTTGGCAATGGGTTTTTCGCATTTAAAAGCCACCAGCTTAATTGTACTTGCCAATATTATAATTGCTATTATGGTATTAAAATTAAATTATTGGGGTATGATTGATTTAGGTATGTTAATTTTTATAGTCGCCTTATTTTTTTCAGTTTTACCCGAAATTATTTATTATATAAAAATTCAAAGAAAACAATTTCTTAAATAGTTTTAAATATTTTTAATGCTCTAAATCCCTCTTCAACTATTTCTTGAATTTATAATAAAAGTCTATATATTTACCAATCAAGTATTTAAAATTTGTTTAAATGCATCGGGTTGTTCATCAATATACGATTGTGGCTATAGCTTTATGTTTCACCTTATTGGACCTACCAGTAAATGCTCAGTACATATATACAACTAATAATTACTACAATTATTTAATTGAAAGTAATAATATCAATAATCAAAATTTCCATTCCTCTTTGCAACCATTTGCATTCGAATTTCATGATGTTGATACAACCTATAATAGGATATTTCCTGTGTTTAACACATCAATTGGACTATCTTCAACCCCAAAAATGACTGCAAACTTTTTTAATGGTATAGGTTGGATCTATAAAACTTCTAAAAATATATACGTTCAAGCTGCACTTCTGGAAAACATACAAGCTTATCCATTATTTAGGGAGAGTAAAATTGACACAAATAAAATAATACCCAATTGGGGAAAATACTTTTTAAAATACCATAACTATTACTTTAGACCTCAAATTATAGGAACAATAATTTATAAACCTCTTAAATATATCAGTGTTCAAACGGGAGTGAATAAGCATTTAATTGGAAACGGCTATCGTTCATTGTTATGGTCCGATAATGCTCCCCCATTACCTAATTTTGGACTTACAACAAATTTCTGGAAAATAGAATACATCGTGCGTTGGTTATATTTAAGAGATATTGATAACACCGCAAGAGCAGGTAACAATGTTGATAAATATGGTGTATTTCACTATTTTGATTTTAAACCCAACAAATGGTTTAGTATTGGTTTTTTTGAATCAATTATCTGGTGGGGAAAAGATTCTGAGACAGAACGAGGAATAGACCCTTCTTATTTAAATCCTATTATTTTTTTCCGACCTGTAGAATATGCGCAACACTCGCCCGACAATGCCAATTTAGGAACAAATATTTCAATACGACTAATGAACAAAACTTTTCTTTATTCACAAATCTTTATTGATGACCTTAGAGTTAAAGACCTGCTGGCTGGAACCAATTGGTGGGGAAATAAATATGGTCTTCAATTAGGCATAAAAACTTTTCAATTTTTAAAAGTTAACAATCTTTTTTTCCAGGCAGAGTATAATTTTGTGAGACCTTATACCTATTCACATGCCACGTCATCGCTTAATTATGGTAGCA
>FQKF010305508.1_pt1 | contig 11970 bp, 11 predicted proteins | sample 1504521 | NCBI WGS metagenome assembly FQKF01 (sample SAMEA4475357, study PRJEB15587) | soil metagenome | biome: Soil; feature: Field | place: India | collected 2015-03-11 | depth 0 m
TTTGTCCATACATTTGGGGGGCTAAAACAAAGTCGCACAAATAATCCATAATTTCTTAAAATGCAATATACACAACGAAGCTAAAAGATTTTTCTATGTGTTTCTCAGTGTTTCCATGCTGCTAAATAATTATCAAATAACACCTTTGGATTGAAAACATTGATTTATAAAGCATTTTTATATTAGCTATATAGAAAATTTGATAAGTAGATAGCAGTGAAAAATCTTGATAAATTCTCGCCACGGAGTGCACGGAGAAGTAAGGAGTTTATTTCTCTGTGGTTCTATGTGTTCTCCGTGGTGAATTATTTTTTAACCACAGAGAAGCTAAGAGATAAACACAGAAAATTTCTATGTTTTTATCTCTGCGGTACTTGACGTCTTTTGCGGTTAAAGGAATAATTCGCGAAGATTATAACCAAAACAGGTTAATATTTTTTAAAAACTACATTAATTTAATTTATTTTTAAAAATGTAGAGTTAGGCTTTATAAAATATTCAATTAATATTCTATTTGTCTGTTTATGTGATATATAAAATTTTAATTTAAGCAAATATTTTTTTGTCGGTTAGTATAACATTATTTCTAAATTGTCATTAGAAAATATAACGGTATTTTGCAATACTATTAAATTTTTTGAAAAAATGTTTTTATATGTAGGAAATTACTTTATATTTGTAATACCTAACCGTTAAAACCCTAACAGTATGGATACATGTAAAAATTATGTTCAATGCCCTATTTATAGAGGAATATTGGCAGATAAAGAAATGACAGCTACGGCTTATAAGCGAATGTATTGTGAAGCAGGCGAACAGGGCTGGCTCAAATGTAAACGTTATCAGGTTAAAGAAAGAACCGGTACCTGTCCGCCTGATCTATTGCCTAATTCATTTCAATCAGTCGATGAAATAATTGCTAGCATGTCAGTTTAATTTTTTGTTGTAGCATTTTCTCGATAGTCGCATATTCCATTGTTGTTTTTATCGACGAAATTAGGCCCACGATTATTTCGTCTGTTAGACGTAGCTGTTTGATTGCCCCATTTTGAATTGTTATTAGTGTCTATCCGACTTTCATAATTGTCGCATACATTGTTATTATTTTTATCAATGTAAGCAGGTTTTGGGTTTGCATTATTTCTAGCTCCCATTCCATGTCGACCCATCTGGGCATTTGCATTTAATGCCAGGATCATGGCAAATAATGTACTAATCATTACTTTTGTTCTCATAACTTTAAACATTTAATTTAACTTTAATTACTATTTCTATATTGATACATGCGCATGCCTTTTTTATATCCCTGACCATTTCCGCCCATCATTTTATCGTTTACAAGTAAATGGTAAAAAATTGAATCGAGTTTTTCTTTCTGTTGTTTATTACAAATTGATTTCAATTGAAAGTAAAATTGATATGTTTCTTTTTTCAATTTGCTATGCAGAAATCCAATGCTATCGGCAAAATTATTTAATAATATAGTATCGGGCTTATGGTTTATCATGTAATAATACATTTGTTTTCGGGTTTCAAACAATTGCATAGCTATTGCTTTTGATTGTTGCCTGAAAATTTGATTCATTTTTCGAAACAAATCTATTTGATGGTCACTGAAATTTAGCTGGTTAATAAAATATCGACCATTGTAAGGATTACCAGTAGGAAAATTTTCGGAAGTGTATGTATTTTGCATAGATGCTTGTTTGAATTGGTAATTGTGAATGATGATGGTAATGATGGTCGATGCATTCAATACCAATAAAATGATTACTGCCCATGTTAAAATTTTTAATTTTTTATCTGTAGTCATAGAATTTAGTTTTTAATCATTAATCAGATAATAAATAGCTTCCATGTCGAAATCGTCGGTTATATAAATATCATCGTTAGTTGATACCATGGTTGAATTTTGATTGAGTTGATATATTTTACCGATGTAATTACCGATGATGATTGCTGTAAAAATGCCAAGTGTGAGAATCACAGGTTTCAATAGTTTGCCGTATTTCCACTGAGTAGCAATGTTCTGTTTTTTTTCTAAATTTTCGATGCAAGCCATGATTCGTGATGCAAGATAAGGATCTATGGCAAGCTGTTGTTCAGATTTCACAAATTGGTCAAAAGCATATAACCTTAATAATGCGTTTCGACAGTTTAGGCAATTTTTGATGTGTGCCTCAAACATAGTTTTATCATTATCTGATATAGTTTGACTTATGTATAAATCAAATAAGTCTTTGTATTCCTCGCAATCCATTTTTTTTGAATTAGTTTTAAGTATTAGTAACAATAATTTATTTTTTCCTACGGTTACAGTAAATTTTTTTTGAAGAATGATTCTTTCGGCAGGAATAATTATAAAGATATTATGATAATGTATTTCTAGCGACTGTTAAATTAAATATTAGTATAATAAAAACAGCGGATACTTGTCCGCTGTTTTTATTTTAAGAAGAATTATGTTATTCAATTAATAACTTTTCTTGATAGATTTTATCATCAGCAACTACAGAGATGAGATATAAACCTGTTTTTAAGTTACTATGTATATTAATTTCTCTTTCGGCAGCATAATTTGCTGAAAATAACAACTGGCCATTAAGGTGGTAAATATTAACCTTGATTTGGTTATATGTTGGTAATTGGTTTAGTGTTAGGGTAAATGAGCCGGTCGACGGGTTTGGGTGAATTAAAATTTTGCTTTGATATGGGTATTCAACATTGGTGCTTATTGCATCGGAAGCTGAAGTAGTTGCCAGTATCCATTTCTGGCAGTTATTTCCGTTATAGTCCCAGAGTTGCAGTTGAATGCCTGCAGTTGTACTTGCATTGGGGACTTCAACAACACGGTTGCCGTTTTTTGAAGAAATAACATAATTTCCTGCATTAGTGCGTTCAATGCGCCAGATTTGACAATTAATACCTGTGTAGTTGTATAATTGTAATTTGGTTCCTGCATTAGCACTACATCCGATAGCATCGGCCGAAAGTCCTCCTAAAGCACAAGTGATTTTGTAGTAACCATTTCCTAGCTGAGTTAAATTCCATTTTTGGCATGTCAGGTTATTCCATGAACCCTGGGCAATAGCCTGACCGGAAGCACCTGTACATCCCCATGCATCCCATACCAGATTACTATTTACATTTTTAATCTGATAAGTACCATTGTTAAACCAATTTAAGGTAATAGTTGGCCAACCTCCGCTCCATGTAAATTGTCCAATGGCAAGTTTAGGATTTCCGTTATCATCTTTGTCGTAATAATGATAGGTGGCATATTCTACCCCATTTTCAGAGAAATAACCCAGAGCGCCGGGGCCGACAAAATTGCCAGAAGTACTTAAAACTGTACGCCAATTGCTATAAGGTCCTGTCACTGAGGTTGACCTGCCTACTTGAATATAGTAAGTACTATTTGAACCCTGGCAACAATTGCCTCGATTTACGAAAAGATAATAATAGCTGCCATTACGCACTACCTGCGAATTTTCAGCATCAGAGAAAGTACATACGCTATAACGAGTACTATTTAGTGGTTTTCCTGTTGTTTTATTCAGTTGCTGCATTTTAATACCGGTATTCCATGAACCATAGGTTATCCATAAATTTCCGGATGCATCGAAAAAAACATCAGGGTCAATGGCGTTGAAATCGTTACTGTTATTTGAATAAACAACAACACCTTCATCGGTCCATGTCGGATTATTCAGCGATGGTGATGTAACGAGTCCTATGCACGATACCTTTGAGCCGAAAGTGGAACAAGCATAATACAGGTAGTATTTGCCATTCATATAAATGCATTCAGGAGCCCAAAAAGTTCCGGAGAAATTGGGAACGTAATTTTTTATCCACGATGGATAGTTTGTTTTAGTAAAGGGAGTTGGGGCTGCTGTCCACTTAATTAAATCGGTTGAATTGCATGCATAAATACCGTCGCCAGTGGTAAAAATCCAGTATACGCTTCCATCTTTAATGATTGAACTTGGGTCGTGGCTTCCCACATGATTTTGCAACCCAAATGAGTAAGGCAGCAACAAAAATAAGGCTGCCATGCAATAAATCAATTTTGTTTTCATAGTTATGTAGTTTTTGGTTATACGAAAACAAAGTTGAAATAAACTTAATACGAGAGGGTGCAATTTCTGGTAAAAGAGGTGTAAGTTTGGGTAATTTTAACAAAAATGAAACTTTTTAAATTTAATTTAAAAGGTAAAAGAAAACGTAAATAAATTTAATTTAAAAAGAGTTTTTATGGTATTCTTTAGCTTAAGAAGTTAATGAATAATTATTTTTAAAAGTAGTTTTATCCAAAAGCTACATCCAGCAACATCATTGTTGAGAAGCCAATAATGGTACCGATGGTTGAGAAGTCGGTTTCGTCGCCTCGTTGTGATTCTGGAATAAGTTCTTCAACAACGACAAATATCATGGCTCCAGCCGCAAAGGCTAATGCATACGGTAAAAGGGGGACTACCAACGAAACCAGATAAGCTCCAAGTACGCCGGCAATTGGTTCGACTATACCCGACATTTGTCCATAATTGAAAGCCTTCCAGCGAGAAAAACCTTCACGGCGTAGTGGAATGGAAACAGCAGCGCCTTCCGGAAAGTTTTGAAGTCCTATACCAATTGCAAGAGTGATGGCACCAATGAGCATGGAAGGATCGGAATTGCTGGCTAAAGCTCCAAAAGCAACTCCAACAGCAAGACCCTCAGGTATATTATGAAGGGTAATAGCCAAAACAAGCAGAACACTTCTTTGCCACGAAGTTTTGATACCTTCGGCTTTGTCTGTTGCCAATCCCATATGAAGGTGAGGTAAAATACGGTCGATAATATATATAAACAGAGCACCACTAACAAACCCAACCAGTGCTGGAACCCATGGGGTTATTCCACTCTCTTCGGCCATTTCAATAGCTGGTGCAAGTAATGACCAGAAGCTTGCTGCAATCATCACTCCTGCAGCAAATCCGAGCATGGTGTTTAAAATATTTTTATTTAAAGTCTTAAAAAAGAAAACTAATGCCGATCCTAATGCTGTTAAAAAATAAGTAAATGATGTGCCAAGCAATGCAAGTAGCACAGGATCATATTTCAGTAAAAAATTGAAATCCATATTCGACTTATTTTTAAATTTTAATAACAATCAGTTTAAAAAAAAGTTCAGTGTTCAGTGTTTAAAAGCATGATTGTTATTCCAGAATATTTTTTGTTATCTCATTTGGATTGCTTTCGATGGTAAGGTTTTGAGTAATACAAAAATTTTTTACCATTCTATTTTTAAAGTAGGACTTCCACCTCTGATAAAAATTTTCTTCCAGATTATGGTCGCGGTATTCGTCAGGTATTAAAATAGGTATTCCTTTTATAATGGGAAAAATATGATTACACTGTTGACATATCAAGAAACCTTCAATAACTTCTCCTGAAATTTCATGGATAATTTTAGTAAGTTCCAGATCATTTTTGTCGAATGGACAACAGAGTTTACTTATTGTTTTTTGTGTCATGGTGTTTCATCTTTTAATTGATTCAAATACATCTTCAATTCTTTCACTGGATTAGTGCTGTTAAGAATTCCCGAAACTGTTGCAATTCCATCGAAAGGTAGACCTTTGAGCAAGTTTAAATTATCGGGTTTTATTCCACCTGCAAGAAAAATCGGATTTTTAAATATTTTGCGGGCTTCTTTTATGGTATCGAAATTGACCAGTTCACAACTAGTGGCAGTTTGTGATGGGAACATTGAGCAAAATGATATATAAGTGAAATTATTTTTGGCAGCCCAATAAACTTTTGAAAGGTCGTTATTACAGGTTAAACCCGTGATAAACGGTCTATTAATTTCATGACGAATAGCATTTATGTTTTCTGGAATTTCATCGAAATGCACACCTGATAAATTATAGGTAACAAGGTATTCCCATTTGTTATTAATTAGTACAGGAATTTTTTTTGGTATTGCAATATCACAGACTGATCCAATTAAATTATGTATAGTATCTTGGTTAACTGAGTTATCCCATATTTGTATAGCTGAGATATTCAATTCTAAAATAGTTTTCAGCTGATTTAATAATTTATTTAAATCAATTTTAGGGTCGATAATTAAATAAATACCACCATTTATATTCATTTCCAACCCGATTTAAATGCATTGAAAAAAGCCTCCCAATATGGGTCAGCATCAGTATAAGGTAAGTCAATTACTACATCATTTTCAATTATTTTAATACCTTTTTCTTTTTCGGTAATAGTGCCTACCTCTGAACATGCAATACCTGCATTGGTTAATCGTTGAATTACATTTAGTTTATGTTCCTGTTTGCATGTCATAATCATTGAGCCTGCACCAATGATATATCGCGGGTCAAGAGAAAATATTTTGCAAACTTCATTAATGTGAGGATCAATAGGCAATTGATTATTAAAAACTATAGCTCCTTTATCCGATGCGTAGGCTAATTCATAAATAGCACCCAGCACTCCGCCTTCGGTTACATCGTGCATGGCATTAATGCCTTCAAATTCTCTGTTTTTACCAACTGCTGTAATGGCATCGTTTACAACGGAGGTTGAATAAAAATAATTACAAACCTTATGATAGGTCTCTTTTCCTGCTTTATTTACAACTGTTTCTGGGAAACTCATACTCAGAATACTTGCCGATATGATGGCACAAGATTTAGTTACCAGAATGGCATCACCTACCTGTGCCTTATTTGAAGTTAACATTTTATTATAATCTCCGATGGTTATGAATGTGCCACCTCCTGATATCGTGGAATTTTGCCCTTCAATAAATCCAGTATGACCACCGGTTATTGAAATTCCGAATTGATGACAATAGTGATGAATAAATTTCCAGTATTCTTTAAAATCGTTATGGTTAAGATATACTGGTAAATTTAATACAAACTGAGCATACATAGGTGGAAACCCTGTGGTTACAATATCATTAGCCAAAAGAACTACCGAAATCCACGCTGATTCCTGTAAACCAATGCCAGGAATAAGAGATAGCGGATCGCTTGTTAATGCTATGGCCTTATTATTATCAAGCTTAATAATGGATGTATCAATTCCAAACCCTGGACCAACAGCAACTTCGTTTCTTTTTATTCCAAGGTTCCCTTGAATCGATTCTTCGAACTCAGCCAGATGTATTTTTCCAGACTGTTCAGACATATTAAATATCATTAAATTGAACATATAAACCAAAAAAATCACCATAAGGTAAATTCCACTGCTGAATCGGAAACCATTGGGGTAAACATGTACATGACCAAGTAATACTATAGTTTCGTCCTTTTAAACTTTCATGTATTAATTGAATTAAATGATTGGGAGTATAAAACTTAGCTGTTATGTAAAATGGGTTTTTACCGAAAAATTGCTGAATTCTTCTACGGACAACTTTAAGCGAATTTCGGTTCATCATTCCAAAAGCAATACCATACTTTCCAACTCTGGCAGCTTCTTTAATTACTTGTATTGGATTAGCATAGTATTCAAATGTTGTTATAAAAGCTACTGCATCAAAAGTATGGTCTTTGAATGGCATATAGTGGGCGTCGGCCCAAACCAAATCTCCATTGAAGAGTTCAAGCCCCTGACTAAGCATAAAAGGTGAAATATCGGCTCCTGTAGCCTCTATACCTATTTCTTTCCACCATCGAGTAAACCGGGTGGTGCCACATCCAAATTCTAAAAGGGTTTTAACTCGTTCATCTTGTTTAATAAGTTGCTTCATAACATTTTTTTGCCATATTTCAGCACGTTTGTAACGACCTTCATACCATTGTTCATAAGTATCGGTATACTGGCGATTAAAAAACCATTCCTTCCGTTCTTGCCAGGTTACTAATGATGCAGGAACTAATTGATTTTCATTTTTTATTAAATCCATTTTCATTCATATGATTAAAAAAAAAACACTCTGTGGCATAACCCGCAGAGTGCTCTATAAGTTTAGTGTTTATATATTCGTTTACTAAATTTAGCATCCCTACGTTGGCATTACCCAAACAGGTTATGCGGGTTTTATCTCAGCCCAAAAAATATTGAGCACCCCGAGCTATAACAAAAGCAAATTTATTTTAATAATTTTTTATAATCTTATAATTCATGTTCTAAATATTGTATAAATTTATTAATGAAATAAAATATCAGAAAATTCAAATAATTGTCAATTTAACGCTTATGTAATATTTTTTAATTTTTAAAAAATGTTTTATATATATTTGGCAGTGATAATTTTACTATTAACCAAACTATATTACTATGATGAGAATTAAGTTATTACTACTACTGGCTATGTTAATTTCAGTCACCAGTCTCTGGTCGCAAGATCTGAAAGTTACCGGAACCATAAAAGATCAAAAGGGAAATCCGGTTCCGGGTGTTAACGTTGTAGTTAAAGGAACCTCAACAGGGGTAATATCTGACTTTAATGGAAATTTTTCAGTAAGGGTCCCCGATGCTAATGCTACACTTGTGTTTAGCTTTATTGGTTATAAAACCATTGAGTTGCCTTTAGGCGGTAAAACAACGGTTGATGTAATGATGGAAGAGGAAACACAAGAGTTAGAGCAGGTTGTGGTGATAGGTTATGGTGTCCAGAAGAAAAAATTAGTAACCGGCGCCACTGTTAATGTTGGAGGTGAAACAATACAAGCGTTAAGGACAAATAGTCCAATGGATGCATTGAAAGGTATCACCCCGGGTGTGAGTATAGTACAAAACAACGGATTACCGGGTGCTGGAAGTAAGGTGGTAATTCGTGGTATAGGAACGAATGGAAATTCGAATCCAATATATGTAGTTGATGGAGTTGTTGTTGGTAATATCGACTTTTTAAGTCCGGCCGACATTGAAAGTATTGATGTATTAAAAGATGCTGCTACAGCCGCTATTTATGGATCTCGTGCTGCTAATGGAGTTATTCTGGTGAAAACCAAAAGTGGTGGCAATAATGTAAAAACAACTGTTACTTACGATGGCTATTTGGGTTGGTCAAACATATACAAGAAACCTGATTTGCTTAATGCCCGTCAATATATGGAAATATATGACGAAGCTCAGGTAAATAGTGGTCTTAAACCTGTTGATTGGCAAAAATCTTTACCAAAGTATATTTATGACTCTATTATGAGTGGCAAGTGGAATGGAACCAACTGGCTTGATGAAATAACCAATAGTAATGCGCCGACCCAAAGTCATTCAGTTAATATTACGGGTGGTTCAAAAACCACTTCATATTCACTAGGTGGTTCATATTATACTGAAGAAGGAATATTAGGAAAAGACTACCAAACCAATAACCTCTATCAACGACTGACAGTACGTATGAACACTAGCTACATCATCTGGGAGAAAAACGATAGAGCGATTTTTACGGTAGGTGAAAATTTAACATTTAGTAAATTTAAAAAACCTTCGTTCCGCCAGGGTAATATTTACTGGAATGATTTGCATAATATGTTGGTTACCAGTCCTTTACTGCCCATGTACGATTCGGTTGGAAATTATCACAAGGCTACTTCATGGAATGCCGACGAAGTCAATCCTGTAGCATTAATGGAGTATAACGAAAAATATAATTATAATACCAATAATAGTATTGTTGCCAGTGCGTTTGCTGAGTTATCGCCGATAAAAGGATTAAGCATAAAGTCGAGTTACGGTATTAACAATTGGTATGGCAATTGGCGGCAATGGATACCAACATACGAATTAGGTCCAAAAACAATTTCAACACGTGATGTTGTGCGACAGGGTATGTACGATGGTGTATCGTGGGTGTGGACCAATACATTGAATTTTAATCAACGATTTGCTGAAGAACTGAATCTTACTTTACTTCTGGGTAACGAAATGACTAAAACATCGCAAGATTTGAGCATAGAAGGAAAAAACGAAAGTAGTTTATTTAATGACGCTGAATATGCTTATCTGGTTAATGTACCTGTAATAGATCCTGCTTATACAACAATAACTGGTCGTGATAATTACGGACATGCAATTATGTCGTACTTTGGGCGTCTTTCGCTCGATTATAAAGAAACTTATTTGTTAACAGCTGTACTTCGTGCCGATGGATCATCTAATTTTGCAAAAGGGCATCGTTGGGGGACATTTCCCTCGGTTTCGGCTGGTTGGGTAATTTCCAATATGCCTTTTATGGAAAATACCAGAAATGTGATTAATAATTTAAAGCTTCGAGCCAGCTGGGGACAAAATGGGAATGAAGCCATTCGTTCGTTCCAGTATTTGTCGCTTATTACTTATGATAATAGCGATGATTACTTTTTTGGAACCGATAAAAACATCCGAACAGTAGGTTCACGTCCTGCATATGTGCCTAACGATAAAGTAACATGGGAAACTTCTGAGCAGTTAGACCTGGGAGTGGATTTATATACCTTCAAAAATCGATTACAATTTACCTTCGACTATTATGATAAAAATACCCGAGATTGGTTAGTTATACCTCCTGCTCTGGCTTCGTGGGGTACAAATCCGCCATATTCAAATGGAGGAACAATCAACAACCGTGGTTTTGAAACTTCGTTAAAATGGACTGATCAAATTGGTGATTTTAAATATGACTTCTCAGTATCGCTGGCATATAATAAAAACAAAATTACACAACTTAATAGTTCCGATAGTATAATTCATGGGCAGAGTAACGTTTTAAGTCAGGGTACTGGAGAAATGTATCGAGCTCAGGTTGGGTATCCGATTGGATATTTTTATGGATACAAAACCGATGGTGTTTTTCAAGACTCAGCTGAGGTTGAGGCTTTCACCAGAGGAAAATCAATATACTACAAGAAGAATAACAAAACCGGTAAAATGGAAAATACCATTAAGCCTGGTGATCAACGATTTGTGGATATGAATGGCGATACCATTATCGATGACAAAGATAAAGTGATGATTGGTAGTCCACATCCAAAATACATACTTGGTCTGCAACTTAATTTAGGTTACAAAGGGTTTTATTTCCAGGCAGTTGCTAATGGGGCTTTTGGTATGCAGGTGGCTAAATCGTACAGGTCATTTGTTGATGGTGCAAAACAAAATTATACTACCGATGTATATGAACGTTGGCATGGCCCTGGTACTTCATATAAATACCCAAGACTAACAGCTGTTGCTTCAAATAAAATTTCTGACATTTACATTTTCGATGCCGATTATTTACGTATCAGCAACATTACCGTTGGTTACGATTTGAAATATTTATTGAAATTTTTACCTATGTCAGAATTTAAAATCTATGTGGCTGCTAAAAATATAAAAACATTCACCTCTTATCCAGGCATGGACCCTGAAGTGGGTTATGGCCCTGATCCCTGGTCATCGGGTATTGATCTGGGATTATATCCGTCATCGACAACCTACATGGTGGGTGTTAATATTAAATTTTAATTACGTCTAACTTTTAAAGAAATACGGTTATGAAAAAATACATAAATATAATACTTGTTGCTTCAGTTGCAATACTTTCGGGTTGTGGCGACGAGTTTTTAACCCAAAAAAATTTGTACGACAAATCAGATGAAACTTATTACAGAACAGAACAAGATATTAAAGAAGCATTAGCTGGTGCTTACTCGGTTTTGCCATCGTCAGCAGGATATTCAAATCCCACTTTTATGGCAAACCTACTTTCTGACGATTGCTTTGGAGGTGGTGGCGTGGGTGACCTTCGCTTTCATGATCTGGACTTGTTTACCAATCAGTCGGAAGATAATTACTATGAATTCTGGAGAGAATATTATAAAGGCATTTTGCGTGCTAATCTTTTGATTAAACGTATTGATCAGGCTAAATTCAAAAAAATTGAAGATAAAAAACAAGCAAAAGGTGAAGCCTACTTTTTGCGGGGATACTTTTATTTTTCATTAGCCAAGTTTTTTGGTTCAGTACCTTTAATTACTGAGCCTACACCTG
>FQKF010013914.1_pt1 | contig 11926 bp, 11 predicted proteins | sample 1504521 | NCBI WGS metagenome assembly FQKF01 (sample SAMEA4475357, study PRJEB15587) | soil metagenome | biome: Soil; feature: Field | place: India | collected 2015-03-11 | depth 0 m
GCGCTACGCCCCTACCTCATCCCTTCCAGCACCCAGTTATCGATTAACCGCACGCCATCGAATCGCACCGCCATCGAGAGCAGCGCCCCCTCTAGCCCAATCTGATCCAGCTCGCGCAGGGTCAGCGGGTGGGCCACACTCACATACTCCGGCTCCGCCAACGGTTCAGCCGCCAGCACCTCGCGCATCAACGCGCGCAACGCCTCACCGCTGCGCTCACCGGCGGCGTAGCGTTCGGCGGCGGCCCGCAATGCCCGGTAAAGCACCGGCGCGGCAGCGCGTTGCGCAGGGGTGAGGTACACATTCCGGCTGCTCAGCGCCAGCCCGTCCGGTTCGCGCACCGTCGGCGCGACCACGATCTCGACCGGAATATTCAAGTCACGTGCCATCTGCCGGATCACCACCGTCTGTTGCGCATCCTTCTGGCCGAAGTAGCTCTTGGTTGGCTGCACGATGTTAAACAACTTGCACACTACCGTCGCCACACCGCGAAAGTGGCCGGGCCGGGCCGCGCCTTCCAGCACTTCATCGGCGGCGGGTTGGATGACATACGTGCCAAAGCCGGGTGGGTACATCTCTTCCACCGGCGGCACAAAGACCAGATCAACCCCGGCGGCGGCGAGCAACGCCAAGTCGCGCTCGGTATCGCGCGGGTAACGGGCAAAATCTTCGTGCGGCCCAAACTGGGTTGGGTTGACGAAGATGCTGACTGCCACCGCCGGGCATTCAGCGCGCGCCCGCTCGACGAGCGCCAAGTGACCTTGGTGGAGATAGCCCATCGTCGGTACAAAGCCTAATTCGCCAAAGGCCGCGCGCGCGCGGCGGAAATCGGCGATAGTATGTAGTACTTCCATACGATTCCTCATTGAACAGATGTGATAAGGTTCGCATGTCATTGCGAGTCGCCGCCAGCAGTGCGGCAATTGCCTGATTGAGCGCGAGAGATTGCTGGCACGAGCGCGCTAGGTCGCCGCTTAGTACGGCCCATCCGCGGCCCGCCATCTACGCCTGTGGATCGACCCCGCAATTGAGCCGGTCAGCGCAGTGCGGCTCAGGTGCTACGCCCTTCCTAGCGGCACAATCAGACTGGTTCCTCTGACGGTGCGCCGGCGTCGAACTGGCGCAACGCCGCCGCCAGTTCGTCTGCATCCATCCGGCTGCTATGTTCGGGGCCGGGGAAGGCGCCGGCGCGCACATCATTGGCGTATTGGGCCAGCGCCTCGCCGATGATAGCGGCGAGATTGGCGTAACGGCGCGCATGGCGGGGCACAAAATCGCTGTACAGGCCGAGCATATCGTGCCAGACCTGCACCTGCCCGCTACAGCCGGCGCCGGCCCCGATCCCGATCGTCGGAATCCGTAGCCGTTCGGTAATCGCTTGCGCGAGTTCGGCAGGCACCAGCTCGATCACAACCGCAAAGGCGCCGGCCTCTTGCACGGCCAGCGCGTCGGCCAGCAACTGCTGCGCCTCGGCGGCGCGTTTACCTTGCACCCGCAACCCAATTTGGTTGACCGCTTGCGGGGTAAAGCCAATATGCCCCATCACCGGAATTCCCAAATGCACTAGCCGGGCAATCGTCGGTGCGATATGCACACCACCTTCCAGCTTCACCGCTTGCGCGCCCGCCTCTTGTAGCATCCTCCCGGCGCTGATGACGGCCTGTTCGGGCGAGGCGTAGGTTAAAAACGGCAGATCACCCACGACCAACGCCTTGCGCGCACCGCGCACGACGGCGCGGGTGTGGTGCAACATCTCGTCGAGCGTCACCGGCACCGTCGATTCGTGGCCTAAGACCACCATCCCCAGCGAATCGCCGACCAAAATCATAGGAATGCCAGCGCGATCGGCGATTTGCGCCGAAGTATAGTCATACGCGGTCACCATCGGGATCCGCTCGCCGCGATCGCGCATCTGCTGAATATCACGAATGGTTGTGCGCATTGCCGGCTCCTCTTGGCAGTCATTCGTTGCCGGTCATTCCGGCATGCCCGATTGTAGCACGGAATAGTGAGGGGGGTGATAGCAGGATAGAGCAGGAAAGGGTTTGGTGATAGCGCAGGGCTAAACCATAGTGATACTATGTGTAAATATGGCGTAAACGTGATGTAGCGGGTGAAATGTGGCTCTTCTGTATGATGAGCCTTGTCACTAAAGAAGATACAACTTTTTGTGAAGCGAAATAATGAGTGATTTATTCAGCACGCGGTCTGGTTTATTTAAAATCGATTAACAATTTTGTTGTAGTAGTTTAGCGCCCAATTTTCAAAATGTTTGACATACCAGAATAGGTTGCATAAAATATAGCAACATTACTTGCCCATGGAGCCAATGCTATGCAGAGAAATCCTACGATGGACATCCCCCCCATGTTGGTGCCGTATGCTCGCCGGATTGCTCTTCGTGATCTAGAACTATTTTATTACGATACCGGCGCTGCTCAGGCGCCAACGCTCCTGCTCATTCACGGGTTAGGCGATGAAGCCGATACATGGCGGTCTATCATTCCGTCACTCGCGCAGCGCTATCGCGTCATTGCGCCTGATCTACCCGGTTTTGGCCGCAGTTCCGGCCCTAAAAGCGGTTACAGCTTAACCTTCTTTGCCCGCGCGATGGCCGAGTTTATGGCGGCGCTCGGTTTGCAGCAGGTAACGTTAGTTGGCCATTCATTGGGGGCAATGATTGCGCAGCGTCTGAGCATAGGCTTGCCTCAGCTCATCCAACAGCAAATTCTGATCAGCGGCTGCTTGCCGATCAAACACCAATTTCCACGCCGCCGGCTGTGGCTGCTCTTATTGCCGGGGGTGGGCGAGTTGATGTTGGCCGGTATGCAATGCTCGCATGAGTTGGCCTTCCAGAGCTTGCGCCCATTCTACTTCAATCTCTACGAATTGCCGGCGCGCGAGCAGCGGTTTCTGCGCCGCCGGGTGTGGGCGCGGCTGTGCCAAGCGCGCCAACGCCGGGCAACCCTCTCGGCGTTGCGCTGGCTGGCGGTTGATGCGCTCTTCCGCGCTGATCAATATCTCGATCTGGTCAGTGAATGTCCGACGCCAACTATTCTCATGGCTGGCGATCATGACATGATCGTCGCAGGCGAATGTATCGAGGCCACCGAAGTGGTGCTTGCAGGGCGCGGGCAGTATATCCATCTCGAATCCTGCGGCCACATGCCGCAGCAGGAATGCCCTGCGCTGATCGTTGAATTGATCGCAGAGCTGGTTCCTGCTGGGTGCGATGGTGAATCCGATTGGCACAACGAACATTCAGACGGCTAGACGTGGCTACGAGGAGGCAGCATGTTCGCCGGCTTCCGCCCCGCGCGCCCGCACCAATGAGGCAATGATTGACACGGCAATAATGGTGGCGACGACCCCCAACGACACCCCGGTCGGAATCTTCCAGCTCACGCCAACGATCGCCGCGCTGAGGTCAGGCAACAACATCTTGACGCCGACAAACGCTAGCACCACCGACAACCCTAGCTTGAGGTAGTGGAACAGGTGGACAACGCCGGCCAGCACAAAGTAGAGCGCGCGCAACCCTAGAATGGCGCAAACATTTGAGGTGTAGACGATAAACGGATCTTGCGTCACCGCAAAGATGGCTGGAATCGAGTCAATGGCGAAGATGAGGTCAGTGGTTTCAACCATCACCAACACCAGCAAGAGTGGCGTCGCCATCAACACGCCATTCTGGCGGGTAAGAAACTTCTGGCCGTCGTAGCGATCGCTAATCGGCATAAAGCGGCGGAACAGGCGCACTACTGGGTTCTTCTCCGGCTCGATCTGCTCGTCTTGGGCCGTGGCCATACGAATGCCGGTAAAGATCAGGAATACGCCGAAGATCCAGATAACCCAGTGGAATTGCTTGATCAGCGCCGCACCAGCCAAAATCATCGAGCCGCGCATGACCAGCGCGCCAATAATGCCCCAGAAGAGCACGCGGTGCTGATATTTGGCCGGTACCGCGAAGTACGAGAAGATCAGCACAAAGACGAAAATGTTGTCAACGCTGAGCGCTTTTTCAATCAGATACCCGGTTAAGAAGGCAAGCCCGGCATCGCTCGCGCTGAGCGAGCTGTTTGGCATGATCACATCCCAGAAGAGGTACAAGCCCAGATTAAAGAGCAACGCCAACGAAATCCAAACGACGCTCCAGATGGCTGCTTCGCGCAGGGAAACTTCGTGCGCTTCCCGGTGAAAGACGCCTAAATCAATTGCGAGCAGGGCCAAGACAAAAAGATTGAAACCGACCCAGACCCATACTGCATCGAACATGGTTTTGCTACTCCCTGTGCATGTGATACGTTTTATCACAATAATAAAGGCGAGCCGACGGCAGCTCACCACTGCGTCGGTCTCGCCAGTCTGGCATCCCAGTACTCAATGCAACCGGGAATTTGAGAATTCCGTCTTGACGATTGCATCAACCTGCGCGAAGCAGGCGGCTACTCCCCAACGGTTTGCACTATAGCGTACTTTTGCCGTTTCTGATAGGGAAAAATTACCCACCCATCCTACGGGTAGGCGGTAGCCATGATGGCGGAGAACCGCCCTTGCCAAGCACGTTCTTTACCGATATGCTCAACGATTATGTATACTGTTGTAAAAATGAACAATGGATACGCCGTATGGATTTGATCACAATCGGGTTGCTCATTGGCGGGCTGGCGCTGCTTGCGGTCGGCGGTGAGTTGTTGGTGCGCGGTTCGAGCCAGCTGGCGGCGCTGGCCGGCATCTCGCCGCTGGTGATTGGGTTGACAGTGGTGTCGTTTGGCACTAGTTCGCCTGAATTGGCCGTCAGCATTCAGGCCGGCTTGGCCGGCAAGAGCGATATTGCGGTCGGCAATGTCGTGGGGAGTAACATTTTCAATATTCTCTTCATTCTCGGCGCGTGTGCGGTGATTAGCCCGTTGATCGTGGCGGTGCAGCTTATCCGGCGCGAAGTGCCGTTTATGATCGCTGTTTCGCTGTTGCTGGCCGGCCTTGCGCTCGATGGCAGCGTCGGCTGGCTGGATGGCTTGCTCTTGTTTGGCTTGCTGATCGGCTATACGGTGTGGTCAATCTATGCCAGCCGGAAAGAGAGCGCCGAGGCGCGGGCCGAATTTGCCCAAGAGTTTGGGCCAGAGAAGCTGCCGGCGCAGGGTGGCGCAAAAGTGTGGCTGACCAGCATCGGTTTTATCGTGGTCGGGTTGGGTTCGCTGGCCCTTGGCTCGAACTGGCTGGTCGAGAGCGCAACGACGCTGGCGCGGACCGTTGGGGTGAGTGATGTGATTATTGGTCTGACCATCGTGGCGGCGGGCACCTCGCTGCCCGAAGTGGTGGCCTCGATTGTGGCCACTCTCAAAGGCGAGCGTGATATTGCGATTGGGAATGCCATTGGCAGCAATGTCTTCAATATTCTCGGCATTGTTGGCCTTGCCGCGTTGATAACACCCGGCGGCTTGACGGTCGCCCCTTCGATCATTACCTTCGATCTGCCGGTGATGATCGCGGTTGCATTTGCAGTGCTGCCCATCTTTGTCACCGGTCTCAGCATTAATCGCTGGGAAGGGGCGCTCTTCCTTGGGTACTATGTGGCATATACCGCCTACCTGATCTTGGCTGCTACCCAGCACGATGCCTTGCCGGCCTTCAGCGGCGTGATGGCGCTGTTTGTATTGCCAATTACCGCGATTACGTTGCTGGTGTTGGCGCTCAATGCGGTGCGCCGGCGCGATTGGGCGACGCCGGGGGCGTGACCGGCGCCGCAGGCCGCGCGGGGTGATCCGCCCTCCGCCCCACTCCGTGGTTTGGTCGCTGCGGTCGTGGGGTGTGATTCATACCGCCGTGCGGTGTGATCGATACCGCGTCGTCATAGGAGCCGCACGGCCGTGCGGCTCTACCGGGGGTTTTACGGTAATACGATCAGGGTTCCTTGTTGGGCTTCGTGGCCGGGGATGCGACAATAAAACCGGTATTCGCCGGGGGCGGGGGCGCGGAAGACCAGAATCGCGTCTACCCCCGGATCGGCTGAGACGGTGCGATCGCCACTCGGCAGTTCGATGGTCAGGCTGTGAGCGACTTGGCCGCGGTTGCGCAGCCGGAGAAAGATCTGCTCGCCGGTTTGGACTTCGATCCGATCCGGATCAAAGCGCATTTCGGTGGCGGTGACTTCGATGGTGCGTTCGCGCAATGGCTCGCCGCAGGCAGCGAGGAATGCTAATCCGATGAGGATGAGGCCGGCGGCGAACAGTAGCCGGTGCAGGCGTGCTTGGATGGCAGTTGGCATAGGATCGTACTCTACAGGTATGGTTCGCGGTCGCTTCGCCATAACTGTACCAGAAATAGGCGCGGTGATGGGGAGATGCCGTCTTGTGACAGTTCAACCATTTTCGGGTACAATGGCAACAGACTCAAACCCTTGCGGAATGTTGCGCGATAAATCAGGCAGCCATGCCACGAGGCATGTTACCGCGATCGTAGGGCTAGTTTGGCCAAAGTATCATATCTTGCGTCAGCAGTGATGGGTCGAGATGGGCAACTACGTATCGCTCGCCGATCATGATCTGCTCAACCCGTATGATGACACGTTACCAATCGCCGGAATAAGCTGCATTGCGCCGGTGAGTGGCCGGCGCCGGTATTCTATCACGGTATAGGGTTGGTTTCTGCACGTTGGTCGAGGGGAGCATGCTCTATCTGCTTGTGTTGATTGCGTTGGCCGCTGCGCCGCTGGCGTTGCTGGCCCGCTTGCCCGGTCGTGATCGCATTGCATGGGGCTTGGCCCTCATTCCATTGGTCATCTTTGGCTTGACCTTGGCACAGGCCGGACCAGTGTGGGAAGGCGGCCAGATCGTCGAACGGATCGCGTGGGCGCCGGCTCTTGGGCTTGATCTGAGTTTTGCCCTCGATGGCTTGAGCCTGCTCTTTACGCTGATTATCACCGGTATCGGTACGTTGATCGTCGGCTACGCCGGCCATTATCTCAGCACCGATAGCGGTCTTGGCCGGTTTTTAGCCTACATGATGCTGTTTATGGGCGCGATGCTCGGTCTGGTGCTGGCCAGCAACGTGCTGACGATGTTCGTCTTCTGGGAATTGACGTCGGTCACGTCGTACCTGCTAATCGGCTACAAGCACGATTATGCCGATGCGCGGCGCGGCGCGTTACACTCGCTGTTGGTGACCGGCGGCGGCGGGTTGGCGCTGCTGGTTGGGTTACTACTGCTAGGGCAGGCCGCTGGGAGCTACGAGCTGCGCGATATTCTGGCTGCCGGCGATGGCTTGCGAGCGCACGCGCTCTATCCGGCGGCGGTGATCTTGATCTTGCTCGGCTGTTTTACCAAATCAGCCCAAATACCCTTCCACTTCTGGTTGCCGGGGGCGATGCAAGCTCCCACCCCAGCCAGCGCCTTTCTCCACTCGGCCACCATGGTCAAGGCCGGCGTGTATCTGATGGCGCGGCTAAGCCCGGCGTTGGGCGGCACGGCGCTGTGGGATGTGACGCTGGCCGTGGTCGGCGGCGCCACGATGACCTTCGCCGCGATTGTGGCGATGCGCCAGTTTGACCTCAAGGCGATGCTGGCCTATACCACAATCAGCATGCTCGGCGCGCTGACGATGCAGATCGGTCTGGGAGGCAAGTATGGCGCCGAAGGGGTGGCGACCAACATTTTGGCCCACGCGCTGTACAAGTCGGCGCTGTTTATGCTGGCCGGCGTGATCGATCACGAGTGCGGCACGCGCGATCTGCGCCGGTTAGGCGGATTGCGCGCCTATATGCCGCAAACGATGGTGATCACCGCGCTGGCGTTGCTCTCGTTCGGCGGCATCCCGGTGATGTTTGGCTTCGTCGCCAAAGAGTTGATGCTGGAAGCGGCGCTCGAAACCGATCTCGGCGCAACCCTGAGCGTGCTGGCGGTGGCGGCGATTGCAGTGACGGCGGCGGCTTCGTTGGTGACAGGTTGGCGGTTATTCAGCAATATCTTTCTTGGCCAGCGCAGCATGGCGGCCATGCAGCAGCATATCACCGATCCTGCGCCGGGCATGCTGATCGGCCCCGGCGTGCCGGCGGCGCTATCGCTGATCATTCCGCTGGCCTTGCTGGGGCCAATCAGCGGCTTGATTGCGCAAGCGAGCGCGGCGATCTACGGCAAGCCGATTGCAGTGAAGTTGGCCCTCTGGCATGGCGTGAACCCGGCGCTGTTGGTCAGCCTTGGCGCGATTGCGGTTGGTTTCGGGTTAGCCCGTTTTGGCGAGCAGTTGGCGAACATACGGGGGTGGCCGGCATGGTCGCGCGGCGATATGATCTTCGATCGCCTGATTGAGCGCACGCTGGCCGGCGCGACGGCGCTGACCCGCGCTATTCAAGAGGGTCGCTTGCGCCGCTATATTCTGCTCACGGCGCTGGCGATGCTGGTCTTTGTCGGCGTGCCGTTTGCCAGCTTCGGTCTCGGCGCGATCCGGTTTGATCTCGATCCGCAATTGCAATTCTACGAAGTGCTGGCCGTGGCGCTAATCCCGGTTGGCGTACTGGCGACGATTCTGGCCCGCACGCGCTTGGGGGCGATTATCGCCGCCGGCATGGTGGGGGCAATGGTGTCACTGTTGTTCGTGCTCTTCTCGGCCCCCGATCTGGCGTTGACCCAGTTGCTGATTGAAGTGCTCTCGACCGTCTTCCTGCTGTTAGTCTTTTCGGTCTTGCCGGTGCGGTTCGAGAGCTTTTCAGCCGCGTGGGTGCGCCGCCGCGACGCGATTGTGGCGACGGCAATGGGCCTCTTGATAACGGGGTTGGTATTGGCGACGGCGACCAACGATGCGTTCGCGCCCTTGGCGCCCTTCTTCCTTGAGAATAGTCTTGAGAAGGGCAAAGGCGCCAATGTGGTCAACGTGATTTTGGTTGACTTTCGCGGCTTTGACACCATGGGCGAAATTACCGTTTTGTTTATTGCTCTGTTAGGCATCTACGGCTTGCTCCGTTTACGACAGGGGAAGAACGATGTTGCACCGGAACGAGTCACCACTGCCGAACCGGCCGCCGAACCGGTTGACACCAAGAGATAGCGCGCTGTACGATTCGCTGATCCTGCGCACGGTCAGCCGGCTGATGATGCCGCTGCTGTTGCTGCTCTCGATCTATATGCTGCTGCGCGGGCACAATCTACCCGGCGGCGGCTTTATCGGCGGCTTGCTAGCTTCTAGCGCGATCATTCTGCAAATCGTGGCGTTTGGCCCCAAAACGGCCCAGCGTATCTTACCGATCAATTACCTGCTGCTGGCGGCGTTTGGCGTCTTCTTTGGCGCGATTTGGGGCTTGCCGGCTATGGTTGCCGGCTCGCCCTATATGCAAGCGTTCTGGCTGCCCGATCCGATCCCCGGTGTGGGCAAAATCGGTACGCCGGTGCTGTTTGATATCGGGGTCTACTTCACTGTGATTGGCGTGACGACCAAAATCGCGCTGTTGCTGGTTGAAGAGCCGTCACTCTTCCCGTTGCCGGCAATGAAATCAGCGCCGGTCGAGCAAGAGGAGGGCGCATGATTATCTTGTTAGCGATTGCGATCGGATCGCTCTTTGCCGGCGCGACCTATCTGATGTTGCGCCGTTCGGTGGTGAAGTTGATCCTTGGGTTGATCTTGTTGAGCCACGGGGTCAATCTGCTCATTTTTACCATGGGCGATGGCGTGCGTCGTGGCGCGCCGCCACTGGTGGATGCCGCCGGCCAGCCCCCTCCCGGCTCCGCCGATCCGTTGGTGCAGGCTCTGATCCTGACCGCGATTGTGATTAGCTTTGGGTTTACCGCCTTTGTGATGGCGCTGGCCTATCGCTCGAATCAGGCAGTGGGCAGCGACGATCTGGATGATCTCTCGACAACTGACCGCTTGTAGCACAGGAATATAGACATGGTTTTTCATCTCTTTATTCCGATCATTACGCCACTGATCGGGGCAGCGCTGGCCGTCTTGTTCAACCGCCAGCGCATCGTGGCGCGGGCCATCACGCTGCTCAGCGTCTTGATCAACCTCGGCTACGGTCTGTGGTTGATGAGCGCCGTGCCAGCGAGCGGGCCATTGGTGGCGCAAGCGTCGGGTTGGCTGGCCCCATTCGGCATTTCGTTAGTGGCTGACGGGATGAGTGCGCTGATGGTGATGCTGGCCGCCTTGCTTATGCTGACGACGATCTCCTACAGCTTTGCTTCGATCGACGAGCAACGTGAACAACACTTTTACTATCCGCTCTTGCTGCTCTTGCTGCTCGGCGTGAGCGGTGCGTTCCTCACTGGTGATCTCTTTAACCTGTACGTCTGGTTTGAAGTGTTGCTGGTGGCGTCGTTTGGATTGATTACGCTCGGCGGCAGCCGCGATCAGCTTGAGGGCGGGTTGAAGTATGTAGTGCTGAATTTGCTCGGCAGCACTGCGTTTCTGTTTGGTTGCGGCTTGATGTACGGCTTCGCCGGCACGCTCAATATGGCCCATATCGCCGAGCGGATGGCGACCCTCGCCAACCCCGGCTTGCAGACCGTGTTGGCCGGAATTTTTCTGTTTGCGTTTGGCAGCAAAGCTGCGATTGTGCCGCTCTTCTTCTGGCTGCCTGCTAGCTACCACACGCCGCCGGTCGCTGTTACCGCTATCTTTAGCGGGTTGATGACGAAGGTTGGCGTCTACGCGCTCTACCGGACATTCGGGTTGATGTTCCAGAACGAATTGGCCACGTATGGGCCGTGGCTCACGCTGCTGGCCGGTCTGACGATGGTGATTGGCGTGTTGGGAGCGGTGGCGCAGATGAATGTGCGCCGTATCCTCAGCTTTCACATTATTAGCCAGATCGGGTATAGCGTGATGGGATTGGGCTTAGCCAGCGCTGCTGGCTTGGCCGCCGGCTTGGTCTTTACCGCGCACGTGATGATCGTCAAGATGGCGCTGTTTTTCATTGGCGGCGCTGCCGAGCAGATCTACGGCACCGGCGATCTGAAGAAGATGGGTGGTTTGGCCCGCAGCGAACCGCTATTGGCGCTGTTTTGGTTCCTTGGCATTTTGTCGCTGGCTGGCATCCCGCCGCTCAGCGGCTTCATCGGCAAGCTGATCCTCTTACAGGTAGGCGTCAGCCAGCAGGCGTATCTGATTACCGCCGTGGCCGCCGGCACCAGCATTTTAACCTTCTTCTCGATGCTCAAAATCTGGAACGAGGTCTTCTGGAAGAAGTCGTACGATGATGTCAATCGCTTGCCGCGGGTATCGTTCGGCTTGTTGGCGCCGGGAGCGGCGCTGGTTGTCCTCAGCGTGGCGCTAGGCTTGCTGGCCGGGCCGCTGGTAGATTACAACACGATTGCCGGCCAACAGGCGTTTGACCGCAATGTCTACATTACCGCCGTCTGTGGCGCAGATGGTTGTGAAGCGGTGTATCGGGCGGCGCTGAAGTAAAGGGGGCGGTATGATCGTCTTAGTGCTCATTCTTACCCTCACATGGATGGCGCTGCAAAGCAGCTTTACGTTACCAGATCTGATCGTAGGGCTGGCGGTCAGTTATGCCATCGTCGCGCTGGCCAGCCGCTTTTTGAGCGTGCCCTTTGTCAATGGCGGGCTCGGGCGCCCGCGTATGGATACGCGCAATTACGCCCGCCTGACCTTCAAGTGGATTGCGTTTATTGGGTTTGCGCTATGGAGCGTCTTGAAGGCGAATATTGATATGGCGCGGATCGTGCTCTTCCGGCGCGTCGCCGATATTCGTCCCGGCATTATCGCCATCCCGCTCGATGTCAAGAGTGATGCCGGAATTACCGTCTTGGCGAATCTGATTACGTTGACGCCGGGCACCGTCTCGCTCGATATTTCCTCCGATCGGCGCACGATCTACATTCACTGCATTGATGTGCAAGACGCCGATGCGGTGCGCGATGACATTAAGCAGAACTTCGAGCGGCGGGTGATGGAGTTGTTACCGTAGGGGTCA
>FQKF010504347.1_pt1 | contig 11923 bp, 9 predicted proteins | sample 1504521 | NCBI WGS metagenome assembly FQKF01 (sample SAMEA4475357, study PRJEB15587) | soil metagenome | biome: Soil; feature: Field | place: India | collected 2015-03-11 | depth 0 m
TATGCAATAATTGCTGCAGATGAGGCCATTCAAGATAGTGGCCTCACTTCCTCTCCCATCGATAAAGATAGGATAGGGGTAATTATTGCTTCTGGAATAGGTGGAATTGAAACTTTTTATCAGGAAACAAGAGGATTTGTACTGGGCGATGGCTCACCAAAAGTTAGTCCCTTTTTTGTTCCAAAAATGATTTGCGATATAGCCGCTGGTCATGTTTCTATCAAGTATGGTTTTAGGGGACCTAACTATGCTACTGTTTCGGCTTGTGCATCGTCAACTCATGCACTGGTCGATGCATTTAATCTCATTCGTCTGGGTAAGGCCAATGCTATTGTTGTTGGCGGTGCAGAGGCTGCAATCAATGAAATCTCGATGGGTGGTTTTAATTCAGCTCAGGCCTTATCGACCAATAATGAAAATTACAAAACGGCATCAAGACCGTTCGACGTTACACGTGACGGATTTGTTATGGGTGAAGGTGCTGGTATGATTATTTTGGAAGAATACGAACATGCTAAAGCCAGAGGGGCTAAAATCTATGCCGAAGTAGCTGGTGGTGGCATGTCGGCCGATGCACATCACATAACAGCTCCACATCCCGACGGTGAAGGTGCTAAGCTTGTAATGAAATGGACACTCGAAGATGCCAATTTACAGGTTTCTGACGTTGATTATATCAATGTTCATGGCACTTCCACTCCACTTGGAGATGTAGCCGAAATTAATGCTATTTTAAGTTTATTTGGTGAACATGCTTACAAGCTCAATATTAGTTCAACAAAATCAATGACTGGCCATCTTTTAGGCGCAGCTGGTGCTGTTGAAGCAATAGCAACTATACTTGCTATTAAAAATGGTGTTGTTCCACCTACTATTAATTGTACACAAGTCGATCCTGCCATCGACCCCAAACTAAATCTTACACTTCATCAGGCTCAAAAACGCGATATTAATGTAGCACTAAGCAATACATTTGGATTTGGTGGTCACAACTCGTGCATATTATTTAAGAAAATTTAAAGTCGCTTTTGTACTTTTCACCTTCAAGATTTTCTATCGAAAACGAAAGGCTTTTTATAACCTGGTGAAAGTATTGGGTTTTATTCCCCGTCGATGGGAATTATACGAAAAAGCTTTTGTTCATCGATCGGCATCTATCACATTACCCGATGGATCATTGATCAATAATGAGAGACTTGAATTTTTAGGCGATGCAATTCTTGATGCAATAGTTGCTGAATTTCTATTTTGTCATTATCCCAGAAAAGACGAAGGTTTTTTATCGAAAATGCGTTCAAAAATTGTTAAACGCAATCAGTTAAATCGTATCGCCTACGAATTGAAGATCGACCAATTACTGGTTGCTACATCATTTAATTTTAATGGTGGTAAACACGTATGTGGAAATGCTTTTGAAGCATTGGTAGGGGCAATCTACCTCGATAAAGGATATAAAACCACAAAAAAATTTATAACCAATCAGATTTTTAATCAGATTATTGACCTTAAGGAGCTTGAAAAAGTTGAAACCGACTTTAAAAGTCGAATCATTGAGTGGGCTCAGAAAAAGCATAATACAATAGTATTTAATTGTAAAGAACAACCCAATCTTGAAAATCCTTCTCAAACAATTTTTATTGCCGATGTAATTATTGACGGTCAAATTTTAGGTACTGGCGATGGTTTCTCTAAAAAAGAAGCCGAACAGCACGCTGCCGAAAAAGCGCTGGAATATATTATGAATTCTGCAGTTATTGAATAACTTATTTTTCTAAAAATAAAACCCTCTGTGTTTTTAAGTGCCCTATGTGGTAAATAAAAATGATTAACCATAAATTTTTCCGAAAAATCAGACAATCCCAGAAATTTTTCTTTGCGGTTCTCGGTGTTCTTCGCGGTTAAAATAAAGTATGAACTTTTTCAATGAAAAACCTATTACTTATGAATATTTTTGTATTATTGAAAAGAGCTAAACGAATTAGTGATTTTGTTGCTGATAATTTTTAATTAACGCCTCACTATTTTTAATCGACTTTTTGAGCCATTGCAATTCTATTTCTTCCTGTTCCTCAGCCGAGAGCTGCCATGGTATGTGTGAGTGAAATAATTTCCAGGTTAAAAAATGTAAGATAATGCCAGTAGCAACTGATACATTAAGGCTCTGGGTAAAACCGCGCATGGGAATCATTAAGAATTCATCGCTCATTTGTACAACATCGTCACTTATGCCAGTAAGCTCAGTTCCTACTACAATTGCAAATTTTCCTTTTGTTAAGTCGAATGTTTCGAGTGGAATAGCTTTTTCATTAAAGGCTGTACCAATTATCCGATATCCTTTTTGTTTTAATATTTTTAAGGCATCGGTAGTATTAGTTGGTGAAGGCAAATATTTATGAATGGTTAACCATTGTTGAGCTCCTAAAGCAATTTCTTCGTTAATGGAGAAAGCATTATTTTTCTCTATTACATGAACATCCTGTATTCCAAAACAATCGCAACTTCGTAAAATGGCACTTGCGTTATGCGATTGAAAAACGTTTTCAACTACCAGCGTAATGTATCGTGTACGGTTTTTTAATTTTTCAGCAAATAGGTTTTTTCGGTTTTCAGTAATAAATTGTTTTAAATAGTCGTGCAAATTGCTCATATGCCTAATATAAATTAAAAAAGGAGCACTAAAAGTACTCCTTTTTTCTGTTTCGATTTTTCAGAATTATTTCTGAACTGCATCAGATAATTCGCTACCAGCTTTGAATTTTACAACTTTCTTGGCAGCAATTTTAATTTCCTTACCGGTTTGAGGATTACGACCGGTTCTAGCACTTCTTTTAGCTACTGAGAAAGAACCAAAACCTACTAAGGCAACACGATCACCTTTTTTAAGAGCATTGGTGGTAGCTTTAATGAAAGCATCTAATGCTTTCTTCGAATCAGCCTTTGTTAATTTTGCTTCAGCAGCAATGGCATCAATTAATTGTGCTTTGTTCATAATGATAAATTTTTAGGGTTAGAACTAATTAACTTTTAAAATTGTAGTACAAATATATAGTATTTATCAGCATTTGCAAATTTTTCTTTAAAAAAATTCTTATATATCAACCACTTGACGTGTTTTTTTATTTAACTTAAAGAAATAGATACACTTATATAACATATTGATAATTAATATTATATGATGTATGTCTTGTTATTACTAAGTTGTTAATAAACGTTTGATATTTTTTTAAAAAAAACATGAAAAATTTTTATGTACATCGAAAAACTATTATTATTGGATGAAAATTTTTTTAAGATTGAAGCTATGAATATGATCAAATTCTATAAGAAATGTTTATCTGAATATATTTTAGTTTTAATTTTAATCTCTTTATCATCAGTTTTTTTAAAAGCTCAAAGTTATTCTCCTTATTTTCACGATGTTTTATTTGAACGAAACATGTATGCTTCGTTATACAAAGGTTCATCACGAAATAATATTTTTTCGTTGGGAGTTTCGCTTCAGCAAGCAAATTACATAAGCAATAATATAGGTTACCGGATTGGAGTTTTATATTCTGAAAATATTGAACCTGCCGATTATTATTTTATGTTACCAATATATCTTTCCGTTAGAAGCAAAGAAAGAGAAGTTGGTATATTGACTAAAAATCGGTATTGCAGTGATTTCTTGTTTGGAACTCTAGGTTATTTAATCCCAACAAGCAATGAGTTTTATTTTGGTGTTTCCTCTGGATATGTTAAACCACAAAACAGTTTAAATCAATCTATTATTAATAATGTGCAATACCAGTATGGATTTTTAACGACAAGGCGATTTTTATTTACAGTGGATGTTGGTTTTCGGTTTAAATATGATATCTGGCGGTTTTATATTTCTTTAAATCCTTCAATTAGTTATTTAATAACACGTAATTTTAAATATACAAGTAATATTACTAATGATACATGGAATGGTTTTAGGCCTACATGGTTTACAAAAAGTTCGTTCGGTATAGGTTTCAAGTTTTAAATGTTATACTGATTTAATGGCCATAATCCTTTCTTCGAATTCTTCGTTCGGTACTATGGATTTATTTTTGACTTTTGTTTTATAGGTATATATGGTATTTACTGAGTATTGCAATATACGGGCAATTTTTTCATTATCAGATATTCCCATACGTATTAAGGCGAAAATACGCATTTCGGTCGTTAATAGTTCGTTCTCTGATAGTATTATCCTATCTTCCTCTCTAAATAACTTGTTATATTCTTTTATAAAATCGGGAAATAGCTTTAAAAATACTCTGTCAAAATTATGATACAATTCTTCTTTTTCTTTCTTTAAATCAATATTTTGGATTGTATGTTTTAATTCATCAATTTTTCCAGCAACCAGTTTTCTATGGATATCGCGCTGAAATTTTTCTAATTTATCAATATATTCGGAAGTAATGTTGAAATAATATCCAATGTATTCTTCTTTAATTTTATTAGCTTCCTGTAACATTTTATTAGCCTCGGTGAGCGATTGGTATGCATCCTGAATTTGTTGCTTAGCTAATTTTAACCGTTTTAATTGTCGAAATATCACGTATAAAAACAATATTACTACAATAGTTAATAGTGAAATAACGACAGCATATAGGGTTATAATTTTCTTTTGTTTTTCAACGGTATTTAACTTTTCCCCTTCAATGATGGGCAAGATGGATGCTATTTCAATTTTACGATGTCGTGCATTATAATAAGTGGCATCATCAAGCGATAATTTAATGTATCGGTAAGCGGTTTTTACATCTCCTTGTTCGAATAATAAGTTCGATAAATTTCTGAGTGCTACAGTTTCTTTAGTCGATGATCGAATATCGGCAATGGCTGCTTTAATCATCATTTCCAATGCATGATTTCTTTCATTCAACATGGAATATACATAAGCCAAACTAGATGCAGCAATGGCAAATTCATGATCATCGAGATGATAACGTGAAATTTGATATTCAAAGGCATTACGAGAACCTTTCCAATCATTTTTCTTCATTAAAAGCAAGGCGTAATATTTCCAATATTCAAAAGATTTAGTATCAACCAGCGAACACGCTAGAGCCTGATAGGTATTGCCAAGGTTCATATACTGTGATGAATAGTAGCCATCACGAGTATAATCGGCCAGGTCGTAGTATGAACGTGCCAGAATGGAGTAATAGTTGGCTAATTGTTTCCGATTTAATATTTTGTAATTTACACTATTTAGAGAATCAATAGCTTCTTTAAACATTCCTGACGAAAGTAAAACAAAACCTAATTTTATTTTAGACATAGCCACTTTTTCAGGATTATTTAAATCTTTAGCTAATTGATAACATGCAACAGCATATTTAAATGCCGAATCATAGTTGAATGATTCAAATTGATTCAATAAACTTACATATAAACTGTATTGTTGTTCAGGATTATCGGAATAACGCCTTGCTTCGTTCTGTAACTGCTGAATTGTATTAAGCTTTTTATTGAAATAGTAATCTTTTTGTTGAATAGTTTTTTCCAGTTCATTAATCAAACTATCAATACGTTTGTTGGTAATTGCTTTAACTTGCGCAATAAAAATTAAAAAAAATGTTACTGTAATAATCCGCATGGATTTCATATTTTATGTTAAACTTACTGGATTAAACCATGAATTAAGTATTTCAAAGATAAAATAATTAATTGGTTTTACATGGTTTAGCCTCTTTCTTTTTCCCATACTTCAAGTTGCTTTATGTCTGAGTTGTCAATGATAAAGCGCACTGCAGTTCGAAATTTATGAAAACCTTCAATTCCGGCAGCCCCAGGGTTTATGTGCAGTAAATCATATTTTTTATCATGCATTACGCGCAGTATATGTGAATGTCCACTTATATAGAGTTGTGGTTTTTTTTCATCTATTAGGTTGACCATCGTTGATGGATATCGTCCCGGATATCCACCTATATGAGTCATTAAAACGGAAACATTTTCACATGTAAAATACAATATTTCAGGGCAAGCCATTCGTATTTGATGGCCATCTACATTGCCATACACCGCTCGGGTGGGTTTCCATCTTTCTAACAATAACAATAAATCATAATTTCCTATGTCGCCTGCGTGCCATATTTCATCACAAGGTTCGAGAAATGTTCTTAGTGCATCGTCAAAATAACTATGTGTGTCTGAAATAAGTCCAATTTTTTTCATAATTGTTTTAGAATAAGCAATTACTGGTATCAAATCTAGATCTTACTAAAAAAATATCATTCTGAGTTATAGTTTGGATTATTTTAATAATCACTTTTTTAGGCATTGACATTTTTGTCAATTCTGGATGTAAATATAAATGATTATTAATGGCCTTTACTGATGATTTGCAAAAAAATATGTCTAATAATTTTTCTTTCGAAAATTAGTTTTATTTCAAGGTTTTATTAGAACTCGAAATTTGCTATTTTTGAATGCATTCATCCTTTTTGGACCAACATGTTTTTTTATCTGTAAATCTGTCAAGTGGTGAATGGGATAAATTTCTGTCAATTTTTTATCAAAATTTGTCTTTTCTTAGTAAATACCTATTGAAAATCAATTATATAAAAATTATCTTAACGTAAATACTACGCTAAGTTTTGATTTTCGATTTTATTGCTATATTTTTACAAAAATTTTTACAGCAGCTAAAAAGATGACAACTAAGCTTAATCCTCATGTATCAGTTGACTGTGTCATATTTGGTTTTGATGGCCAGAATCTTAAAGTGTTGCTAATTGATAGAAATTACAATAAGTCGGAAACTGAGCGTTCGGCTTCACAGACATTAAAATTACCAGGTAGTCTGGTATACGACGACGAAGATGTGGATACTGCTGCTGTTCGTGTACTTAAAGAGTTAACCGGATTAGAAAATATTTATCTTAAACAGCTTTATGTATTTGGTTCGCCCGATCGATTAAAGAAAGAAGAAGACCTGAATTGGTTGCAACAACAAACTCGTATGAAAATAAATCGGGTGGTAACCGTTGCATATTATTCTCTTATTAAATTGAATAAGGCAAGTAATATAGATGATTCTGTTTTATGGCTTGATATAAATAATTTACCAGAATTGGCTTTCGACCATAATGCTATTATAAAAAAAGGATTAGAAGTACTTCAAAAAGAAATCAAACACGAACCAATTGTGTTTGAGTTACTCCCTAAAAAATTTACCATACGGCAGTTACAAACTCTTTACGAAATTATTCTGGGTCATAAGCTCGATAATCGTAATTTTCGAAAAAGTATTTCTACATGGGACTATCTTGTTCCTTTAAATGAAAAGGAAAAGAATGTAGCTCACAAACCAGCTCAATTTTACAAGTTTAGTAAAAGTGCATATCAAAAGCGGCAAAGAAATATTAACTATTAATCATTTATACTATGTATTTATTAGGTTTTGATATAGGAAGTTCGTCAGTTAAAGCCAGTATTATAGAGGCTGAAACAGGAAAATGTTTGGCTTCATCGTTTTATCCCAAAACGGAAATGGCAATGATTTCAAAACAGCCCGGATGGGCAGAACAAGAACCTGAAGAATGGTGGAAAAATTTAAAAGCAGCTACAAAGGAAATACTTTCAACCGCATCGGTTAATGCTTCGCAGATAAAAGGGATAGGAATTTCATATCAGATGCACGGACTGGTAATTGTTGATAAAAATTATAAGGTATTGAGACCCTCAATTATCTGGTGCGATAGTCGTGCGGTTAGTTATGGCGAAAAAGCTTTTAATGAACTTGGTGGTGCTAATTGTTTAAACCGTTTGCTTAATTCTCCCGGTAATTTTACTGCTTCAAAACTTAAATGGGTGAAAGAAAATGAACCCGACGTTTTTAAACAAATTTATAAAATAATGCTTCCTGGCGATTATATTGCATTGCGATTAACAGGTGAAGCTGTTACAACTCCATCAGGGCTGTCGGAAGGTATTATGTGGGATTTCTCAACCAATTCGCTGGCCACCTTCTTACTCGATTATATGGGTTTTGATCACAATATTATTCCTGAAATTGTTCCAACATTCTCTAATCAGGGTCAGCTAACCCAGCAAGCTGCCGACGAATTAGGACTAGTAAAAGGTATACCAGTTACTTATCGCGCAGGAGATCAGCCAAATAATGCATTCTCGCTTAAGGTATTAAATCCCGGTGAAATTGCTGCAACTGCTGGTACATCTGGAGTTGTTTATGGCGTAAGTCAGGATATTAAATACGATCCCCAATCTCGTGTTAATACATTTGTGCATGTTAATCATTCCGAAAAACAAAATCGACTGGGTGTTTTATTATGTATCAATGGTACTGGTATACTTAATTCCTGGATTCGCAAGAATACAGGATTTGAGAACGTTAGTTATGATAAATTAAATCAACTGGCTTCGAACGTTTCTCCAGGTTGTGACGGACTGGTTATACTTCCTTTTGGAAACGGTGCTGAACGTATGCTCGAAAACAAAAACATTGGATGTATTATAGGAAATCTGAATTTTAATATTCATACCAATAACCATTTGTTACGAGCTGCTCAGGAAGGAATTGTTTATGCATTTCATTATGGCATGCAAATTATGAAAAATATAGGTATTAATCCTTCCATAATAAGAGCTGGTAAAGCAAATATGTTCCTGAGCCCAATTTTTACTACCACTTTAGCTACAATTACTGGTGCTACCATTGAATTATATAACACCGACGGTTCTATTGGTGCAGCTCGTGGTGCCGGAGTAGGAGCTGGACTATATAAGTCGTTCGATGAAGCTTTTGTTGGCTTTAATAAACTTGAAGAAATAAAACCCAATTCAGGTATTTCCAGTGCAGTGAACGATGCTTTTAACTCATGGCTGCAGTTTTTAAAAACTGTAACCAATCATTAACCAGTCAATTATTAAGCCCCTATGAAAACAAAACAAATTAAGTTTATTATAATCTGGATTGTTGGTGCATTTTTAATAAATAGTTGTATCACAACACCAGATAAAAATTGTGTTCTAGATGAATCAAAAAAAGGTTCTTTTTGGGACCCATCTCTCAGCATCGATGAACGAATTGATAATCTGGTAAAGCAATTAACACTCGACGAAAAAGTCAAGCAGTTAATGTACAATGCACCAGCTATAGAACGATTAGGAATACCTGAATATAATTGGTGGAACGAAGCGCTGCATGGTGTGGCACGAAATGGACGAGCCACCGTATTTCCACAAGCTATTGGACTGGCTGCCACTTTCGACGATGAGTTAATATATCGTGTAGCTTCAGCCATATCGGATGAGGCTCGTGCCAAATTTAATGCTTCTGTCTCCATTGGAAACCGTGAACAATATACAGGTTTAACTTTTTGGGCTCCGAATATTAATATTTTTCGCGATCCAAGATGGGGGAGGGGTCAGGAAACCTATGGCGAGGACCCCTATCTCACCAGCCGTATAGGAGTAGCTTTTGTTAAAGGTATACAGGGCAATAATCCTAAATATTTAAAAGCAGCTGCTTGTGCTAAACATTTTGTGGTTCATAGTGGTCCCGAAGCTCTTCGACATGAATTTAATGCAGTACCATCGAAAAAAGATTTTGTTGAAACCTATACTCCTGCCTTCGAAGCTTTAGTTAAAGAAGCTAAAGTTGAAGGTGTAATGTGTGCATACAATCGTACCTTCGATGAACCATGTTGCGGAAATAAATATTTGCTCACTGATTTATTACGTAAGCAGTGGGGTTTCGATGGTTATATTACCTCCGATTGTTGGGCATTGGTCGACTTTTACCAGGGTCATAAAGTTGTTAATTCACCTGTTGAAGCAGCTGCCATGGCTTTAAAAGCTGGCGTTGAACTTAATTGTGGCAGCGTGTTTTACCCGTTTTTAATTGATGCGGTTCAAAAAGGCATGGTGACGGAACAAGAAATTGACGAACGTCTCAAACATCTGCTACGTACTCGATTTAAACTTGGATTATTTGATCCTTCATCATGCAATCCTTATAACCGTATAAGTGAACAAGTAATCAATAGTGACCAGCATAAAAAGCTTGCGCTCGAGGCGGCTGAAAAATCCATTGTCTTGTTAAAAAATAAGAATAAAGTTCTTCCGTTAAAAAAAGATTTAAAATATATTTATGTATTAGGGCCTAATGCTACATCAGCGGAGGTATTATTAGGTAACTACTATGGTCAAAGCGATAATATGAATCCTATTCTGGCTGGCATTACTGCAAAAATACATCCGGGTACTAAACTGCAATACCGTATGGCATTTCTTCCCGATAAAGAAAAAGCCAATCCCAATGATTGGGTTTTGGGTGATTGTGCAACTGCCGATGTAACTATATGTGTTATGGGTATTTCAGGCATGTTCGAAGGAGAAGAAGGCGAAGCATTATATTCAACTACAAAAGGGGACCGATTGGAATATGATTTACCCAAAAGTCAAATTGACTATTTAAAACGGTTGCGTGATGCTTTAAAAGATAAACCTTTGGTTGTAGTTTTAACAGCCGGCAGTCCGGTTAACATGACTGAAATTGATTCACTGGCCGATGCCATTTTGTATGCTTGGTATCCAGGAGAACAGGGAGCTTATGCAATTGGAAATATATTATTTGGCGATGTTAGCCCCTCAGGTCGATTACCCATTACATTTCCCCGATCGTTAAAACAACTGCCTGCATACGAAAATTATTCAATGGAGGGCAGAACATACAAATATATGAAAAGCGAACCCATGTATCCTTTTGGATTCGGGCTTTCTTATACAACATTTAGCTACCAAAAAATCAGTACTAATAAAACTACCTTTAATGAAAACGAAACAATACAAATAAAAGCAACTGTTAAAAATCAGGGGAATATGGAAGCTGAGGAGGTGGTGCAACTATATGTATCGGTTCCAACAGCTGACTTTAGAACTCCTATTGTCGATTTAAAGCAATTTAAACGGGTTAGAATAAAACCTAACCAGTCGGCAGAGATTGTATTTGAAATACCTGTTGAAAAGCTTAAAAGTGTTAATAACGATGGCGATAAGGTATTGTTAAAAGGAAATTATAAGCTATACATTGGGGGTAGTACCCCGTTCAAACGTTCGCTTGAACTGGGTGCATCTCAATGGGTTGAAACAAATATTACTATTCAATAATTTATTAAACTGTAAGACTATGGACATATTAATTGGAAACAAGGAGTATTTTAAAGGAATTGGTAAAATTAAGTATGAAGGTAGAGAGTCAACCAATCCTTTAGCTTTTAAGTTTTATGATGAAAACAAAGTAGTAGCTGGTAAAACAATGAAAGAGCATTTCCGTTTTGCAATGGCATACTGGCATACTTTGTGTGGTTCGGGTGCTGATCCTTTTGGTTCAGCTACTAAGTTCTTTCCATGGAATGAAGGTTCGGATGCTATTACTCGTGCAAAGAATAAAATGGATGCAGCTTTCGAATTCATGACCAAAATTGGCATTCCTTTTTATTGTTTTCACGATTTTGACCTGGTAGAAGAGGGAGATTCAGTAATTGAATCCGAAAAACGTCTACGTCAGATTGTTGACTTTGCTAAAGAAAAACAAAAAGCATCGGGCATTAAGTTATTATGGGGTACAGCCAATTTATTCTCTAACCCACGATACATGAATGGTGCTGCTACCAATCCCGATTTTAATGTAGTAGCTTTTGCCGGTGCTCAGGTGAAAAACGCAATTGATGCTACCATTGAATTGGGTGGTGCCAATTATGTATTTTGGGGTGGCCGCGAAGGTTACGGTTCGTTATTAAATACAAACATGAAGCGCGAACTCGAACATATGGCTAAATTCCTCTCCATGGCACGCGATTATGCTCGCAAACAAGGATGGAATGGAACATTCTTAGTTGAGCCCAAACCAATGGAACCTTCAAAACATCAATAT
>FQKF010115961.1_pt1 | contig 11916 bp, 6 predicted proteins | sample 1504521 | NCBI WGS metagenome assembly FQKF01 (sample SAMEA4475357, study PRJEB15587) | soil metagenome | biome: Soil; feature: Field | place: India | collected 2015-03-11 | depth 0 m
TGGGCCGGCCCAGTTCGGATTGTCGGTGTGGTACCACAGGTTGTTGGAGAACGTAAAGGTCTGCGGAGCCGTATTTGGGCCGATGTTAATGGCCGTCGGGTTAGCATTCGACACCACCACGATGTTGTTGCGAAAAGAATTGTAGCCGCACGACAGAAACCGGTTGGTGTCCACCGTTTCCTGCAAAATACGAATAGCCCAGCGCTCAGGGCGGTAAAGCGTGTTGTGGGCGACATCTACCTCGACGGCGCCGACGTAAGCCACGGGCGCTTGCGAACCGATGAAGATATTGGAAAACACCTGTACCCGAGCCGCCTCGAAGCGCGCCGTATCGGGCCGGAAGAAGGCAAGGCCCGTGCTGCCGCCGATATTCAGCGTGCGCTGGCCGCAGTCTTTGAAAAAATTGCGCTCGATGCGCACCTGCTCGCTGCCGCCCTTGCACTGAATGGCATTGGAGCCCATGTTCTCGAAGCGGTTGCCGATGATCTTGCCGAAATGGCAGCCCACCATATCAATGCCGCTGCCGCCAGCGGCACCGTTTTGGAACAGGCAATCGAGCACCTCAAAGTGATCCACCCCTGAGAGCTTCAGCAAATCGTTGTTGCCGGTAGCCGCCATGTCGCGAAAGGTGCACCGCTCAAAAACCAAATGGTGGGCAGGCGTGGCATAGGTGCCGCCGTCGTCCACGTTCAGGCCATTGCCCGTTTGCTGCTGAAAAATCAGCCCAATGATGTGCACGTAGGCCGGGTCTGTGAACTGTATGGCATTCGTCCCGCCCTGGAAAATGACTGTCGCTCCAGGGGCATTCCTGATAGTAATCCATTGATTGGGAGTGCCCTTCAGGTTCGGAATAAACAGCCCCCCTGAATACGTGGCGGCGTGCAGCAGCAGTGTGTCGCCCGGCTGAGCCACGGCAGCCGCCGCAGCCAGGCTCGAGTACGGCTGACCAGGGCCAATGAGCAGCGTCGCCGCGGACAGATGACAAGCACTCAGTAGAAAGCAAACAAGAGTGAAGGCCTCTCTCATAAGCATCGAAAATTTGAGGATAAGACGCCGCTGCTGCCTGGCCCGCTGCCCAAAGCAGGGGGAGTTTGCTTTTGGAAAAAATACCGCACCTCTGCGCGAGGAAAGGCCCCGCTCTGCCACAGACCCTGTCGCCTTTTTTGAGGAAAGATACGCCAACAACCAGGCCATCGAACGGCATGACCAGAGCAATCCCATGTCCTTACAAGTCCGGAATGTCGTGTCAGATTTTTAAGGACATGGCCGTTTTTGTCGCATGATACCGCGACTTCTTTCCGATAAAATCCGCTATTTGGCGACCAGGATGCCGGTTGGCAGTATAACCAGCCCGCGCCAATAGGGCAAAACAATACTAGCGCAGCAACGCTTTCTGCATTACCGGTATCGACCTGGAGCACTTAAAACAACCAACATCGGCCCAGAACGCCTCGGTGGGCTTCATTTGCTCTCGTTCCTACAGAGTGGCTGCTATTGACAAGGCGCAGTACGCGCCGGGCTTGTTTTCTTACATCCAGGTACACAGGTGGACGAGACCCGATGCGATGGCGAGTTTGTACCAGTAAGGTTGCCGAACTTTTGGCTCAGCGCCCGCATTAAGCAAAGCATAACTGGCCGGGCGACCAACGGCTACTTGCTCCTGCTTCCCACAAGGGAGCTGCGACCGATGGGCTGCCTGCCTGTTGCGAGACACTGACAACGTGCGGAGGCTATCCGCGCGTTTACGGCCGGTACTCAGCGCCAGAAGATTTTTCTATCTGTCCTGCATCGAAAACTAACCAAGTGTCGGTCCGGAGCGAAAAGACGCGTTAGTTGCTGAACTATCGTTTTCGCGCTTTCCCCCTCGTTGCCGTTGAACGCGTGGCCGAGCCTGAAGCAGAAGCAGCCGGCTTTGCCGGAGGTGCCTCATTGGCCAAAGGTGTCGTGGTGAGCACGGGTTTGCTGCGCTGCCACAGCCACAAGGCCAGCAGGAGCAACAACAGCAGCACCGCTGAGGCGATGTACGATATCGTTTCGCCCACGTAGAACGAACGCGGCTCGAAGCGCATCTCTAAGCGCATGTTCTGGCCGGCGGGCAGCCGCATGGCGCGCACCAAATAGTCAGCGGGGAAGAAATCGGGTGCAGGCTGGCCATTGAGGAAGCATTTCCAGCCTTTGGCGGGCGAGTAATAGATTTCCGAGAAGACAGCCAGCTGGTCGGTAGCGGCGGAGTACTCGTACTCCATGCGTTCGGGGTGATAGCCCGTCAGGCGTATAGTGGCCGTGCTGTCGAAGGTCGGCGTCCAGCCCTGAATTTGGTCGGCGTATTTTTCCTGTACGACGGCTTCCGTTTTAGGGTCGAGCGTGCGCAGGGCCTGTAATTCAGCGTCCGCGTCGGGAACGAGGGTGTAGCGCTGCACAAACCAGGCGTTGCCACAGGCCTCGGGCAGGCGCATGACCTGTTTTTCCTGAGTAACCAGATACTTTCCGTTGAGCATGCCTACAAGGCGGAGGCTCTGGCCCAGATTGGGCCCCAGGAAGGTGTCCACTACCTCCTGAAAGCGCTGTAGCTTGGCGGCATGGTAGCCGCTGAGGCTTCTATGGAAGAACGACGTGATGGCGTTGCTCGTAATGCCTCCGCGCGACAGGTCGAGCACGCGATAGTGGATGTCCGGGTCCTTCTTAATTTCCAGATCGAACGGCTCGGGAGCAGGCGCGAAAGACTCGGCACCTTTGCTCTGGTATTTGTCCCACGAGAGCGTGCGCGTGGTGATGGGCCAGTGGTCGGCCAATGCCAGCAAGACGAGCACCACAGCCGTCAGCGCCGCCTGAACCATACCGCGCAGGTAGAGCCAGATGAGTGCGGCAGCAGCCGCCACAAAGGCAAACGAGCGCAAAACATCGGCACGCAACAGGTCGGCCCGGTCTTGTTTGAGGAGGCTGAGCAATTCGGGAGGCAGATTGCTGTCGTACGGCCCACTTTCCGAATGCAGCAGAAAAGCACCCAGCAAAAGCGCGACTACAATGCCGGCTGACCACTGAAGTGCTCTCATTTTCTGGACCTTAGCGATTTCGGCACTCAACAACCACTGCACTCCCAGCGCCGCCAGCGCAGCAAAGCAAAGCTGGGCGATGCCCAACGCCATCGAGACGGCCCGAAACTTTTTGAACATCGGCAGATAGTCGTACCACACGAAGTTGAGGAAAAAGTGTTTGCCCCAGGCCAGCGAAAGCATAAACAACCCACTACCCAACAGCCAGTACTTGAGCGCGCCGGGCACAAGGAACGCCCCCAGGATGCACAGGAACATTACCACAGCGCCGAAGTAAATAGCTGTGCCTACGAACGGCTGCTCACCGGTGTAAAATAACCCGTTGATTTGGCTGCGATACTGCGGGTCTACCGCCGAATACAGGCGCGTCTGGCGGTACGACTCGCCTGCACCGCCACCGGCAAAGTGCGGCACCAGCAGCGTCATGCTTTCGGCAATGCCGTAGCTCCAGCCAAAGAGATAATCGGTATCCAGACCATCGCCTTTACTCTTTTTGGCGCTCAGCTCCGAGCGCCCACGGATGGTCTCCTGACTGTATTCATAAGTAGGCCACAGGCGCGACGTGTTGGCCGCAAACCCCAGCGCAATGGCAACACCACACGCCACCACGGCCCGGCTCCAGGGCAGCCAGTTTTTCTGTACAATAGCTTCTATGCCTTTAGCCAGCACAAAAAAGCCAAAGAGCATGAGCGTGTAGTATGTAATCTGCACGTGATTGATGTACACCTGAATGGCCGTGAACAGCGCCAGTACGCCCGCGCCCAGCAGCCAATAGCGCCTAAAGGCCAGCGCCATACCAGCCAGCATGCCCGGCGCCAGCGCCAGTGCAATCATCTTTGTCGTGTGGCCTGCCTCAATGATGTCAGCATTGTACGTCGTGATGCCGTAGCCTATAGCGCCCAAAAGCCCCACGCGCCAATCTGTGCCCAGCACCACCAAGAAAAAGTACATTGTCAGCATGGCTAAAAGCACCTGCGGCCACACCTTCGTCATGATGTCGGTGCCAAAAAGCAGCGCGTTGAATACTGGAGCCGTCAGGTTGCCCTTAGCACCGCTGTAAATTTGGTACGACGGCATACCGCCAAAGGCACTGTTCGTCCACAGCGGCACCCTGCCTTCCGAGTCCTGATAAGCCTTTATTTCAGCCTGCATGCCGCGGGCCTTCTGGTTATCGGGTTGAGGCAACACCTTGCCCTGAAAAGCATTGGGCAAAAAATAGAGCAGCGACAATGCCGCCAAAAAGGCGACGGCCAAGGCATGGAAGCGTAGCGCTTGTTTCATAGAAGGGAGCGTGGTTGAGCGGACAGGATTTTTTATCGGGAACAGCCTGTTGCGCGGCGAAGGTAGGGATTTGCATTGAACCAGGCAGTTGAGGCTTTCCGGTAGCCGGGGCAATGGCATAAAACCCTGCACTTGCAGCAGTTTTTACGATAGAGCCATGTTAGTCGAGAAGAGAGCGATTGAGTTAGGAAGAATAGGACCACTCTGGAGCCGTAGCGCTCAGCGGTCTCGATCTCCTATACGGCTTTGTAAGATGGGCAGACACTGCCAGGGAAGCAGATGCGTCCTACATGCCCGTTTTCTTTTGCTGAATCCGCATGCGCAGGAGCGACCAGAACCTATCAGAGGCAAAGGTTTCCGGCTGAATGCGGCCCATTTGGGGCGCTGAACAAGCATCTTTAGCCAGATAGACTTTGCCACCCAAGCGCCAAACCAAGTCGTCTAAGCGTATGATGAGGGCGGGCAGTGTGCGGGTGCGCGGAAAATCGAGTGCCAGCGAATAGCCACGCTCGGGGAAGCTGTGCACAGCCTCCGGCGGGCGGTCGCCATGTCGCTTAACGACGCACAGGAAGGGCACCTCTCTGCTCTGATGCAACAAGTCAAACACCTCTCGGAAACCGGCCCGGCATTGGTCTTCGGGTAGCCCAAACTGGTATTGCACAAACCCACGCCGGCCGTAGAGGTGGTTCCAGTTTCGGACTCGGTCAAGGGGGTAGAAACACTGTTCCAGGTCAATTTGCCGCTCACCGTTGCGAGCGCGAGCAAAATAGATCTGGTTATGCGCCCGGATGGTAGCGGAGCTAAGCAGGCCATGCGGGGCATAAAACGGCATGTTTAGCACGCGCCGTTTGGGAAAAGCGAGCGTTTCGGGCGCTGTTCCCTCCAGATGCTCGGCCAATAGCAGCACAGCGCGCCCCTGCTGCTTGCCGCGTGCCAGCCCGTCCACCCAGGCGACGGCATAAGGCCAGGAACAGTGGGTTTCGAAGGCTTCCAACAGGGCATCCAGATGAGATACTTTTATCGCGCGTTGACGCAGGAATACGGACGAGATACGCATCAGTTGGAAGCGCGCCGACAGGATGACGCCCGTCCAGCCCATGCCACCACAAGTCTGCCAGAAGAGGTCGCTGTTGTCCTGACGCGAGCAGCGCACAATCGTGCCGTCGGCACGCAGCAGGTCAAAGTCAAGCAGCCAGTTGGAGAAGCAGCCCTTGTGCGGGTGATTTTTGCCATGCACGTCGCAAGCAATGGCGCCGCCCACCGTGATAAAGCGCGTGCCGGGCGTTACATGGAAAAACCACCCGGCCGGCACGATGAGGTCCAGCAGGTCAGACAACAGGACGCCGGCTTCGGCCTCCACAACGCCCTGTTGCGTGTCAAATTGACGTATGCGATTGAGATAGAGCGTACTGAGCACCTTGGGTGCCAGGGCAGCGTCGCCGTAGCAGCGCCCGTTACCACGGGCGATGAGTTGCTCGTGCCTCAATACCTCCTCGCGTGCTTCCTCCACTGAGGTGGGGTAGCTGATTTCGGCCTTTGTAGTAGGGTAATGGCCCCAATTACTCAGCTCTCGCTGTTCGCACCGCATGAACCACCGCTGTATCGGCCTCTTTTACAGGCGGTTTTTTTCAATCAATTCAAAAAGCTCGTCGCGGTAGTTTTTGCCGATGGGCAGCTGTTTGGGTTTGCCCTTTTCCATGACCTCAACCACGTTGCCGTCTACGGCGGTGATTTTATCTAACGCCACGATGTAGGAACGGTGGATGCGCCGAAAGCGTCCAGATGGCAGCTTTTCCTCCAGGCTTTTCATCGTTTGCAGGGTAACGATGCGCCCTTGCACCTGGCTGATGATGACGTAATCCTTCAGACCTTCAATGTAGAGGACGTCGTCGAAGTTGATTTTGACAAGCTTTTTGTCGGCTTTCACAAAAAAAAACTCACCCGACTCGAAGCTGCGCAGGAGTTGGCTTTCGCGCTCCATCAGTTCGGCCTGTTCTATGGCCTTGTTAACTGCTTTTAGGAAACGCTCGAAGGAGATAGGCTTGAGCAGGTAGTCTAAAGCATTGAGCTCGAAGCCCTGCAGTGCGTAGTTGGCGTAGGCAGTAGTAAATACCACCATAGGCGGTTTGCTCAGGGTCTTGACGAAGTCAATACCCGTCAGCTGAGGCATCTGAATGTCTAGGAAAACTAAGTCCACATCATGTTTTTTGAGGGCTTCGTTAGCCTCAAGGGCATTGGAACAGCGCTGGACGAGGCGCAGTTCGGAGACCTGGTTGATGTACGTTTCGAGGACATCTAATGCCAGGGGTTCATCGTCCACAATCAGAGTGTTCAACATAGGGCAAGCGTGTTGTGGGGTGTAGGTGAGTAATCTGCTTTCGGAGGTGCGCAAAGCGAATAGCTAAGGTGAGGACAAAAAGCCAGCCGACCAAGCCCGGACCACCTTTTTAGAAGAATGATATTGATTACTCTAGAGTCATGCGCAAGTTTACGGCGTATCGGTCAGGGTCATCCTGGATATCCAGGGCGTATTTGTCCGGGTACAGGAGGTCTAAGCGTTGACGGACGTTAGCCAGCCCGATACCTCCGCTGGCACTGGGAGGCGGTGGCGGTTCGGGCTTACTGTTTTCAATAGTAAACTCCAGCTGTTTGCCCTCCGCTTTAAGGCGCAGGCGTACGTAACCCCCACCGCGGGTGTGGTGGTTGAGACCGTGCTTGAAGCTGTTCTCCAAGAATGGGACGAAGATGAGCGGGGCAATCATCTGGTCGCTGATATGGCCCTCTGTGATGAACTGAATATCAGCGCCTTTGGGCTGGCGGAGGCGTTCCAGGGATAAGTAGTTGTGGATGTACTGCACTTCGCGCTCTAGCGGTACCTGCCGTTCGTTGCAGTCGTAGAGCATGTAGCGCATGATTTCCGAAAGTTTGAGTACGATTTCGGGCGCTTTATCGCTCTTTTTGAGCGTCAGGGCGTACAGATTGTTCAGCGTATTGAACAGGAAGTGTGGGTTTATCTGGCTTTTGAGGAAGCGCAGCTCCGATTGGATGGTTTGCGTTTGGAGGATTTGCTTTTCCTGCTGATAGCGCCACCAGTCGGTGATGACGCGGAGCACCGTAGAGGTGAGTGTTACCAGTACGCTTCCGGCGTACAGGTTTAGCTGGGCATCCACCAAGGCTTGTTGCCATTCGGGCTGGCCCGAAAATTTGAGGTACAGCACCAGCACGCGAATAGGCGTAACGACAGCACAAGCCGCCAGCACAAGCCCCAAGTAAAGCAGAGCGTGTTGGGCTAAGTAGCGCGGAATGAGGTACAGCAAGTTGAAGTACACCAGCACAGCAAAGAACAGAACGCTGATGAGCTCGCTGCTGAGCACAAACCACCAGTCCATGCCCGGAGCGTAGTCCATCCAGAACAGCAGTCCCAGCAAGGCCAACCAGAACAGCCCGTGATACACAGGGCGATAGGTCAGCCAGGCGTACAGGCGTTCGAGGATACGCTGGGCCTTCATATTGTGTGGCTATGCTAATAGTTGTTCTCGCGGAGGTAAAGGAACACACTGTGGCCCGGGTGGTTTTGGGGCTTTCGATAAAACGGCCCATATGCCGGATGAAACCAGCGGGTTAGCCATCCTTTATACCTTTGGAATGGCTTTGACCTTTGGTTATATTCTCCCCAAAAATGGCGGCGCCGACGTTTCCTCCTGAAAACATCGGCGCCACAACAGGGGAGACAAGGCCCGAGTATCAGCTGCGCTGGGGCAGCCAATAAAGCACGATGCGGCTATCAGGCTTGAAATATTCGCGAGCCACGCGCCGGATATCTTCGCGCGTAACTTTGCGATAGCGCTCGATTTCGGTGTTTATCAGGTTGGCATCGCCGAAGTACATCTTATAGTTGGCCAGGCTTTCGGCAATGCCCGCCATGGTGTTGTTTGACGTGATGAAATCGTTTTCAATCTGGTTCAATACTTTTTGATACTCGCGCTCGGAGATGAGGTTTTCCCGTACGTCATTGATGATGGCGTTCATTGAGGCCTCCAGGTCGGCGGGGTCTACGCCGATATTGGCAATGGCGAACATGATATTGGCGCCGGGGTCTTCCAGCGACAGCGGGAAGGAGCCGGCAGCCAGCGCCTTTTGCTCTTCGTTAACCATGCGCTTTTGCATGCGGCTGCTTTCGCCCTGGCTCAGTAAGGTGGACAGCATCTGCACAGCGTAATAATCGGGCGTACCCTGGGCCGGAATGCGATACGCCAGGATGACTGCCGGCAGTTGCACGATGTCGTAGAATGTGTCGCGTACTTCGCGCGTCAGCGGTGGCTCTACAATCTTCGGGCGATAAATTTCACCCTTGCCGCGCGGGATGTCGCGGAAGTACAGGTCAATCAGCTTTTTCGTCTGTTCGATATCAATATCGCCGGCGATGGACAGGATGGCATTGTCGGGACGATAGAAGTCTTTGTAGAACTGCACATAATCTTCTTCCTGGGCAGCATCTAAGTGCTCCATGGAGCCGATGACGGAGTTTTTGTAGGGGTGCACGGCATACAGCCGTTTCATGGTCTCTTCCAGCAGGCGTCCGTAGGGGCGGTTGTCCATGCGCTGACGGCGCTCTTCCTTGACGACCTGACGCTGGGTTTCGATACCGACCTGTTCTACTTTGGCGTGTAGCATACGCTCGCTTTCGAGCCAAAGGCCCAAGGCCAGCTGGTTGCTGGGCAGCACCTCGTAATAATAGGTGCGGTCGTACCACGTGTTGGCGTTGTTGTAGCCGCCGGCGCGGCTGATGTAGTCGTCAAATTCGCCGCGGGCTATGTTTTCAGAACCTTCAAACAGCAGGTGCTCAAAGAAATGCGCGAAACCCGTGCGATCGGGCTTTTCATTCTTCGACCCTACGTGGTACATCACCGACACCGCCACAATGGGCGTCGAGTGGTCTTCGTGCAGGATGACATGCAGACCGTTGGGCAGGGTGTATTCGACAAACCGGATGTTCTGGCCCGAAAGCGAGGCGGTTATGCTCGTCAGGAGCAATAAGATCAGCGCTTGTTTTTTCATGACGTTGGAACGTGTTTTTTGAAAGAAGCAGAAAGTCAGCAAAGGGAAATGCAAGCACAAAAATGCACTTTTTGTGGCCATTGAGTTTGGCCAAAATGACAAAAGGGTGAGTTATGGAACGGGCCAAACTCAGGAAGTTTGGGAGGATGCCTTAGACTCGGGCCGATACGACATTACCCACAAAGCGGCGAACGTCAGCAGGCCGTTTATCAGGATGGTCAGGAAGCCCACGTCGAACCACCTTTTGCACCCCACCTCAACGGCCCAGGTGGTCAGGGGCGCCAGCACGCAGACCAGCACCACCGCTGGTATCTGCAGCGGTTCGCGGCCCGGAAGCGGCAGGTGTAGTGACCATGGGCGCAACTTGCGCCGGGTAAACAAGCCAAAGCTGTACAGGCCCAGCAGAGGCCCATACGTGTAGCCCGCGATTTTGAAAATCAGCGTAATGACGGCACCGCTACTAAAAACCCTAAGCAGCAGAATAATAACGACAAAGGCTGCCGAAAAGCCCAAATGAACCAAAGTGCGCGCCCGGCGCTGTTGGGAGGCCGTAGCGTCCACGTGAGCGCGCTGCTCCTCTTCTGTGGCATAGGGGTCAGGGTGCTGGCGTTTTTTCTCGAAGTTGAGAAAATCCACGCAAAAAGAAGTCGTCAGCGCCGTCAGGGCACTGTCGGAACTGGCATAAGTACTGGCAATCAGCCCCAGCACAAAGAAGACACCGGCGGCTGTTTCCAAGTGGTAAAAAGCAACTTTAGGGTACAGTTCGTCGGTACGCTCCGGAATTTCAATGCCCACCGTCGTGGCGTACATGTAGAGCAGCGCCCCCAGCATCAGAAAGGATAAGTTTATGATTACCAGATAGATACAAAAAACGAACATGTTCTTTTGCGCCGCTCGGATGTCTTTGCAGGCCAGGTTTTTTTGCATCAGATCCTGGTCCATGCCCGTCATGACAATGGCGATGAGGGCACCGCTGAGGAATTGCTTAACGAAGTGGTTGGGGTCGCTGGCGAAGTTGTCAAAAAAGAACATTTGACCGTATCGGCTATCGCGTACCGTGGGCCAGATGTCGAGCACATCCAAAGACAGCGCTTTGCCCACCGTAACTACCGTCCACCCTACGGCAAGCAGGAAGAACGTGGTCATGATCGTGTCCGTCCAGATAATCGTCTTCAGCCCGCCCTGGAAAGTGTAGCCGTAAATGAGTGCCAGCATAAGAATGACCGTCAGCACAAACGGCACGCCCAAAGGGTCAAACACGAAGCGCTGCAACACCATCGCTGCCAGAAACATGCGCGTAGCCGAACCCAACGTACGCGAAAGCAGGAAAAATGCCGCCCCCGTCTTGTAAGACCAGTAGCCCAACCGATGTTCCAGATACGTGTAAATCGAGGTCAATTGTAGCCGATAATACATCGGCATCAGCACCGTGGCGATAAACAAATAGCCCAGCAAGTAGCCGAACACTACCTGCATGTAACCCATACTTCTGTTGAGGCCCGTCTCCAAACCCACCGCTCCCGGCACCGAAACGAAAGTAACACCACTGATGCTGGTGCCTATCATCGCATAGGCCACGACATACCAGGGTACCCGGCGATTGGCTAAGAAAAAACCCTCGTTACCTACATTGCGCCCGGTCAGAAGAGCAACTCCGGCCAACAAGACAAAATAGAGCAGCAGAATGCCCAGCACCAATCCGGGAGTAAGATGTCCGCCCATTTCGCTTCTGTTTATTGTGCCAGGATAATTACCTCGGCGGCGGCAAAGATAGCGGCCATTTTCGGGCCGGCAATAGTACAACTCCTGTCTATCTTTCGAATACCCCTGAAACCAGGTACACCCATCCGTTTACTGCGAGCCGGAAACTTGTTCCGAATGCGTGCTTTTGCCCTGCCAATGCCATGCACGCCTGCACTGTTCTATCCATTTAAGACAGACGCCAGAGCTTCAGCGTCAGGGCCATTTTATTTTTTTTAAAAAAAGAGATGATTTCGCCAAAAATATCGGCCTACCTTTGCAACCGGAAAGCCAAACAACACAAAAAAAGCGGTACAACAAACCCAAAAAACACCTATTTCGCAAAAATATTCATTATTTGGCTCGCTTTTCGCTAAGTTACCTTTAAGACAAAACCCATTCATCGTTCAAATTTCACCTGTATTTCACCCATGTCCCACATTCGTTTCAGCGCATTGCAGGCTATTGAGAACCGCATAGACCTGCTGCCCGATGATTTCTCGGAGGCAGAAAGCACCAGCATCGCCTCGTATTTTGGCCAGAACGTCTTCAACGACGACGCTATGCGGCGCTTCTTACCCGAAAACGCCTACCTGAGCGTTAAGGCTGCCATTCAGAGCGGCCAGAAATTGAGCCGCGAGGTGGCTGATGTGGTCGCCGCCGGCATGAAAGAATGGGCCCAATCGAAGGGCTGCACGCACTTTGCGCACTGGTTTCAGCCGCTGACGGGCAAAACGGCGGAGAAGCACGACTCGTTTTTCACCATGACCCACGACGGGCGCGT
>FQKF010004008.1_pt1 | contig 11912 bp, 5 predicted proteins | sample 1504521 | NCBI WGS metagenome assembly FQKF01 (sample SAMEA4475357, study PRJEB15587) | soil metagenome | biome: Soil; feature: Field | place: India | collected 2015-03-11 | depth 0 m
AAAGCCGCACGCAACTTCCTCGCCGCAATCAGCCTCGCTGCGCCGATCACATGGCTCAATTGACCACAGGCCCTAGCTTATGTGTTTTGGGCTTTCGTCCGAAGGGCTGCGACCTTCAAATGGTCATGAATTCGCCTAGTAAGTCGTTCGGGATTCTGCAGTTCGTGCTCCCACACCCGAAGCACCGACCAGCCATCTCGCCTCAAGCGCCGCGAGACTTGCCTGTCGCGCTGACGATTTCGCGCTACTTTTGCAGCCCAGAAGGCCCTGTTGGAGCCTGGGCTCTTATAGCATCGGGGACAGCCGTGCCAGAAGCATCCGTCGACAAAAACTGCCACTCGCAGTTTCCTGAAGACAAAGTCTGGTGTCCCCATCAAAGGCTGATGCCTGCGCCACCCCGAGATTCTCTGGCTTCGGAAAAGGCGGGCCAGCGCAAGTTCAGTTGTCTCGTTGCCCCGCGACTTGATTCTACGCATCCGTTCCGAGCGCTGGTCGTTGGTCAGAAAGTCTGGCACTTTTCAGGGGACTCCAACAAAGGACTTTCGATGGCCGCCTGCTCAATGCGGCACCTGCAAGTTGCTCCAGCGGATCGGCGCCCCGGGTCCCTTTACGAGGTGTTCGTCCATGAAGGCTTCGCCCGCCGCCGCCCGACGACATCAAGTGATGGGTGTGTCCACAAGTGAAAGCAGGAACGCCAACAAACCGCGATGATGGTAGTGAGACAGGCCACAATCCGTGGAGCTACTGCGGTCGACTCCGCGGAAACCAGAGCGGGGTTGGGCCACTTGCGCTTATTGACTTGTTTGCCGGATGCGGTGGATTGTCGCTAGGTCTGGAGTGCGCCGGATTCTCGCCAATTCTATTTAGTGAGATCAGCGCGTCGGCAGCGGCAACTTATCTGGCTAACCGACCAGAAGGCGTGGTCGAACATGTTTCTGATGTCAGAAATCTCACTTCGGAAAAGCTCAAGAGACTCAGGGGCGAATGGGGCGCACGACAGATTCTCGACGTCGATTTGCTGACAGGGGGACCGCCCTGTCAGGGATTTAGTGGCATCGGACATCGTCGCACCTTTGGGCATATCCAAAAGAAGGATGTCCCATCAAACCACCTTTTCCGCGAAATGGTCCGTATCATCAAGGCGATCAAGCCAAGAATCTTTCTTTTCGAAAACGTTAGAGGTATTCTGAACTCCCGGTGGTCGGAAGCTGGCCAAAGGGGAGAGGTCTTTCGCGATGTTCTGGCAAGCTTTGTGGGCATAAGTAACTACACCGTGCGATGGCAGCTCGTTCTTGCCAGCCAATACGGAGTTCCCCAGAAGCGCCCGCGCGTGATGATTGTCGGATTCCGCGACGATGTCATCGCGGGAATGAAGCGGAAGCCGGGGGTTGGTTCTAGGCCGACGATGGAGCGAGGCACTGCGGTAGAAGACGGCTTCCTTCCTCCACCCTGCGGGACCGCTCCTAATCTGGAGGACTTACTCTCAGATATCGAAGACCCTGATTTTCGGAACATTCTACGCACGAATGCCTACCCATGTGATCCCAAGAACGAAGTCCAGCGCAGACTTCGTACGCGGCCTGACGGGCAAACTCTGTTGAAGGGCGACGTGCTGACGGAGCATGAATACTCGAAGCACTCTCAACGGGTGAAGACGAAGTTCGAGTACATGATTGAGAATGACGGACGCGTGCACCCGGAGCATCGCACCAAGAAATTCGCACAGCGGGTTCTTCCGAGAGTTTGGAGCGAAACTGGCCCCTCTATTACCACTTGCTCCCTGCCTGACGACTACGTCCATTACTCCCAGCCCAGATCTCTCACGGTTCGCGAGTGGGCGCGACTGCAGACATTTCCCGACTGGTACGAATTTCGGGGACCTAGAACCACTGGGGGCAGAAGAAGGGCAGGTGATCCTGAAGCAGGTGTTTGGGACCGCGAGGTGCCCAAGTACACTCAGATCGGGAATGCCGTTCCAGTCGAGCTCGCCAGAGTCGTAGGAGAGCACTTCATCCGGGTGTTGGGTGCAGAACCCAGTAAGTCCAGAGGAAGAATCCCGTAATGTCGCACAATCTCCGCGCCCTGCTTGAGCAAGGATCTGCATCATCGAGTGTCTGTCATGCAGCGGTAGCTTTGCAGCTGGGCAAAGCTCTGGGGCACATCGCCGGTCAAGAAGCCGAAGCGGCTGTGCTTGCGGATGGTCGGCCGTACTCGACGGCATCGGTGTCCACTATACTGCGAGAAACGGGAGCCGCGACTTGACATCTCTGGGACAATCATCTCTCAAGCCTCCTTATCCCGCAGGGTTACATGATTGGGCGGGCCATCGAGCTGGTGGTGTTCGTCGGTTGTTCCACGCTGAGAGTGGGCGTCCATGCGGAAACATCATTGAAACGCCACTTCTGAAGCGTCTTCATGCCTGGGCGGGGAGAATAGCGACAAACGAGCCCGGCACGCCGAGGATCCTGTTGCTCGTGGGGGGGCCGGGAAACGGCAAGACCGAAGCGGTAGAATCGACAATCGTCAAGCTGGACGAGCTTCTAGGCATTGAGGGGCGCCTGATCGGGGCACTCAAGTCTCAGTTCACGCCTCGCGATGGAACCGCGGTCCCCAGACTGGCCCGCGCCAGCCTGAAAGTGCTTACTCGTGGGCGTTTACCGAAAGACCTCTCGATCGTTCAGGATGCATCGGTCGCGCAGTCAGATCAACCCGCACTCTCACCAGCAGCTGCTCTAATAGCAGACCTTGAAGAAATGGCCTTCGGAAATCAAGATGCTGTGTATCTCGCGTGCGTAAATAGGGGAGTCCTCGATCATGCCTTAATCGAGGCAATTGAGCAGGAACGAAATCAGTCTCGCTGCCTAATTGAAAAAATCATCCGTTCGGTGGCACTCAATCCAGGGGCACCCGCATGCTGGCCGCTTGAGGACTATCCACATGTCGCGGTCTGGCCGATGGACGTCGAGACGCTCGTCGGCTCTCAAACGCATCAGTACTCACCAGCTGCGCAGCTGATCCTTGAAGCAACGCGAACGGAAAAATGGCCTGCAGGTGGTATGTGTGCTGCGGGGGAGCGTTGCCCATTCTGCACTAGCCGCCAGCTACTCGGACGACAGGAGATGCGCGAAGCTTTCTTGCGCATTCTAAGGTGGTACGAGCTTGCGACCGGCAAGCGATGGAGTTTTCGCGATTTATTCTCACTAGTTTCCTACTGCCTTGCGGGCGTCTCCCAAATCCATGACAGTCGCGTCCTGACGCCTTGTGAATGGGCGGCAAGTCAGGCGGCCAACCCACAGGCAAGCTCGGCGAGCCGATCTGAGGCCGCCAGACTTCGCGCTCCGTTCTTGCTGGTCGCTTCGCAGTATCAGCATGCCTTGTTCGGGATGTGGCCACGCCTCGGAGGGAGTCTTAGAAGCGACCTTAGGGAACTCAAGCTTCAGGACGAGCCGATTTTGTCAGGCATGGCTTCATTTCTGACTGTGGCGCGGAAAAGCTCCATACCGGCAACTTTGGATGCACAACTTGTTGGACTGTGCGATGCGCTGGACCCAGCCTTAGCGGATCCGGACAGCGAGGTTGCTCTTGGCGCCCGCACGGTGAAGCTCCGAGAAATTGATGCCCGCTTCAGTCAGTCCGTGGGGCAGGGACTGCGATTCGTTCGGGCTTACCTAAGCCGTCTGGAGATAGACTTGCTCGAAGGCTTGGCGTGCGCCGATGTTCGTTTGTCGGAAGCCGACGTCCGTTGTCGCCGCCCATCTGTGGCGAAGCGCCTTCAGGTTTTGGTTCGAGACATCGCTTGTCGGCTAGTGCGCCGCAGCTTGGGTGTGAGTGCAGGAGTTGTGCGTGATTTCAAGGTCTTGAGCGACTTCTCCCGCATCGTGAATGGAGAAGGCGTTTTGCTGCATGATGCAGTCAAGCAAGTCGAAGCACTTTTGAACCAGCGGGGAGGGTTTGTTGTGATGCTCAACACCACGTTCGGTGAACCGCTCCCGCCCGAGTCGCGTCGAGCGATGCTCATTACGCTAAAGCAGCGAGTTAGGGCCCAAGAGCCACCAACGGCCGATCGTCCTCCGGCTACTGTGCCATTTCTTCTGGTCGGCTCTAGCGCATCAGCCCAGCCAATCCCCCTAACCTACGAATTGTTCAGGTCAATCCGCGAGCTGAAGCTTGGGATGCTACCGGCGTCGCTTCCTCGTCCAGTTGTCGCGCTTCTTGATACGACAAGAGCTAGAATTGCCGGCCGGGTAGTTAGGGACGCAGAGGCACTGGATGGCGCTGAGATCCATCTGGGGACTCGGCGTGAAGTTGTCACGCGAGAACTCGGCAAGTTTGTCGTCCGACAGGAGACAGAGGCATGAGCCTCAACAGCTTCACGTCAGATCCCTGGGGCATGTCGCACCGAGCATACGCAGATTCGGTGATAAACATTCGGCCTGCACCTGAATTTGCAACAGCGGAGGTCATGATAGCCTCGCTCTATCGGGCATCCGGGTTTGCTACTCATTCCGAAAGGGACGTGCTGGCGGCAGGTCGAGAGTTCGACGAGGCGTCAAAGAAAATCAGGGTACACGAGAGAAGCCGTAGCCAGCTATCCCTTGAGACCTGGCGAGCAGTACTCCACGAGATACTTGAAAGCCCGAAGCAACCGAACCAATCATCGAAGAGATTTCTCCAGCTCTGTCCTGTGGTGCCAGATGTAGCCCTCTACTCGGGTACCGCCAGGCTTCAGGGTAATTCTTGGAACCCAGGAGCACTCCTACAGCGTATTATACTGATCGGATCCGACACAAGCGATGATGCAAAGGAACTGTGGCGTAGTTTGTTTCTCGGACTTTCCGTCGATGACTCAGATGACATATGGGCGCGTTGGCTTCAGGAAGAGTTTGGCCTCCGCCGGCGATCGGCGGGGCATTGGGCCCCATCCGAATTGAAGCTGTGCACAGATTTTCCACAGCAGGAAAAGTCACTAATCCAGATTCCTGCGCGTCAGTTTGTCCGCGATCTTAGGGCGATACTCGATGCCAAGTCATGCATGACTCGACGCCAGTGGATCAGTATACTAGAAGCGTGCGTGCGTCTCGGGGCCGTCGCGCACGTTTTGTGGCTATGTAATGTGAACGCCAAATTGTGGGAGGCAACAAAGTTAGCTCTCGGTGAGGGTGTTTCAAAATCGACCGCTGGAATACTAGAAGAGGTGATTTCCTGCGACGGGCAATTTCTGGCATATGGCAGTCCCGCCGTGCCTATCGTTCGGGATTATGCCTCACGCTATCTCTCAGCTCGTCTTGGGTTGAACTGCTTGTTATGGAGTCTGGAAGAAATCAAACTTGCTCCCGATTCTCTCAACAGCGCAGCCGATCTGGCCGCTTTTCTGAATTTGATCGCGAAGAATCGTAATAGGCTCAATGCAAGTGAGCTACTCGCGTCTATCCGGCAGATAACCGAAGACCAAGCTCGGACGATCAACTGCAGGAAGGGGATTGGCTCGAATCTTGTCGAGTTTGCCCGACACGTTTTGGGTCAACGACAGACCGCCAACGAGAGTCTTCGTGGGTATGACCAAGGTTATTTCCTTAGGAAGCGCGGTGAACACAATTCAGCACCATGGGTTGTCTCTCTAGGCCCGGTTGCTGTACTTGCATTGGTGCACTGCTGCCTCAGGGATGCGGCTGGACCTCGATCTGTCCAGAGGCTCTGCCGGCATTTGGCTTTGTACGGGATCGAAGTGGACGTGGATGACATCGTTAGTAGTGATCTGGGACGAAACCTAAGGATGCTCGGACTAATCCTTGATAGCCCCGACGCCGAGAGCGGGATGCTTCTTATCCATCCCTTTGACTTGGCTAACCGCGAAACAAAAGGAGGGACCCCATGATTCGACTCACAGAAGTGCTTGTACAGAGAATTCAAACTAGCGTGCGTCGATCAGTCCTAAATCTGACAGGACCGACGTTTCAGTATCGATCCGTTTTCCATGGTCCACCGCTCTTCTTGTTGCGGCGTGTGTACGAGCGATTGGCGGAGGAAGGAGGGATAGAATCTCAATTGCCCAACGGACAGTTAGTTTCTGTTCCAGTAGTGTTGCTGGTCGGCAAGCTGCCTGATGGACAGACTAACCCCGATATCAGTGCCTGCGGGATCTGTGACGACACTCATGTCATGAATCTTCGGAATGACCCAAGCTGCCCTAGATTTGTTGTGCTCCTGCCTCCTGGGCGACACATAAACCAGTCGCTTGCATCGGCGAGCGACGCGTTTGGGCTTTCTGCTTACAGCAACTCGGGCAATTCTTCGATCGAGGACTGGTGGCGAGATGAATTTGTGCAAGGGCTTGTTGAAGCGGCACTCAGTCGAACCGAGTGGCCGAGTAAAGAGGATATGGATCAGGCACGTAAGTTGGTCCACTATGCGGTGCGAGCCGCAGACGAAATGGATCGACATCACGTCTCCAGAGAACACGCCTGGCTGGTGCTATCACGGCTCTTTTCGATCAATGAAACTCATGATTGTGGGTTTGCGGATATGATTAGTTTGGCTTGTGGCTTCCCGCCCACTCAAGACGGGACCATCCAAGCAGATGAACAGTTCGAGGTGCTGAAGAAACTTGCCGCATTGTTCGAAGAAGATGGTTTCCGCAAGGGGGGTGCAGCAATTCAGGAGGGCACCACAGGCGAGGTAAGGGATTGCCTTAATAACTGCCTCGGTCACTTGCAAGAGGCCTGTGAAGTTGCCACCAAATTTGGGAGGGCAGCCTCGGCTTTTTATGCTCCGTCGCGTGGAGAAAGTCTGGATGCGCCACCTAAATGGTGGCGCTCGCTCACCGTCGAACAGTGGATCGAACTCCTTCAGGAAGAACGGCAGCCAACAGGCTCTTTGCATTTGGAATGCACAAACACTATTATTCCAATGCGCCGTGGAGTTGTTGCGGTCGTCTTGGACGAGGTTCACATTAGTGCCAGTTGTCCACATGAAACAGTCGGCATCATCGATGTGGCATTTACGAGGGAAGTCGGTGGCGCGGCGAATCGCCGTCAATGGACCGGATGCGTCAGCATTGATCAGCAGTTTGAACTTAAGGATTTCGCATTACCCACCCATAGCCGACCTGTGCGATATTCCGTAGAAGCCCCAAACCTCAAGAAGGCTGCCATCAAGGTCATTTCTCTCCGATCTTGGGACTCCGGAGCATACGTATTTTGTCGCACTGCCTCGCGAATCTCGCCACCCAAGAGGGTGAAGGCCAACCGGGAAAACGTTGCCTATGAATGTAGCCTTTCTCTATCAGGACAGGGTCGTCACTACATAGATGTCTACGTCCGGCCGGGTATTGTACTGGACGCGGAAGCAAAATGCTACGAGGCGGACGGGTCCTTCAGCGGCAAGGTGTCTATGGTGGTCCGAGTCTCAGACCACGCATTCGGATTTGAAGTCGAGGTCATGGGAGACTGCCATTACGACATCCTGATTTTTGGGGTGGGCAATGACGCCGAGAAGATTCGACTACACTTCAGTTGCGAGGAGGCGGCAGCCGAAGGATGTCGGACCGAATTTGAAAGGTTAATCCGACTAAATCGACAGCATGATCAGGGCCGCGCAACCCCAAGCGTTCATCTGGATCGGCAGGCGCGTTCTGTGGATTTACAGACGTGGTTGCTTGGAAAAAATGCCGTTGAGCATTCCTGGTATCCGCTGGTATTATCTACGGACTATGCTCAGGCTTGGCGAATGCCAATCTGGGGGAAGCGCGAAGGGACAGTTCTTTCGCGAGCTTGCTACCTACATGATCCGAGACCATCGCCTGAAGAAATGGTAGCGCCGACGGAGTTCGTCAAGGCCAGACGCGAACTTGCTAGCAGAATTCGGGGAGAGGACGAAAGCGAGCTTTTAGAGTCAGCGAGGCTTGGAGACTGGTTGGCCTCCGATCCAACGTTCGGCGAACTTCTGGAGCAATACCTCAAAGCGTACCTCGCGTGGTTGGAAGTCGACCCAACGATCGCGCCATGGGTGGACATCACGGTTTTTTGCGCGCTTGAGAGCGATGGTAGAACGCTCGTGCAGGAGCCAGATGCCGTCCTGATAAGTCCGCTTCATCCCCTGCGCTTGGCCTGGCACGCTTTGGCGCAGCAAGCCCTGCTGCGCTCGTATCGGCGTGGTCTTCCTTGCCCGGCGGCGAGCATTCTGGACCCGGACGGCGTTCCAGACACGCTCGTGCTTCCCTTGCGTACGGCAGTCGGCGGAATTCAACACTTACGATTTTTCAGTCTGGAGTGCAGCTCGGACTATTGGTCTATTCTCTGGAACGCGACTAGACTAGATCGACTCGCTAGCTGGGCGGATCAAGCGCCCTTTGATTCAGGCTTTGGGGTTCGGATAGGAGGGATTTCCAGCGGCTTCAGTGTCTCACAGGTGCAGCGTGCCCTCGATGATGTTGCGGAGATGTTCTCTGCCAAGCCGGTGTTAAATATTCTGGTTTCGAGCGCAGCGGGACAGACGAGCGCCTGTAACGAGGGGCTGCTGATCTGGTCCAAGGATCGATTTGGCGTGCACAAAAGCATGCGCGCGGCCTCGATGGGCCCCCGTCTCATTCAGATATTCGACGAACGAAAGGAGTCCTCGCGCCCGGATGATGCGGAAATCTCCAACCTCGCTGAGGACACGAACAATTCGGTGCGATGGTTTTGGGGGAACGCCTCTACCTCTAAAGTAGACCTTGGCATTATCGCCCAATTGGAGACATCAAATGCTGGCGTTGATCGAATGGAAGCGGGATCACAGGTTGGCATGGGGGGTCTCTTCCGATATAGGATCCGACGACAACTTGAGACAGCCTTTGGTGCGTTCTTGGTCGAATCACGTATAGGCGAGCCGCAAGTTCCAAGCGATGACGGGATTGCGGACAAACTGGTTTCTGCTCTGGTTCGACTGGAGAATTTAGGCGACCGGCGAGATGGGTACAGGTTCGCCCCGAGCGTAAGCATTATCAAGGAGGTGCTAAGTAAAGCGGACTTTGCGGCGGTTTCGTCGTCGATGGTTGATCCAGCATGCTTTCTGGGTGCCTGGCTTCCCCAAAGTTACCTGTGGGACTACGACCTTCCGTCATATTCGCGTCGCTCAGGAGATACCAACGGCTATTATCTGGTTTCCACAATGAAGTCCGTCGACTACGAGACCATTAAGGGTGTACTGAGCTTGCTCCCGGGATGCGAAGGACTTGACGACGCCAAGGCTCAACAAATCATTTTGGAGGTCGCAAGGCGGGGTATTCCGACCGTGCGAGGGTTGTCGGGAGGAGATGCGGGCGCCGCCGGCGATCTTGGCCTTTTCGTCGCTTCTCGCCTGTTGCAGGATGAGTTTCAACAAGAAGGCGGAGATGCAGGCTTATTACCAGTACTGAAGGAAGAGGCTGACCACAAGCAGATTGCACTTGTAGTCCCTGTCGATCCCTTTCGAGGATATCTCAGTGATTTGCAGCGGAGTCTATTCAGAACAGAGGCAGGCCTCCATCGTCCGGACCTTCTGGTTGCTGGTATTCGCATCTGTGACTCTACAGTCAGCTGCAAGCTCACTCCGGTTGAGGTTAAATTCCGCACTGGCCGGGATCCGATGTCGCATCAGGCATGCAAAGATGCTCTGGCTCAGGCGAAGTCTTTGACGTCGCTCTTCCATAAATTGATGAAGCGCTCATCTGATCCCGAACTATTGATGTGGCGGATCACTTTTCAACACTTGCTTCTCTCCATGCTGGGATTCGGCTTCCGCGTCTACAGCCAACATCGCTTTGCATTACGCCAATCGCGAGAATGGTCTCTTCTGCACGCCAGATTTGCCAGAGCGGTTTTGGCCGACGAACTGAGACTGGAGTGTGACGCAAGAGGCAGGCTAATCATCATAGATGGATCACGGGTAAGTGATTCAAAAGACATAGACGAAGACGGATTTCAAGAGACGATCTTGCTTTGTCTTGAGGATGCCTCAGGTATCATCAGAGATGGTGCCAGAACGATAATATCCTCCATTAGGACTAGAGTGGGCGTTTGGGATCTGCTCCCATCTCTCGACGAAGTCAGAAGTGATGGAGTAGCAGCCGCACATCCAGGCTTCGAGCGTCAAGTCAAAGAAGCCTCATCACGAACAGAATCAAATGCGATCCCCCCAAGCAGGCCAGTGAATGATGACCGCACAGTGGAACAAGTAGTCCCGGTGGAGTCACAAGCCGCGACTGCGGCACCGATCTCATCGACAGCTCCATCTTCCATGCTAGAGCCTGCGGCCTTCGTCGAAACGTCGAGGGGCATTGAAATTGGCATCGGCCACACAGTAGATGGGTTCAGGAGCGAATTCAGAACACTGAATTTGAGCGACACGAACCTGAATCAACTCAACATTGGAGTCGTCGGCGACCTCGGAACTGGCAAGACCCAGCTCCTTAAGTCTCTTGTTTATCAAATATCACAAAGCGCCGTCAAAAACCAAGGGGTGAAACCGCGTTTCTTAATCTTCGACTACAAGAGGGACTACAGCGCGCCAGAATTCGTTGAGGCTGTCGGCGCTGAAGTCGTACGGCCATGGCATCTGCCCTTAAACATGTTCGACATTTCGAACCGAGGGGACACACTCACGCCCTGGCTAGATAGGTTCAAGTTCTTCCGCGATGTACTTGACAAAATATACTCAGGGATCGGCCCCGTGCAGGCTAGTCAGTTGAAGACCGCAGTGCGTGATGCCTACACGGAATGTGATGGAACCGATCGCCAACCAACCATATACGATATCCATCTTAAGTACCGTGCGCTACTCGGGAACAAATTGGACTCGCCCCTCTCCATCATCGACGATTTAGTGGACATGGAGATGTTTACTCCGGATCCACGGAAGGCCAGAGGCTTCGAGCATTTCCTCAGCGGAGTCGTTGTGGTTGCTTTGGACACTCTTGGTCAAGACGATCGCACCAAGAACATGCTTGTGGCAATCATGCTCAACATGTTCTATGAACACATGCTGCGACTCCCGAAGCGCCCATACATTGGAACTGATCCACAACTGCGGACCATTGACTCCTTTCTTCTCATTGACGAGGCCGACAACATTATGCGATACGAGTTCGACGTACTCAGAAAGGTACTCCTTCAGGGCAGAGAATTTGGCGTCGGGGTCGTTCTAGCCTCGCAGTTTCTTAGACACTTCAAGGCCGGCGCGACGGACTATCGGGAACCGCTCCTAACCTGGTTTCTTCATAAAGTGCCCAACGTAACTCCCCAAGAGCTGGGTGCTCTCGGCCTGACGACCGACTTGGCCCAACTGGCGGAAAGAATCAAGACGCTGGAGAAGCACCAATGCCTGTTCAAGTCGCAGGGAATTCCCGGCGAGGTTGTAAAGGCTGTGCCGTTCTATGAGTTTGTAGCTAAGCGGGGCCGAGGTTGATGTTTGGGACAAGATCCTCCTCATCGTGTGAGTGGCACGGACGGAGCACCCGGTCGCGCTCCTTCCGTCTTTACGCCAACTGAAAGACCCGTTGGCAGAGTGACTTCGGTGTATGTGTCACAACAAAAGGATAATGGCTTAATCGAACGACCTTTGCGAAGTCCTCCGTGAGGGCAGGCCACCTAGCTGTCAGCCAGCATCCCTCGTCATTGGGTCGCGACCCAGATCAAGGGAACTCCATCGTATCAAGCTCTTCTCGACAACAGAGCCGAGCATACTGATACTCTAATTCAGGGGTGACTAGGACCGAATTTCGCTCGGCGTGAAGTTCGCCCCCCCTCACGGGGCCCCTCGCCATGAACGCACCGCCACGACCCGGTAATCGATTCCTTCGTCCGCTGCTGGCGGGTGGGGTGACGGGGGGCCTGGCCCTGCTGGCTCTGGTCGCATGGAACTGGCACCGCGCGGAGCTGGAGCGCGAGCTGGCCCGG
>FQKF010140301.1_pt1 | contig 11900 bp, 10 predicted proteins | sample 1504521 | NCBI WGS metagenome assembly FQKF01 (sample SAMEA4475357, study PRJEB15587) | soil metagenome | biome: Soil; feature: Field | place: India | collected 2015-03-11 | depth 0 m
CTGTTTTGGAGGAATGCTTATTGTTGTCGCAGAGGTATAAATTGGCTTGGCGATCAAGAAACCATATATAAGGGCAATTGCTCCAAAAAGAGCAGGTAAGGAGAAGAGCCAAATGCGTTGCCGCCACAGGGTTTCCAGTATGTCTCTAAGCGTTAGCTCTTCGGAGGAACGCTCCTTCATGGCACAGATTATACCTACCCTTACCGTGCCTTCCCTAAAAGGGCCAGTTAGCCCTTGAGGTTTTCTCGGGGTAAGGCTTGGTACGAAGGTAAAAGCTCCTGAAGGCTTTGTCTGATTTTTAGCGAGTCATTTCCTTGGGCAAACGAAAGGAGTTGGTCTAAGAATACCTCAAAAGATTCGGGTGGATGTTCATTCTTGGCTACAAAAATTTTTTCGTGTTCGGACGCCTCGGTCCCTTCTTGGGTGGTTAGCAATTCCTCAGATAATTTTTCGCCAGGTCGTATTCCCGTGAAGACGATATCTATGTCGCGGTAAGGCTCAAACCCGGCCAAGCGGATGAGGTCCTTAGCTAGGTCCAGAATCCTCACGGGCTCCCCCATGTCCAGGACGTAGACCAATCCCCGGCCCCCCATACCTCCAGCTTGTAGGACCAGCTGGGCGGCTTCGGGAATGGTCATGAAGTAGCGGCGCATCTCGGGATGGGTCACGGTAACCGGTCCCCCCCTGCGGATCTGCTCTAGGAAGACGGGGACAACGCTCCCCCGGCTTCCCAAGACGTTTCCGAAGCGAACGGAAACGAAATGCTGTTGCTCACCGGCCCTTTGGGCGGCCCAAGAGACCACCATTTCCGCTACCCGTTTGCTGGCCCCCATTATGGATGTTGGGTTGACGGCCTTGTCGGTGGAGATGTTCACCAGTCTTTCCACTCCATACTTGAGGGCAAGTTCCACCACGTTCTTGGTACCCCCCACGTTGTTGAATATCGCTTCCGCTGGCCAGGCTTCCATCAGGGGGACGTGCTTGTGGGCAGCGGCATGAAAAACCACCTGTGGTTGGTAGAGGCGGAAGACGTATTCCAACTGCTCCCGCCAGCGGACATCGCAGACAACCAGCTTGCGATTGAGCTCGGGCCAACTGTCCTCTAGCTCCTTTTCCAGGAGGAAGAGGCTGTTTTCCCCTCGCCCTAGCAGGACCACCAGTTGGGGTTGAAACCGGGCGATCTGCCGCACCAGTTCGCTACCAATGGATCCCCCAGCGCCGGTGACCAGGACTACTTTTCCCTCCAGGTACCCCGCGATTTCCGCCAGGTCCAGCCTTACCGGTTCCCGACGGAGGAGGTCCTCTACCCGCACTTCCCGGATTTGAGAGACCCGGATTTTCTCGGAGAGGATGTCGTGGATGGCGGGAAGGATCCGGTAACGTACCCCGGAGGCTCTAGCTAGTTCCACCACCTTCCGTACAACACCGCCCGGAGCCGAGGGCATGGCGATGAGGACCTCGTCCACTTCCGTTTGCCGTGCCGCGCGGGGCAGGTCCTCGAGGCGGCCCAGCACGGGAATGCCCTTGATGGTTTTCCCTTTCTTGTTAGGGTCGTCGTCCAGATAGCCCACAGGTACCAGCCCGGCTTCTGGGTGCCGGAGCATCTCCTGGGCAATGAGGCTGCCCGCTTCACCGGCTCCAGCGATGAGCACACGTCGGCCTGAACCAGCAGGACGCCTGCGGCTTTCCCAGAAGATCCGGTCGGCAAGGCGTATACCTCCCAAAAGGAAGAGGGCTACCACCCCCTCGAGGAGGGGAACGCTTCGCGGGACGGGGAGGTAGGGGCTCAAGAGAAGGGAGATAAAGAAAAGTGTCCCTGCTCCCATCCCCACTCCTTGGGCCAGGCGCAGCAAGTCCCACACACCGCTGCGGCTCCAGGACTGGAGATGTAAGCCGAGCAGGTAGATGAGGGTCGTCTTGAAGGGTAGGCCTAGGAGGCTATAGACCAAGGCGCTCCCTTGGTATACGGGAGGGAGCCCATCAAGGCGAAGGAAAAAGGCTAGGGGAGCGGCCAAGGTCCAGAGAAGGAGGTCTAGGCCGAACTTGATAACCGTGCGCATAGTCCCTCGTAGTTTACCCCCAGGCCCCTTTTGCCCAGGCCAGGGTACGGATGGTCTCTATAACCCTTTCTTGGTCTTCCGGACTCAAGGAGGATCCCGAAGGTAGACAGAGCCCCTGGGCGAAAAGCTGTTCGGCCACCGAACCCCCCACCACCTCAGCCCCTCGGAAGACGGGTTGAAGGTGAAGGGGTTTCCATACGGGGCGGCTTTCAATTCCCTTGGCCTCCAGGGCTTGGCGAATCTCTTCCGGGGTGTATCCGAAGGCCTTGGCGTCCACCATCATCACCGAGAGCCAGCGGGTGTGCCGTCCCCAAGGGGCCTCGGGTTGGAAAGCGATGCCTGGCAGGTCCCCTAGCCCTTGGACGTAGCGTTCAAAAATGCGCCGCCGTGCTTCCACCCTAGCCTCCAGCGTTCTTAGCTGGGCCCGCCCCAAGGCGGCCAGGAGGTTGCTTAAGCGGTAGTTGTAGCCCACTTCCTGGTGTTCGTACCAGGGCACAGGTTCCCGGGCCTGGGTAGCCAGTTTCCGAGCGTGGGCGATTAGATTTGGATCATCTGAGACCAGCATTCCACCGCCCGAGGTGGTGATGATCTTGTTCCCGTTGAAGGAGAAAATCCCAGCAGCACCAAATGTGCCTGGGCTTTTGCCCTTGTAGGTGCTCCCCAGGGCTTCCGCCGCGTCTTCAATAAGGAGGACTCCATATTCCTGGCAGAGGGTGCGGATAGGGTCTATATCCGCACTTTGCCCGTAGAGGTGTACCAGAATCACCGCTTTGGGTAGTCTTCCCCTTCGCCCCCGAGCCTCCAGCCATTCGGCCAAGAGGTTGGGGTCCATGTTCCAGGAGAGGGGCTCGCTGTCCACGAAGACGGGCTTGGCCCCCAAGTAGAGGACCGGGAAAGCGCTGGCAGCAAAGGTGAGAGTGGAGACCACCACTTCGTCCCCTGGCCCTACCCCGGCATGGATGAGGGCTAGGTGCAGGGCGGCGGTTCCCGAGCTCACCGCCAGAGCGTGTTTGGCCCCTACCACCTGGGCGAATTCCTGTTCAAAGGCCTCCACCTGTGGGCCTAATGGGGCAATCCAGCCCGACTCCAGAGCCTCTTGGAGGAAATGGCCCTCGAGGCCGGAAAGGTGAGGAGGAGATAGGTAGATTCGCTTCACAAGTTTTTCCTCCTTACTTGGGCGGGAACCCCGTAGGCTAGGCTTCTCTCGGGAAGATCTTTCGTGACCACGCTTCCCGCACCTACGATGGTGCGCTTGCCTATTTTCACGCCAGGTAGGGCTACAGCGCCAATTCCCACCAAGCACCCTTCTCCCACCTGAACGCCTCCAGCCAACCTCACCCCAGGAGCCAAGTGGGCAAAATCTTCCACGAGGACATCGTGTTCAATGATTGCTCCTGTGTTGATGATAACGTGGCTACCTAGCCTAGCTGCGGGCTGGATTACCGCCCCGGCAAATACAACGGTTCCTTCCCCGATGTGGACACTAGGGTGTACGTAGGCTCTGGGGTGGATCAAGGTAGCCCACCTCACGCCCTTAAGTTCTTGGGCAAGCCTCCTGCGCTGGTGATTGTCCCCTATGGCTATGATGCCCCAAACTTCTTTTTCCCCTAAGATTGCGCGTAGAGGGCCATGTACGGGTATACCCAATAAACGCTCTCCCCACTTGGTGGGATTGTCGTCCAAAAGGGCTAAAACTTCCCAGCCGGCTTCTAGGGCCGTTGTCAGGACTACTTTGGCATGTCCTCCAGCGCCTAGTATTAGGAGTTTCACCTATCTTGCCCTCCCATAAATTGGGGCATGGTGGCGTGTCCAGGAGCCGATATGCCTTCCCGCTTGATGACCTTGAAAATTGTCAGCCACAAAATTCTTAGGTCTAGCCAGATGCTCCAGTTGTCCACGTACCAGACATCTAACTTGAACTTTTCTTCCCAAGAAAGGGCATTCCGTCCGTTCACCTGAGCCCAACCGGTGATACCCGGTTTGACTTCATGTCTGCGGGCTTGTTCGGGAGTGTAGCGTTCAAGGTACTCCATGAGAAGAGGCCTTGGTCCCACCAAACTCATTTCTCCCTTGAGGACATTGAAGAATTCCGGCAGTTCGTCCAAGCTGTGCTCGCGTAGGAAAAGGCCGAAGCGAGTAATGCGCTTCTCGTCTGGGAGCAAGTTTCCCTCGGCGTCTCTTTCCTCGGACATGGTACGAAATTTGTAGATGGCGAAAGGTTTTCCGTGCAGCCCGGCCCTTGTTTGCCGGAAGAGCACGGGGTCGCCCAGCTCTCGCCGCACCCTCCAGGCCAGATAAATCATGAGTGGACCGAAGATCAGAATCCCAGAGATGGCTCCTAGAATATCCACAAGTCGCTTCAGGCTTGGTGAGCGGCCTTGGAGCATCGCCACCAGGCAATTATAACTGGCCTCCTGGCCTTTGGTTGCCCAACTCTTTAAAGGTGGAGCGGGCCCAGGCAATGAATATGGCAACGTAGACAAACAACCTTAGTCTGGCTGCAGTTCCTAGGTTGTCATTTCCCAGAACAAAAAAGGTAGCATAAATTACGCTAAAAATTAGAAGAAATTTTGTATGTGTATCAGGTAGCTTATAACGACCCAACAGCTGAACTGTAAAAAATAGAAAAGGAAGCGACTCAAAGAGAAAGAGAATTAACGCTTTAAAGGAGTGAAGGTACAAACCAAACACCTGAAAAAGAAAGGAAAGGACAAAGACCAGAACAAATTCCAGAGGACTTCTCCCTAGAAGACCCAGACCAAAAGTGGAGCCTCCTTTATCGAAGCCACTTTCTCCTCTGTATTCCAACAGGGGGTGCAGCAACGTGGTTTCCTGATAAGCCAACATGAGTGCTGCTATGTAGATCAAAAACAAAACAAATATAGTCTGCTTGTCAAAGCGAAGTTTGGCTAAGACTAATGCTAAGCCCAAAGAGACTGTAAAGGAAAAGCCAAGATATGGCCGAAAAAGATATAGAAGCCAAATGACCAGAATAAGCGGTACGGTATACAGCACTTGGGTGTTCACTTTACTTGATTCAAGCAATTTCCAAGCGATAATCAGGGCTACCAAAAAGATAGTCATCATGGTGACATCGCGATAGATGTCAAAGGTGAACACATAGAGGGTGGGGTATAAGGACAAAAGCGCTGCTGAAAACCACAGGGCTTTTCTGCGGAAATGGGAATCAAGGCCCTTGGGAACGCTGAGCACTCCTATTAAAGGGGGTATCAACCAGACGCCTAAGAGCAGCTGAAAAGCAGTTATGCCCTCCCGGGAGTACAGCCCCATGTCGTAGAGTTTTCTGAGGAGAATTGGCCAAAAAGATGTGGCAAAATCAGCAAATCCCCGTGCATAGGCATCGTAATAGTCTGCATCGTTTCCCGACTCTGAACCAAAGAGCAAATCTAAAAATGACAGGGAGCCGAGAACGGTCAACATCCACAGAACCGTTTTTGTTGTTGCTATTATCAGAAAAGCCAGGAACCATACTCTAGGCGAGACTTTGAGCCATTGGGGGAATCTTCGCTTATTTGTGAGAGCTAGCTTCGCTTCTTTCATTTTCCTCTGCCAATCCAAGCTCTGTAAGAAGGCGCTTGCTGAATTGGAGTGCGTCAAAACGCGTTTCGGCCAAAGCCCTACTTTGGATACCCATGCGAGGAATGAGTTCGGGTTCTTGGAGGAAGCGCTCCATGGCTTTTGCTAAGGCCTCGGGATCTTTGGGGGCTACTAGGAAGCCATTAACTCCATGCGCCACTGTTTCCCTGCATCCTGGGACATCACTGGTAATCACCGGCCGGGCCATAGCCATAGCCTCCTGGGTGCTTCGGGGAACACCCTCGCGATAGGATGGAAGTACGTATACGCTAGTTTTCCTTAAAAGTGGGCGCACGTCTTCTACCCAAGGTATCCACTCTAGAAGTCCTTCGGCTACCCATTCTCGCACCTCTTCTTCCCGGATGGCCCCGGGGTTGCTGTCCAGAGGGCCTATCAATAGAAAGTGGGCGTGAGGGTGGCGCTCTTTTACCCTTCTGGCGGCTTGGGCAAACTCCCGTACCCCCTTTTCCTTCAGAAGCCGGGCGATAAGGGTGAAGGTGGGTGGGTGGAGATGAGGTGGAGCGGGGGGCCACTCTTCCAGGGGAACCCCAATGCCCCCCAAAAGCACCGCTTTCCCACGCTGGACTAGGCCCATCTCCACAAACTCCTTTAGGTCGTCTGGATTGAGGAAGAAAACCTTGTGCGTAAAGGTGAAGCTAACCCGGTATAGAAACCCCATGGCGCTTCGTATCAAGCGCTTTTTCAGGCTTTTCTCGCCTGGGGTAAAAGCGTATCCCAGGCCTTCCACCACCGCTGCTCGCATGGGCACCCCCGCGGTAGCGGCCGCCAGAATGCCGTAAATGTTGGGCTTGGCCTGCCAGGTTAGGACAACCTGTGGCCGCTTCTGGCGGAAGATCCGCCAGAGGGCAAAGGTGGTGCGGATGTCGGCTAGAGGGTTAAGGCCCGTGCGCTCCAGCGGGTAGTCTAGGGGTTCCCCTCCGAGGGAGCGGACCTTTGCTGCCACTTCGGGTGTTAAACCGGGACTGAGGACAAGGGTGTGAATCCCTTTTTCAGCTGCGACCTGGAGCAAGGGACCCCGGAAGCGCACTAAGGAAGGTGTATAAGAGTTGACAATGGCTAGAGTGCGGAGTTTGGCTCCTTTCATAAAGCAAAGCCCTTTTTGCGCAAAAGGCTTAGGTATATTCCCTCCCATTGATCCACTATCCTCTCCAGAGAGTACTCCTTTTCCACTAGGGCACGGCCAGCCAGGCCCATCTCTTGGCGGCGATCCTTAGGAAGGGTCATCAGGTGGCGCATGGCTGAGGCTAAAGTTTCCGGGTTTTTAGGGGGAACCAGGAACCCTGATATCCCATCCTTGACCACGTCTCGGTTTCCGCCTACATCCGTGGCCACTATAGGTAAGCCACTGGCATGGGCTTCCAATAGCACCATGGGCATCCCTTCCCAAATAGAGGATAAGACGAAGCCATCAGCGAGGGTTAGGAGATCGGGTATATCGGTGCGCAAACCCAGAAAGCGCACAGATTCTTTTAGGCCAAGCTGGTGGGCTATGTTCTTGAGCGAAGCCTCTAGGCTACCAGTACCCACGATGAAAAGGACCACTTTATCGTGTGCTCCTGCTATTCTCGCAAAGGCCTCGAGGAGTGTAGCATGGTCTTTGACCGGCTCTAGTCGGCCTACCGTTAGCCAGACAAAGCTTTCCTCGGGAAGCCCAAACTCTCTTCGTAGCCTTACCCGAACCTCTGGTCGGGGAGCATGGCGAGCGGTGTCTACTCCGTTGGGTAAATAGAACAATTTCTGGGGAGATGTTGCTTTGCCCTGGCGAAAGCGCTCAAAACCCTCCCGAGCCACTTGCGTGGTGAGGTCGCAGAGGGGATCTGTAAGGCGATAGACCCAATGGGTGGCTTTTTCTGAGCGGAAAGTACGGCCGATTTCCAGCGTGTTATGGGCTGTGCAGATTAATACAGGTATAGGAGCCAGCAAGCGGCTTATACGCGCCAAGAGATTGGCGTGGATCATATGACCGTGGACAATGTGGGGCTTAAAGCGCCTGACCAGCTCCGCTAATTTTAACGGTGCTCGGGGATCTGGTATCCCCCGCTTCATCCCCAGGTTGAAGAGGCGAACACCGGCCTCCGTAAGGTCTTCCATGTAGGCTTCTGGTGGGAGCAGGCTGACCATCTGAACTTCCCAGCCCCGGTATTGCATGCGGATGGCTAGCTCCTTGGCCTGGGTTTCAGCTCCTCCTCGGGCCAACCCGGTGATTACCAGAAGCAATCTTCCTTTGGGGGATATTTCTTTCAAGAACATGTCAGGCCGAAGGGAGTTTGGTGATGCTGGAAAAGAGCTCGCGGTACCGTTCTACGGAAGATTCTACGCTAAAGCGCTGTTTTGCAAATTGCTTGCGAAAAGCGCTTCTCTCGCCGTTGTCTCCTTCGTTCAGGGCTTCTTCCAAAGCGCGGGACAGGTCAAACGGGTCTTCTAGAGGCACCAACCAGCCAAGGTTGGGCTCAGTAATTATTTCTCGGGGGCCATGGGGACAGTCTGTGGATACCACCGGTTTTCCGAGGGCTAGTGCCTCAATAAGTACCGTGGGCAAAGCTTCCCAACGCGAACTCAAAGCAACCACAGTAGCATGGCGCATGAAGGAGTAGGGGTTATGGACAAAACCCGGCATGTCTACCAGGCCCTCGAGGCCCAGTTGGCGTACTCTGGCTTCAAGGGCAGGCCTCTCTGGTCCTTCCCCCAAGATGATTAGGCGTGCATTCCGCCTGTTGCGGAGCAGGGCAAAAGCTTGCAAAAGGAGGGAAAAGTTCTTTTCTGGAACCAGGCGCCCCACGGCCAAAATAACGGGTGGTTGACCGGGGGCAAGCCAAGGATGTTCTGGGGGTTCCTGTGCCTTTCTGTACAGCTCCTCGTTGATTACGGGGTTGTATATGACGTGAACCTTGCTTTTTGGCAGGCCCAAATTGTGGACCAATTCCTGTGCAACCCCCTGGGACACTGCCACCACCGCATCGGCTTGGTGGTAGTTTTGGCGGATTAGAAGGGGCATAGCTCTTGCCCTTATGGTTCGGGCGTGGGCTGCACTGGGAAGAATGCTTATGTGTTCTGTAAGGACTAACCGGGTTTTTGCCCTTGCCAGCTTGCGTGCCCAAACCGCCACCACATTTGCGTGATTAAGGACAGATAAGAGGATATCAGGCTGCTCTTTTTGCAGGTAGGCCCTTAGCCCGGGAAGGGCTTTCAGTACGCGCGGCGAGTTCAAGTCCACGATTCGTATTCGTGAGGATACTTGATCTAAGTAAGGACCTTTAACCTGGGCGAGGACGAGGTCTACAGCAAAATCCTGCTTGGCAAGCTCATTTGCCAGGAGGGTGGATGTCCGTTCGGCTCCTCCACCCTCCAAGGAGGGTAAGAAAAAGGCAAGTTTCATTTTGCTCCTCCAATCAAGTTTGCTATCCGCTGAAGCCACCTGGGACGATAGTTGGGGTGGTATCCCCAAATTGCCAACCTTAGCGCTAACTTAGATGGAAGAATGCCTATTAGAAGGAAGAAGAGGGATTGACGCAGTTTCTTTGACAAGGGGAGATAGGGCCAAGTTATCGCTGCTATCATACCTTCCAAGCAGAGGCGAGGGCGGTTTTTGTTTACTTTTTGAGAACCAAGTAACTTAGCTAAAAGCTCTATCTTATAGCCGTGACTGTGTCCAAACGGAAACGTTATGCGCAGACCGTTTTTTTGGCTTTCGCCCTTGATAAGCTTGATTTGGCTTTGATCTATCTCAATCTCTCTTTCCAAATTGTTGAGACTGACGGAAGTAGTAGCCCAGTTGTTTTTCCCATGAATCCGATAAAAACCAAGCGTTTGGTCAATAGATATAATAGGTCCCCTTAGGCCGGCTAGAGTAAGAAGATAACTGTCCGCGGAAATTCTCCATGGCTGCTCTGGCATAGGCAAAACTCCTTGCAGAAAAACTCTCGAAAACGCGTTCCCACTGGTTGGTGAGGAAGGATAGAGTCGCCATTTAAGGAGTAGCCTTCGCACATCACCTGACGGCAACTTGTATTCCGGGTATACTCCCCCAAGAGGCTTAAGATTCTGGTCTACCAAGGCCAGTCGCCACTGCACCTTGGTTACCCCTTTACGCCAAACCCTCACAACCTCTTCTACAGCTTGCGGCAAGAGAACGTCATCTGCGTCCAAGAAGATTATTATTTCCCCTTGAGAACGAGCAAAGCCCGCATTGAAAGCGGAGGCTTGCCCTCCATTTTCCTTGTAAACTGGAATAACTTTTCCACGGGAGGCAAAGGTTTCAATGATCTCTCTAGAATTGTCTGTAGACCCATCGTCTACCACTATGACTTCTGTCCGAGGATATGTCTGATTAAGAGCGCTCTCTATAGCGTCCCGCAGGTATCTGGCATAGTTGTAGTTGTTAACGATTATGCTTACCAGAGGCTCACCCATCCTAACCCCTCCTTAACATAGAGAGATTCTTTGCGAGTCGACCCCAGGTTGGAAATGATGCAGGGGTGAGAAGCCAGATGAAAAGGGGGATAAAAGCCACCAGGCCCATCCAGGGATAGAATAGACCTATACCTAGGCCCACCAACCATCCCATAGGTAGAATAAAACGTACCTTACCCGCAGAGCGAACCAAGAGGGAGTGAATGACTGCATAACTTGAAAGAGCTGTTAACTCCGCTAAACCATAGCCTAGCAAACCTTGCTTTGGAAGCCAGAAGAACAAGGAAAGTCCGAGTATACCAACGTGGATTAAATGAAAGGTAGCCACGTGCTTGTTTAAGCGCAGTACATAAAGTGCAGAAGAGTGCAAAGCAAAAGTTGCATTCGCCAGGGTACCCAAGGCAACGAATGGAAATATCAATGGGACTTCTGACCAGTTGTTGCCGAACAACTTTGGAACAACCAAGGGCGCGAAAAATCCAGAGCAAAGAAGAAGAAGACCTGTAAAAAAAGTCTGAAAAAAAGCACCCTCTTCAATGGCTTGAAGAAGAGTTTTTTTATCCTTTTGAAGGCGCGCCAGCACAGGGATAGATATTCTCCAGGTTATCGACTTAGGAAAAGAAATGTATTCTACTAAACGTGCTGTCAACGCTATAATCCCAACGGCCTCTGCTCCCAGATAACGGCTTGTTAGACTAAGGATTAGGGGAAAGCGAATCTGCCATATCCAAAAAGAAATGTTATACCCTAATCCATAGGCCAAAATGTCTGTTATCCCGGACCAAGACCATTGCCATTTGGGTTTGTATCTTGAATAGACCCAATACCCCAATAGCAAGGTTAGTTGTTGGGTCCATGCTCCTGCTATAAGAGCCCACACGCCTTTGCTGGCTAGTGCTAGCGAAAGGGCTACTCCAAGCTGAATTACTTGGGATGTAAGCTCTATTCTGGCCAACTCTTTGTAGGCTAGATTTCGCTCAAGCAAACTTTGAGGGACGATGCTTAGCATCAAGATAGGTAGCAAAGCGAAAATGCATAAAAGGGGGATAAAAGTACCTACTGGTAGCTGTGAATTCAGCACAACTAACTGGCTGAGGAGAGGAGAGGACAAAAGGCCCAGAAGGCTTACCAAAACGGTGTAACTAAAGCTCACATCTATCAAGTCTTTTCTTATATCGGGGTTTCTTATCAAGTAAACTCCCAATCCAAGGCTCATGACTTGCTGTGTAACAGCCAGGACCGAAAATCCCAAAGAGAAAACTCCGTAAGCCTCGGGCCCAACATATCGGACAACAAAAATAAAGTAGAGGGCGCTTAACCCTAAGCCAAATCCTTGCCTCACAAATAGATGAGAACTTCCTCGAACAACGGCTTTACGAAGCTCCAAGAACTACCTCCTTAAAGTAAGACAGACTTCGTATAATCCCCTCTTGAACAGATACGAGAGGATGCCAGTTGAGCAACTTTTTAGCCAATGATATATCCGGCTGCCGTTGCTTGGGGTCGTCCTGGGGGAGGGAGTGGAAGACGATGGGGGAGGGGCTTCCCGTGAGCTCTTTGACGATCTGGGCCAGCTCCAGCACCCGGTACTCCTCGGGGTTGCCCAGGTTCACGGGGTAGGGGTAGTCCACCTCCATCAGGCGGCGGATGCCCTCCATGAGGTCGTCCACGTAACAGAAGGAACGGGTTTGGCTCCCATCCCCGAAGACGGGGATGGGTTCTCCCTTGAGGGCCTTCACGATGAAGGTGGACACCACCCTGCCATCCTCGGGGTCCATGTGGGGGCCGTAGGTGTTGAAGATGCGCACGATG
>FQKF010005058.1_pt1 | contig 11897 bp, 7 predicted proteins | sample 1504521 | NCBI WGS metagenome assembly FQKF01 (sample SAMEA4475357, study PRJEB15587) | soil metagenome | biome: Soil; feature: Field | place: India | collected 2015-03-11 | depth 0 m
TCCAAAAACATCGAAGCCTGGAAAACCGAATAGGTGACCAATGGTGTTGAATAGTGAAACGACGGCTGACCAACATGATGGCGGGCGGTCGGCGAGCCTTGCGTTTTCCAAACGGCTATCCCTTCTTATTTCCTGCCTCTCGTTGCAAAACCAGCCGCCTCAGAGTTTACTTGGCGCCACTCCAAATTCCTCGGCAAAGACCCGACTAAAGTATTTGGGGTCTCTGAACCCTACTTCGTAAGCGACCTCGCTAATATTCCGTTGCCCGCTTTCGAGCAACTCTTTGGCCCTGGCTAAGCGCAGCGAGCGGATATGCTGGACGGCATTCTTGCCCGTGAGCGCTGTGATTTTGCGATGCAATTGCGATTGGCTCATGGCGAGGCTTCGGCAGAGGGTTTCGACACTTAGGTCAGGGTCGGAGAGGCGTTCGAGGATGGCTGTGCGCACTTTACGCACAAAGGCGTCCTCGAGGCTCGGGTCTGCCGCTTCCGCGGCGGGGTGAGAAGGCAGTACAAAGTCCATTTTACTGTACTTGGACTGGAGTTTCTGGCGTATTTCGAGCAGATTAGCCAGCGTAACGAGAAGCTCTTCCCGATGGAAAGGCTTGGCTAAGTAGGCGTCGGCTCCGCGGCGCAGGCCGTCGATTCGGCTTTCCACATCCGCTTTTGCCGTGAGCAAGACGATAGGGATATGGCTTGTGCACTCGTCGTTCTTGAGCGTCTGCACCACCTCGAAGCCGTCTTTTTCGGGCATCATCACGTCGCTAACGATGAGGTCGGGCACGGTCTCCAGTGCTTTTTCGATACCGATGTGGCCGTTGTTGGCCACGTCAAGTTCGTAGTGGTCGCCTAAGCACAGGCAGAGGTACTCCACCACGTCGGGGTTGTCTTCGATGATGAGCAGGGAATACGTGTGGTCAGGTGTGGACAGTATGGCGCTGCCGGTTAGCACAGTCGTTCCGGTTTCTTCGGCCAGTGTCGGGGGGGCGGCCGCGACCTGTGTGCTTCGGTTGGTGATGGGCAGTTTTAGGGTGAAAGTGGTTCCTATACCCACTTTGCTTTCCACGCGGATGCTGCCGCCCAGGGCGTTCGTCAGTTCGCGCGTGAGCGCCAGGCCGATGCCAGTGCCGCCAGTGCGGGCCTTTTTGAGGTTGGCTGCCTGATAAAAGCGATCGAAGATAAAGGGCAGGTCTTCGGGCGGGATGCCGGTTCCGGTGTCGGACACCCGGATGAGCAGGGTGTCGTCTGGGCTTTGTTCGGCGCACAGCACCACTTCGCCGCCTGCAGATGTGAACTTGACGGCGTTCGAGATCAGGTTGTGCGCGATCTGCAGCAGGCGTTCGGGGTCGTAGTCCATGACGATCCCGTTCTGCGGGCTTTCCATGCGCAAGTGCACGCCGGCGCTCTGGGCAAGCGATTGCAGGCTCTCGACGATGTAGCGCAGATAGGCCAGCACATCCCCCTGTGCATAGTTTATCTGAAGCGTCCGGCTTTCCAGTTTGGCCAGGTCGAGGATCTGGTTGATGAGGCGCAGCAGGTTTTGGCCGTTGCGCTGGATAAGGGCTAGCGGCTGGCCGATAGCGACCGGATGGCTCTGGGCTACCGGGTCGCCCAGCACTCGTTCTGCAACGCCGAGGATGACCGTCAGCGGCGTGCGGAATTCGTGGGTGATGTTGGTAAAGAAGCGGGACTTGAAGTCGTCCAGTTCGCGCAGGCGCAGGGCCTCTTGTTCGGCCAGGCGCCGCTGGAGGCGGAAGCGGAAGTACGCCAGTACGGCCAGCCCTGTCAGCAGGACGTACAAAGCATAGGCCCAAGTGGTGGCCCACCAGGGGGGACGCACAGTAATCTGCACCTCAGCGGGCTGCTGGCTCCAGATGCCTTCGTTGTTGCTGCCCAGTACTCGCAACACGTAATTGCCGGGGTGCAGGTTGGCCAGTTGCACGCTGTTGCGCGTACTGAGCTCCATCCACACATCGCTGACTGGCCTGCTCCAACGACTGCTGTGGAGCAACTGGTAGCGGTACTGGTTCTGAGCCGGATGGGTCAGGTCTAAGGCAGCAAATTCGAAGATCAGGGAGTTTTGATCGTGCGACAACGGTAACGGCTGGTTGTCGTGCAAGAGGCGCCGTTCGCCGTTGATCCAGACAGACACAATGCGCGTCTGAGGCGGATTATTGCGAAAATGCAGGCTATCGGGGTGAAATACCGACAGGCCATTGACGCCGCCAAACATTAGCGTGCCGTCCCGCATTTTCAAAAAGCTGCCCTGGTTGAACTCGTTGCTTTGCAGGCCGTCGGCCGAGGTGAAGGTCTTAAACACGAACCTGTCTCCCTGCTGCGACATGCGGCATAGCCCCTTGTTGGTGCTAAACCACAAATTGCCGCTACCGTCGGGCAGTATGCCATACACCACGCGGTCGGGCAGGCCGTCGGCCAGGCCATAGTGCGTCATCCGGTCGGTCTGGCGGTCCAGGCGGTTAAGGCCGCCGCCTTTGGTGCCGATCCACAGGTAGCGCTGTGGGGCGCGCGGGTCTTCGGCCACACACAACACAAAATTGTTTGATAACGTCTCTCTCTCGGCCGGACTGTTCCGCAGGTGTTTGAACCGATAACCATTGGCCTGTGGCGTAGCCTGCAACAGGCCTTCAAAAGCCATAATCCACAATGTCCCTTGGCTGTCCTCGTATAACAGTGTAAGTTCCTGCGAAATTTTAGGTCGAAATCGCAGCGACACGTCAAAAGGATGTTCAACCAAACGTCCTGTGCGCGGGTGGTACTTATACAGGGCATGTTCGCTTACGGACAGAATATCGCCCGCCCGATTAACGAGCAAGCCGAAACCGGGTAAAGGTATCTGCGTTACCGCTTTTGTACGAGCATGGACACGGTACACTTTGTCAGAAGCGGAACGCACCCAACAGTTGCCCTGAGCGTCGAACAGGGCATAACAGGCGATCTCCTCCGAAGGTATGGCTTCCAGCCACGGGTTGGGGCGCACCTGCTCGAAATGCTTGTTGGCGTAAAGCATCCGTGGATAGCGCAGGCAAAAAATATGCCCTTGCGGATCCTCCACAATCTGCCGCTGAGAAACCAGATTTAGATAGCTCAAAAATTTGGGGGGAACTGTAGCAACTTTGAGCAAGCCGTAGCCACTGGTTCCCAACCAGACGTTATCACTTTGGTCCACATACAACGTCGTAAAGTAGAAAGACTCTATGTTTTGAAAGGGATGCTCTACGACTATTTTTCTGTCCAGCGTTTTCCCTGACGATGAAGCGCTCCAGCGATATAAAGTTTGACCGGCCATGGCCCACAGGTCATCCTGCAGGTTGGTTGTCCAATGGCTAAACGAGGGCAAGTCTTGCAATTTTTTCCAAATGCCGGTTTTTCCACTTACCGTCCAGAGGGCCTCCTGACAACCAAACACCGTATAGCTAAAGCGGTCGGAAGCCAGGGCGTCTGAACCAGAAAGGTGCGAACACGGCGAAGGCAGATGCTGCAATCGTTCTAAAGAATACGCAGCGACCTGATAAATACCTCGGGTGCTGGCCGCCAGAAGGGTCGTATCGTTAAGCCGGCATATACCGACGAACTGCTCTCCATCTGCGTCTCCGGGAGGTTTTATTCGCAAATAGCGAAACTCCGGGGTCGCCCGCCCTTGCTGCACAGCTCTATGCAAGGCGTCCTCTGAAAGATGAATCTTCCACAGGACACCCAACATCTCTATCCACACAGCGCCGTCTGACGTCTCCACGATATTGCCCACCCACTCTTCAGGCGAGTGGAAAACCGGCAAATGAAAAAAGCGGTTTAACTCTGGCACGTACACATCCACACCACTGGTATAGACGCACCACATCCAGCCGCGGCGATCTTCGTAAAGGCCATAAACCTCATTGGCCGCAATCGAAAACGGATCAAAGGGATCGGGCAAAAACACCTCAAAGCGATACCCGTCGTAGCGGTTCAGCCCATCCTTGGTAGCAATCCACAAAAAACCGTCGCGGCTCTGGCAAATGTCGAATATCATGCCCTGCGACAACCCCTGCTCCACCCCCACCACCTCGGCGGTGCGGGACACCTGCGCGCCTGCGGGCAAATAACCCGCTGCAAGCAACAGGAACAGCAGACGATACACACGGGCAAACATCTGCCGCAAAAGTAAGCAAATGCACTGCCAAAGCCCGGCCACCGGAGTGCACCTCCAGCGCAATCGCATCTGAGAAACAGAGGACTCACCTCGGAAAGTCAACTCTGCCCTGCCTCTCCGACAATGGCTGGAGTAAATCACTTCCTGCAAGCATTTCATCCAGCACCCTGCCTGCACAGCCCTCCGGGCGGTTAGCGTTAGTTGCCACGAATACACGAATGGCTCGTGCCTTTACGCCACCAGAAACCTTCGTGCATTCGTGGCCCTAAAATACTCCCGCTGACTACCTTTGCCGCCATTGTGCTCATGGCATCCGACGACTACACATACCATCCATCACACGATGAAAGACACACCACTTACCGAGCGCCACATCGCCTTAGGGGCCAAAATGGCCGAGTTTGCCGGCTATAACATGCCTATATCCTACACGACCATCACCGATGAGCACCACGCTGTGCGCAACAACGTCGGCGTGTTCGATGTCAGCCATATGGGCGAATTCATCGTCCGAGGCAAGGACGCCCTGCGCTTCCTGCAAAGCGTGACCGTCAACGACGTCAACCGCCTCAAACCCGGCGATGTACAATACTCGTGTCTGCCCAATAAAAAAGGCGGCATCGTGGATGACCTGCTCGTCTATCGGCTCGACGACGTTCCCGAGATGACCGAAGAAGGCGTACAGACGTTCATGCTCGTCGTGAATGCTTCCAATGAAAAAAAAGACTGGCGCTGGCTCAAGCGCCTGGCCAAGGGCTTCGACGTCCAACTAAAAAACATTTCCGACCGCACCGGCCTAATTGCCGTACAAGGTCCTAAAGCAGCGGAAGTCCTGCAAAAGTTGACCGACATTGACCTGGCAGGCATGAAATACTACACCTTCAAACGCGGGCGCTTTGCCGGCTGCAAAAATGTCCTCGTGTCGGCCACCGGCTACACTGGTGCCGGCGGATTTGAAATCTACGCCCGCAACCGCGACATCGTCAAAATCTGGGATAAAGTGATGGCCCACGGCGCCAAATGGAGCATTAAGCCTGCCGGTTTGGGCGCACGCGACACGCTCCGCTTAGAGAAAGGCTACTGCTTGTACGGCAACGACATTGATGACAAAACCAGTCCTCTCGAGGCCGGCTTAGGCTGGATCACCAAATTGGGCAAAGCCGAAGACTTCCCTTCCAAAGCCCGGTTTATCAAACAAAAAGAAGATGGCGTCAAACGCAATCTGGTCGGCTTCATCGTCGAAGACCGCCGCGTACCGCGCCACGGCTACGAAATTGAAAGCCGCCGCGGCGCCAAAATTGGCATCGTTACGTCAGGCACCCATTCGCCCACCCTCGACCGGCCCATCGGCATGGGTTATGTGAAGGCCAAACACGCCGAACCCGGCACGCGTATCTTCATCGTCGCCGGCAGCAAAAAGCTGGAAGCAACGGTGGTGAAGCTGCCGTTCGTGTAAGCGGCTGCTCCAGTAAAGATGCCTATAGGCAGGGAGCAGGGATAAGCATGCCCTCAACGCGGCTGCATCTCTAACGGAAGCCGATATAGTCCGCCGGATTGACCGGTCGGCCGCGGTACCACAATTCAAAGTGCAGATGCGGCCCTGAAGACTCGACACCAGAGTTTCCGATAAGCGCAATAGCTTCACCCGCCTTGACCGGTGTGCCGGCCTTTTTGAGCAGCACCGAATTGTGCTTATACAACGTAACGATGTTATGCGGGTGCTGGATGGCAATACTGTACCCCGTTTCTACCGTGTAGCCGGCCAGGATGACCACGCCATCAGCAGCCGCTTTTATGGCGGTATTACGGGGTGCTGCTACGTCAATACCGAAATGGTTTTTGAGCGGGTCGAAACGCGCCGTGATTTCGCCCGAAACGGGCGGGATAAACTGCAACCGCTCAATGGACTGGTCGCTGCCCAAAGACACCGGCAGCCCGGCGGCGGGCCTCGAGGAGCCCTCCGCATCCCCCTCCGCCTCCGTGGGGCTACTGGTTAAGGCTGACTCGCCCAGCCGCCCGGCAAAGTCAGTAGGCGAGGAGGACGCCGCCGAGCGGGCGGTATCCAGCCGGTTTTTGTCCCTTACGGCCTCTTCGGTGAAGTCGGCCAGGTCGCCCGTCAGAATTTTGCGCAGGTTTTCGTTGTACAGGCGCTGGGCGTTCACCTCCTTCTCCAGCGCAGCGGCCTTTTGGGTCAGGGCAGCTATCTCGCTGTCGCGCTGAAAATCGCCGTAGCCCGGGATGTAGCGTTTCAGCGGCGTATAAACGATGAGCAGCGTAACCAGAATAGCCGTGCCCACGATGAGCGAGCTGAGGAAAATGTACACACTCAACGGGGAGAGCTTCAGCGAGGAGACCTCCTCGAACGTCTCGTCATTGACGATAACCAAACGATACTGGTCGCGTAACTGGTCCAACCAGCTGCGCGACTCGCCCTGTGCGCTTCGGCGAAAGGACAGCAAAAAGTTTCTGGCTGCAACGAGGTACTTTTGCATGCGTTTTCGGCAGGCAATGACTGTCTCAAAGCCACTGCCGCGGCAAAGTTCGGGCAAAAAACGCGCCCGCGGGCGAAAAAATACCTCGACCCGCTCTCTGAGAGCAGGCAACCTGACCTGTCTCAACAGCACCACTAAGCATCTGTATTGGGTTCTCTGACCAACACCAAACCTGCTTGATATGACAAAGTTCCGGCTTCTGCTTCTCGGCGTGCTGGCCACTGTGCTCGCCCTCGGTTGCGTAACCACCAAAAAGAAAAACGCCGACGCAGGGTGGCTTAAAAAGAACTACCACAACCTCACCTCCAAGTACAACTACTGGTTTAATGCCGACGAACTGCTGCGCCTCACGATAGCTGACCTGTCAGCACAGCATAAGGACAACTACAACCAGCTGCTCGAACTCTACCCCTATGCTACCGTCAATCCCAGCAGTGCCCTGGGCAACTTAGATAACGTCATCAAGAAGTCGGCCACTGCTATTGTCTTGCACCGCGTTAGCGATTTTGTGGACGACTGCTACACCATGATGGGCCAGGCCCAATACCTCAAACGCGATTACGAAACAGCCGAGTCCACCTTCCGCTACATCCGCGAGAATTACAACCCCAACACAAAATCCAAACTTAAAAGCGGAAGCAAAAAGAAAAAGGACGTCAAGAAGAAGAAAAACAAGAAGAAATCGCCCAAGAAGAAAAAGAAGAAGAGTAAGGGCTCGAGTAAGAAAAAGTCCGTCAAAGACAAGAAAGACCCTAATAAGCGGCCGGAAGATACCTCGCCCAGCAAGCCCGCTGCTGCCGGTGGCGCCAAAGCCAAAAAAGACGACCCGCTATTGCCACAGGAAAACCCGTACGAAAAGTTCATGCAGCGCACGGTGGCCTATCCGCTGGCCATGATCTGGTACGGCCGTACGCTGACCGAGCGCCAGAAGTACGAAGAGGCCGATTTCCTGTACCGCAGCTTAGAGCAAGACCCCTACTTCCCCTCCGAGTTGCGCAAAGACCTCTACACCGCACAGGCCTATCTGGCCATCAAACAGAAGCGCTACGAGCAGGCCATTCCGCCTCTGGAACGCGCCGTACAAAACGCTCCGCGCAGACGCGAGCGCGCCCGACTGGCTTACCTACTTTCACAACTGTACGAACAGGCCAACCAGCCCGACAAGGCATATAACGCTCTGGATATCGCGCTCGTCAGCAACCCCACGTACGAAATGGAGTTCAACGCCCGCCTGCGCCAAATACAGGCCGGCTACGCCTACAAGCGCTTCAGCGCCGGCGAAGCCATCAAGCAACTGGAACGCATGACGCGCGACGAGAAAAACACGGAGTACAAAGACCAGATCTACTTCGCCATGGCCGGCATACACCTGCGCGAAAAACAGCGCGACGAGGGCATCGCCATGCTAAAGCAGTCGTTGGCCAACGCCACTTCGAACCCTTACCTCCGCAGCGAAACATACCTGATGCTGGCCGACCTCTATTTTGAGGGTGAAGACTACGTTCCTGCTAAAAAACACTACGACAGCACGCTTACTGTGCTGCCCGCTACCGACCCGCGTTTTGCACGCGCCCAGCGCTATGCCGACAATCTGACGGAAATTGCCCGGCTTATCACCCGCATCACCGAAAACGACAGCATCCTGCGCCTGTACCAAATGTCACCCGACGAGCGCGTCGCTTTTGCTAAGCGCATCCAAAAACAGCGCGAAGAGGAAGCCCAACAAGCCGCTGCCAGCGCTCAAAACCCACCCGCTGCCTCAGCCCCGCCTTTGGCGCCCATCGCCGGCCAGCGTTCGTCGTTCTATTTCTACAATGAGGCGTTCGTCAAAAAGGGCAAAAAGGACTTTACCAAAGTGTGGGGCAACCGCAAACTGGAAGACAACTGGCGACGCAGCAACCGCCCTCAATCTTTTGCTGCTGCCGATGGTGCAGGGCCCGGCGGAGCGGATACGCTCGCCGCCACTATTGGCGAAGACATCAATGAAATCCTCAAAGGAATACCACAAAGCGAAGAAGAACTGGCCGTCATTCATGCCTCCACGTACGAGGCCATGTTCAACCTCGGCGTGCTTTACCGCGAAAAGCTGGCCCACAACCAGCGCTGCGCCAGCACCTTGGAAGAAATGCAACGCCGATATCCCGACGCAACCAAACACCAGATAGAAACCTGGTATTATTGCTATTTAGCCTTCAACGACTTAGGCAACCGCGAGCGCGCCAAATACTACTATGACCTGCTCGCTTCCAAACATCCCAACAGCCCCTATACGCGCGTGCTGACCGACCCGGAGTTCATCAACAGCGCCCGCGAACGCGAACGCGAAGCCTCGCGCTACTACGACCAGACCTACGAACTCTTCAAGCAGGGCAACTACCAGACCGCCTTCGAGCGCTGCCAGAAGGCACCTGAACGCTACGGAACCACACACCCGCTCATCCCCAAATTCGCCCTCCTCAGCGCCATGTGCACGGGCAACCTCCAGGGGCAGGCCGCCTATTGCGGCGCCCTCAAAGAAGTCGTCGCCCGACACCCCGAAAGCCCAGAGGCCACCCGAGCTAAGGAAATCATGCGCGTCGTCTCCTGCGACGGACATGAGGTGGCCACCAACCCCTCCACCCCTAACCCGGGCCCTATTGACGACGCCTTCACCTTAGACGACGACAAACTCCACTACTTCCTGATCGTCCTCAGCGGCAACGACCTGCCCCTCGACGACATCAAAATCGCCGTCTCCGACTACAACCGCGAATACCACCGGCTGGAGCAGCTCCGCCTGTCCAACATCTTCCTCGGCACCGACATCAACATGCCCATCCTCGTCATCCGAAAATTCGACAACAAGGAGCAGGCCATGCGCTACTACCACGAGGTCAAGGACAAAAAAGAGTTCCTGGGTGAGACGGCGAAGAAGACCTACACCAAAGAGTTCTTCCCTATCACCCAGGAGAACTACCGCCGCGTGCTTAAAAACAAGACGCTGGATGGCTATCGCGAGTTCTTCGCCCAGCATTACCTCAAATAGCACCCGGAGCGCGCGGCTTCTTGCCGTAACCGCCCAACGTCGCCATTCGAGAGCCTGCCTGCCAAAAAAATAAGGCCTATCGGCACTGTCATCCGCCCTAAGTGTCCAAAAATTGCGCCACCGAAAGCCTCATTTTCAGCGGTTTATCAAAATTTTTAAGACATTTTTTCGCCCACTCTTGCAAGCGCAGAGTGGTCGTTTTACCTTTGCAGCCGCTTTTTCGGAAGCCTTCATTTTTTCACTGCATTTTTACTTTTTAACGACGATAAAAGCATGGATACGCTGAGTTACCGCACCAAGTCGGTCAGCAAAGAGGAAGCCGAGCACAAGTGGTATGTAGTGGACGCCGAGAACCAGGTAGTTGGGCGTCTGTGCAGCCGCATTGCAGCCGTATTGCGCGGCAAGAACAAGCCCTCCTACACCCCACACGCCGATACGGGCGACTACGTGATTGTGATTAACGCCGAAAAAGTGCGTTTCACGGGCAGGAAATGGGAACAGAAAGAATATAAAGACTTCTCGCATTGGCCCGGTGGTCAGAAGTTGACGCCTGCCGAGGTGATGCTGGAGAAAGACCCGCGCCGCATCATTGAGCGCGCCGTACGCGGCATGCTGCCCAAGAATAAACTGGGCCGCCAGGTCATCAAGCGCCTGTTCGTGTATGCCGGCCCTACGCACAAGCACGAAGCCCAAAAGCCGGAAGTCCTTGCGTTCTCGAGCAAAAATTCCTAACCATACCACTCACAGTCGGACACTCATATGGATATGATAAACGCCCTTGGGCGCCGCAAAACCGCCGTAGCCCGCGTGTATTTGATGCAAGGGGAAGGCAACATCACCGTCAACGGTAAAGACTACCGCGAGTACTTCCCACAAATTCACGTTCAGCACAACGTCGTGGATCCTTTCACCGTAGCGGGTATTGAGCCGGCTTTCGACGTCAAGGTCAATGTGCGCGGTGGAGGCTTCAAAGGCCAGGCCGAAGCCATTCGCATGGGCATCAGCCGCGCTCTGGTGAAGCTGAACGAAGAGTACCGAAAGCCGCTCAAGGAAAAGAAATTCCTCACCCGCGACAGCCGCATGGTGGAGCGCAAGAAGTATGGTCGCCCCAAAGCGCGCAAACGCTTCCAGTTCTCCAAACGCTAACCCTCAACTCAGACAGCACACATGCAGAAGCCTACCTATAAAGAGCTGCTCGAGGCCGGTTGTCACTTCGGCCACATGCGCAAAAAGTGGAACCCCAAGATGACGCCCTACATCTTCATGGAACACAAGGGCGTGCACATCATTGACCTCAACCGCACTGCTGAATGTCTGGAGCGCGCTGCCCAGGCTATGAAAATTCTGGCCAAAAACGGCAAGAAAATCCTGTTTGTAGCCACCAAAAAGCAGGCGCGCGAGATTGTGCAAAAGGCAGCCGAAAGCGTGGACATGCCCTTCGTTACAGAGCGCTGGCTGGGCGGCATGATGACCAACTTCATGACCATCCGCAAGTCCATTAAAAAGATGCAGGCCATCGAACGCATGCTGGCCGATACTACGCTGACCAGCATTACTAAAAAAGAGCGCCTCACCTTGGCTCGCGAACACGCCAAACTGACCAAACAACTCGGCGGTGTGGCTAACCTCAACCGCCTGCCCTCCGCCGTCTATATTGTGGACATCCATCACGAGCACATCGCCTTGGCAGAAGCCCGCAAATTAGGCATCAAAACCTTCGGCATTGTGGACACCAACTCCGACCCCACACTTGTAGATTATCCGATCCCCAGCAATGACGACGCCTCCAAGGCCATCGCCTTCATCACCAACTACCTCACCGAAGCCATTCGCGAAGGTCTGCAGGAGCGCCAGACGACTCAAACCTACGAAAGCGAAGGGACTGCTGTAGAGGCCTGAACAAACTACGCTCAACCGCCCACGCCAACGCACATCACCAGCCATATAAACTCAGCACAATGTCCGAAGTAAAAGTTTCCACCGCCGACATCCAGAAACTCCGCGAAATGACCGGCGCCGGTATGATGGATTGCAAAAAAGCCCTCACCGAAGCCAACGGAGATTTCCAGGAAGCCATAGACATCCTGCGCAAAAAAGGCATCGCCAAAGCCGCTAAACGCGAAGACCGCGAAGCCCGCGAAGGCGTTGTCATTGCCCTGACGACCCCCGAGCAGACGCGCGGCGTTATTATTTCGTTGCAATGCGAAACCGACTTCGTGGCGCGTAACGAG
>FQKF010038540.1_pt1 | contig 11888 bp, 11 predicted proteins | sample 1504521 | NCBI WGS metagenome assembly FQKF01 (sample SAMEA4475357, study PRJEB15587) | soil metagenome | biome: Soil; feature: Field | place: India | collected 2015-03-11 | depth 0 m
GTTCTCCCTGATTTTTCCCTCCCCCACATCCTGCCACATACAAAGTTCCTACAGGAACGGAGCTTTTTCATATTGCAGGGATAAGAAGATGCTCGTAGTAGCGGGACTAGAGGGGAGCTAGAGGCGGCTAGAGTTTTTAGAGATATTAGAGATTATAGAGATTTAACTACTTCTAATATAAAAAAATACGCAAAAAAACATTGACAATTTTTAAATCTCAGAAATATCATAGGAGGTACCAATCATGGCTCATCAGCTTGAAAGCCTTTCGCTCAATTGCACTCTCACCTTTCAGAAACCCGTTAAGGTAGATACCTATCCACCTTTTGTTATTCGAAGCGTGTTGGGGTACCACCTTAAACGAATGCACTGTGTAGCCCACCAGACCCCCTGTCAGGACTGCGTCTTCCGGCGCACCTGTGCCTATGTGTTCCTCTTTGAAAGCATCATCGAGAAGGATACGCCGGTTTTGGATGGCCGTGATCGGGCAAGTCATCCCTTTAGGCTCATTGCCCACACTGAACCGGGTAGGGAGGCACGGGAACTTCCCTTAACGGTTCAGCTATTTGGTCGAGGGGTGGAATATGTGCCCCACGTGGTCTTTGCATTACGGGAAGGAGGGAAAGGGGGACTTTTTCGGGAGCGGGTCCCCTACAAAATCAGCGTGAACAATGTAAAGGGAGAGGCAATTCTTGAAGGGGACCGGCTCGTGCAGTCCCGTCTGAGCACTGAGCGGTATAGCTATCCGGACGGCGACGAGATGGAAAGCCGAACGCTTCATATTTACTGTCACAGTCCCCTGCGTTTTAAGGTGAATAATCGCCTAACCAGCGATTTTTCTGGCCGGGACCTGATAGCCGCCACGAGCCGGCATCTGGACACGCTGTTTTTTCTTTATGGGAATGGCACAGAATTTGCAAAAGAAATACAAAACAAAAAGTGGGAGGGAGAAGTAAAAATAACCCATCGGGACCTGGCCTGGCGGGATTATCCTCGGTATTCCCGTCGCCAGGGAACTCCGATGAAACTGGGCGGCCACGTGGGACACCTTACCCTAAGTGGAAGCGCCCCCCGCTGGGTTTGGGAAACCCTGCACCTGGCAGGCCGCATCGGTACCGGTAAAAACACAAGCTTCGGCTTTGGCCATATCGAAGTAACGGAGGAGTAAGGGGAAGATGGAATTTTATATTGAACGTTATAAAAACAGAGAAGAACTTGTATTTGATTGTGAAGTCATTACACCAATGTTTTTATCCGGTGCGGACCCTAAAACAGTTGAACTCCGTCCTGCATCAATAAAAGGAGCGCTACGGTTCTGGTGGCGAGCGCTCTATGGTAGTGATAACACTGAAGATATGAGAAAAAAAGAAGGAGACCTTTTTGGGAACACTGAAAAAAAGAGCAAAGTAAGAATATTTATTAAAGATGAAAAATTAAATATTAAAACAGAATTAAATGGTGGAAAAATATATACAGTTGTAAGCAGCAAGGGTAAATTTAATTTAAAAATATTCGACTATTTAGCATTTGGTCTTTGTGAATATAATAAGGAATTAAAAGGAAATAAATATATACGCCCACATATAGTTCCTGGGTCAACTTTTTCTTTAGGTATTGAATTGAATAATTGTAACCAAATAGAAAAATCTCAAATTATTAATGCCCTCAGTTGTTTACATTATTATGGTAGTATTGGATCAAGAGCTAGAAATGGCTTTGGCTGTATTTCAATAAAACCACAAAATGGGGAAACTAAATTAGAGCAATTTAAAAACTTTAATGGTGAATTAAAGAAATATACGTCTTTTAGCAATCATTCTAAAATATTTGAAATAACTTATGCAAATACATGGGAGGAAGCTCTTTCAGATATTGGACTAGCATATAGAGAATCTCGGTTATCAATTGAGCAGAAACATAACTTTAATTTGAGACCATATATAGCAAAACCTATTGAAGTAAAAAATGAAAATGTTCACATCTCTGATAGACACGCAAAACCATATTTTTTACATGTAAGAAAGGATATAAAAAATAGTAAACCCATTTTCATTGGTACAATATTATTCTTACCATATTTTTATAATCAAAATATAAAAAAATATGAAGAAGCTTTTAATAAATTAAATAATTATCTATCAGATAAATATATAAATAAAGGAGGCCGCTAATGCCCTTCGAAAAACGAAATTATACAATATATTGGACAAATAAATTCATATCATATATTCACGATCCCTTTGACAAGATGATGGAATTACGGGGTCACGAAGAGCGAGCCAAAGCAATTATTAAAGAGTTTGGCGAACAGGTACCTAATAAAGATGCTTCTATATGGAAAATATCAGACGGTATTGCTTCGGGGTTTGAACGAGGGACCTTCCCTGGATATTCTGAGAACCCACGTGAAAATGGCTTTATTGATTTCTCAAAAGAACCTGTTATTACCCATCCAATCCAGGGTGGAAATATTAAAATTGATTCAAGTCAGCTTAAAAATTGGGCAAATGATATTTTAAAAACAAAAATTGCAGAAATCATTGGTTACAGGGCTGGTGAAGGTGGTTACTCAAGCTCCCTGAATAATCATGAAAAATTTATACAAGGTCGCTTTCTATATACTCATTTGGGATTACGCTTTAAACTGGCACAGGAGAATGTAGCGGGCTTTGGTGCATTGTGGCATAAAATACCAGCTGATAGTAGAATACCTGACCACTCCATCTGGCATCATAACGCTCTTGTCTCTGCTATTGTTTCTTGTATGAATCCAGATGGTTTAGAATTAGAAGAAAATGAAAAATTAAATAATATTGAAAACGTAGGGGTCATGATTTTTACGGTAACCCCGGTGCAATCCTTTATAAGCAAGGCAAGAAAACTGCGGGACTATTGGACAGGATCTATTCTGCTATCATGGCTTGCTTTTGAAGGTATCAGATGGATCATTGAATATTTAGGTCCAGATCATCTTTTGTACCCTTCTCTGCTCGATCAACCCCTTGTTTTAGAATATCTTAAAAAAGAATGGAAGATTGACGAACGGTATCTACCACACTTGCACCAATCTAATGATATAGCCACTTTTCCTAACAAAGTACTGTTTCTTGTTCCTTTAAATTATGCCGAAGAAATTGGAAAGGCAATACAAGATCACATACAAAGGGAATGGGAAGATCTTGCAAATATTGTTATTGATTTTGTAAAGGATAAGACCAACTGCAATAAAGATCTTTTAAAGAAACAATTCAACGAGCAAATTTCCAGTTACTGGGATATAAGTTGGGTTGCTACACCATTACTGAGTAATGAAGATGACAATGGCCATAAAAATGAAAATGAGTATTATAGACTAATTAACAAAAAGCTTATTGACCAGGTAGATGAACAAATAAAAATATTCAAAAAAATAATAAATTATAAAAGTGAAATTGGGAAATTATATCCCCTTACCAATCTTTTAGCTCAAAATGCACTTTCTAATTTAAAGATGTCAGCTCGACATATCCGGCCTGAGCAAAATGGAATTAAATGTAGCCTTTGCGGAGAAATGGAAGCTCTTACCGATACGCCATACTCTGGCATGGATGCGGCCCATGAGTATAAACAAAATATGGATACTTTTTGGTTAAATGTAAGAGAGGGTCTCCATATTGAGGATGCACAAAAAGAAAGCGGTGAACTAAAAGAACACGAAGCCCTGTGTGGCATATGCCTTGTTAAAAGATTCTTAGCATTAGCTTTAAAAGAAAAAGACTCTACTCATATACTTACAAACACATTTAAAGATTACGAATCGTTCCCATCAACAACGGAAAAATCACTATATAATTATTACAAAAGAAAAAACATAATAGAAAGGGGAGAACAAAAAAAGATTGCTCAGCAATTATATGACGCAGAAGATGATTCAAAGTCAGGTCTAAAAGATTTGAAAAATAAGGACAAATATTATGCGCTGCTTCTCATGGATGGGGATAATATGGGAAAGCTTATTATGGGAGAAACCATCGCAGCTACGTGGGGAAGCGTACTCCATCCAGAAATTAAAAAGAGAATGCAGGATAAGGATTTCGAAGAAAAATATCGTGAGAATTGGGAAAAACTTTATGATTTAAAGCGATTAATAACCCCTGCAATTCACAGCGCAATATCTGAAGCCCTTGGAGACTTTGCCCTGTATGGAGTTCCACGGATAATTGAAAAACATGGAGGCAGGCTTATTTACGCCGGTGGTGACGATGTTTGTGCCATTATGCCCATTGATACCGTTTTAACAGCGGCTAAGGAAATCTCAGAATATTACACAAGATATTACTCTATTATATCTAAAAATGGGCAAGATAAACTAGAAGAAAAAATTATACAAGAAAATGAAACTATAAACTTAACCCCAGGGAAACTTTCACACGGAATGGGTAAGGGAGACAAAATAAGCATTTCAGCTGGAATCATCATTGCCCATTATAAAGAACCTCTTACTACTGTAATTAAAGACAGCCACAACCTCTTGGATTTTTATGCAAAAGAAAAAGCTGGGCGCAATGCCTGTGTTATTGAACTGCGTAAACGAAGTGGGGGAAGCCGGTATTTTTACAGAAAATGGGATGACCCAGCCTGGGAAAGTTTTAACAAACTTTTTAATACTGAACAAGAAATACTATCAAATTCTCTGCTTTATAACCTTGAACTCTATAAAGATGGAATCAAAGCCATTATAGAAACCTATAAAAACAATGAAGAGGAACTCAAAAAGCAATGTATTGCATTTATCACGAGTATTGTAAAAAAATCCATAGAAAAAGATTTAATCATAGATATCCCAGAACACATATACACAGTAACGATTACTAAAAAGATTACCAAAGATAAGACAGAATATACATTTAACACGGATGTTCTAAAAATGCTTGCGTTCTTAAGGGGGTGAAGGAAATGAATAATATTTCTTGGTATACTTATAGGCCAATAGATACAATTTTAGTCAGAGGCGCTGAGGATGATTCTTCTTCTAACACTACTATTTTTCCGCCCCCAGCACAGACTATTGCGGGAGCTGTCAGAACCGCTTTTTTAAAAGAACGGGGTATTACTATATCTGAGTATATTAATCACAAAGCAGACAAAAGTATTTATGACGCAATTGGGAAACCTGAAGATTCTTCTCCATTTACAATCATAGGACCCTTATTTGAAATGGAGGGAAATGTTTTTGTACCAGTACCAGCAACATGGTTTTATGAAAAAGATGACGAAAAAGAAGATATCGACGAACACAAGAAAACCTTAACTATTAATTCCAATATTATTGTCCGTTCGAGAAAAGTAAATCAGAATGATTTTACCAATAAAAGAATATATTCATCTAAACCGATAAGAGTATGGCCAGAAAAACTTGAAAAGTCCATTGAGCCTCTTTCAGGATACTATATCAACATCAAAGATCTTTACTTTACAAAAGGACAAGAAAAAATCACATTCTACCAAGGAGGATACTTCTATAGCAAAGAGGAAAGGGTTGGAGTTGCGCTCTATGACAATCGGAGTACCCGGGAAGGCAAACTGTATGGATTTTCTCATTTTAGATTAAGAAATAATGTTCGTTTATTGTTTGGTATTACAAAAGGGAACATCCTCTCTGAGAAAGGATCTTTAAAAATTGGTGCCGAACAACGGTTCGGCTTATATGAAGCGTTTAATAATGATCAATTAAAAAATATTGAGACCCCCAAAAATGCAGAATCCTATCTTGCGCTATCTTATATTTTCTGCTCACAGGAAAAGCAGCAAAAAATCTTAGCCTTTGATAGGATTGCTTACTTTGGAGGCTGGAACTTAGCAAAGGGATTTCACAAGCCAATGCAGGCATACTATCCGCCAGGGAGTGTGTTTGCTGAATATATAGAAAACACAATTCCAATCAGGGAGGACAATAATGCTTAATCGTGAACTAGCATCAATTCTAACGTTTTATGGGATTTCTCCTATCCATGCCGGAGCAGGAAGTTCTACATCGGTGGTAGATTTACCAATTCAACGGGAACGACATACCAACTGGCCCCATATACAAGCCTCATCGGTAAAAGGTGCTTTACGCCAACATTTCCGCCGCTTTGCGGAAAACGAAGTAAAGGATGGCAGGAAGGCAAAAGAGTTCATTAATTACATATTTGGAAATGATAGCGATAATGATGGAAATTATCCTATAAAAGACAATAAAGAAGAAAAAGTAAACAATAGCGCAGGTGTTATTTCTGTTTCTGATGCAAAACTGCTTGCCTTTCCTATGAGGAGTAGCATAGCACCCTTTGTACATGTAACCTGCCCAGCAGTATTAAAGCGACTTTTAGATGATTTAGCGTTTTGTGGTATTAACGTAAAGGAAGCAAAGGTGCCAAACATACAAAAAGAGCAGGCTGCGGTGATTAAATCTAACAGGGATATCCTGGAACCAATATTGCTTGAAGATCTTATGTTGACGAAAATAGAAAAAGAAAGTCTTGGTGAGCTTATTGATAAATATGTAACCCCAATCGAAAATCTTTTGCTAATTAGTGATGAGGATTTTACGTACTGTGTTTCTTTCTGTACAGAAATACAAACCCAGATAAAGATCGATACTAAAACGGGTACCGCAAAAGATGGTGCTCTTCGGTACCAGGAGTTACTCCCTGCCAACACCTTACTTTACAGCGTTGTTTATTACAGCGCGTCCTCTTTTGATACGGAGCTACAGGCAACAACAGTGAAAAATACCGTGGAGAATGGTATTCAAGGTTTTATGCAGATTGGCGGCGATGAAACGCTTGGAAGGGGTATTTGTAAAATAGAGTGGCATTCTTGTAATGGACAGGGGGCATAACATGAAAAGCATAGCACAATTACGGGCCCAATATGCGCTTAATAAAGCTAACGAGATTAAAAGTAAATATAACAATGATCTAAACAATAAAAACTACAAATCATTTGTAGCAGGCTGCCCGACCATGATACTCCAAAATGGCCTTGGCCAAGCCTTAGCCTTTTGGGCAGCTAAAAGCAAAACTAATCCAGAGAAAAAAGAAGGACAAATATTGGAAGTAATCCGGGAATGGTTTAACAACGATAATAATCCTCTTAAATTAAAGAACACTAATACTAAGGATTTTATTGAAAAACTTATGCAGAAAAACCAAAATGAGTTTGTTCTTATACAAAAGGAAACACTTCTGATGCTGGAGTGGTATAAACGCTATGTGAATGCATTTTTAGATGACAAAGAAGCATCTAATAATGGAGGGGAATAAGTATGTCAGATCACAATAGGCAACACCCCCAGCAAAATCGACAGAACAGAAACAATCCCCAGACACAGTCTAAACAGAATGCAAATAATAATAATGGAGCTCAAGCAATTATTCCTGCAGGCAATAATGTTCAGAATATATTTACTAATAATGGTAATTTCTGTTTATGGTTTAATAAATATACGCCAATAGTCATCGGCAGCAAAGATGAATACCACACATGTAATAAAAGCGGGGTTTCCTCAGAAGCTGTAAATTTTTATAAGGAGCAATATGATAATTGTGCCAAAGGAATAGATGAAAAATTAAAAATGCTTCATATGAATCAACGTGACTATCTGCTGTCGTTCCCCGAACAAGATTATGAGGTAATAGAATTAAAAGCAACCACAAAAACCCCGCTGATTACAGGAATAGGACAACCTCATGCCAATGAAGTCAGTATGGTTTTTGACTACATGCTCGGGATTCCCTATATACCAGCTTCAAGCATTAAAGGTCTGCTTCGGTTTACAACTGTAGTTATAGAGGTCAGCGATCCCAAAAACGAAAATAAATACATTCCCGATAAAAATGGTAATATAAATGATGAGAATATAGCTGAAATCAAATATTATTTTGGCGGCCAGAGTAATGAAGGCTCTGTAGTATTTCTGGACGCTTATCCAGAAGGGGTTCCCGAATTACATATAGATATCATGAACCCTCATTACGGAGCATACTATCAGGAATGTAAACCTCCGGCGGATTATTTAGAACCTACACCGATCAAATTCTTAACCGTGGCTCCTAAAACTACTTTCATTTTCAGGGTAATTATCCATAAACAAAAACCGAACTATGAAAGTTTAAAACAATCCGTAAAAACGATTCTAGAAGAAGCTCTTACTAAAGAAGGGATAGGAGCTAAAACAGCCCTGGGTTATGGTTTATTTGAACCAATAAAAGAAGCGAATTATACAAATCTTTTAGAAAAGAGAAAAGAAAGAGAAGAGGGAAAAAAGAAAATGGAGGAAGAAAGAAAGATAGCAAATATGTCGGAGGTAGATAAGAAAGTATATGAGCTTTCTAAATTAACCAATTCGGACAGTGATTTTAACGGTAGGTCAGTACCTATTTATAATGAGATTGACAGTTATCAGGAGGATGAAAAAAAGAAAATAGCAGAAGCATTGATGAAATATTGGCAAAAGATTGGAAAATGGGATTCAAAGGCTGAAAAACAAGTAGAGAAAGTAAAAAAATTAAAGTCTATATTAGGATTAAAATAGGAGCCCCCTATGCCGCTTTGTTTTGTAACCTTTTTGGGAACCGGAAACTATGAGAAAGTTTCATATCAAACGCTCGATGGATCTGTGATAACAACCGCCTATGCGCAGACCGCGATTGTGCATGGTTTTCAGAATGAGATACGGCAGAACGCCATGGCCCTTGTGTTTGCCACTTCCGAAGCAAAGACGCGGCATTGGGATGCGGAGCAAAGTCTGCAGAGTGAATTACTCCGATATTTTGATCAACCCAATATAAAGACCATTGAAATTCCCACCGTTACTACAGAAGAAGAAATCTGGTCATTATTTGATAAAATCTTCCAGAATATTCCTGAGGAGAGCGAACTAATTTTTGATATTACCCATGCGTTTCGTTCTATCCCTTTTCTTGGCATCGTAATTATAAATTATGCCCGACTTGTTAAAAATATATCCCTGCGGGGAATTTTCTACGGCGTATACGATAGGAACCTTCCTTCTCCCTATAAAATCATAGATCTTACCAATATTGATAGGCTACTTCGGTGGAGTATCGGCGTTTCTCAATATTTAAATACCGGAAATGCGGCGGAAATAAATCAGCTTGCCAGTGAAACGGTTGGGAAATACAGGAAAAGCAATAAAGATGCGGATCCCTATCTATACCTAGAGCGGAACCTGGCCAATAATCTAAGAAACGTGTGGCCTGTTCTAACCACCTGCCGTACACCAGATATTATTGATGGAACCAAATTCATATCCATCCAGGAGAAAATAGAGGAATTAAAAAAATACAATATTCATTACATAAAACCCCTTGGCGTTTTGTACGACAAAATAGAAGAGGTGGTGTATCTGTTTAAGAAAGATTGTGTAGCCAATATACTTCCTGCGGTATATTTGTGTATTCAGTACAACTTAATTCAACAGGGGATTACCATATTACAAGAGGGGATTATTACTATCCTGCTCTATCTTCTCGGTGTTGACGATTATATGACGCGGGAACATCGAGAAGCGGTAGCTCGTTATTTCAATTTTATAAATGAACCAATGAAATACACTAACCCTGCAACGGAAGAACCCTATAAGGAAGTAGGACAGCGGTTAGAAAAAAGCCAGGTAGTAAATAATTTTAAAGAAATATATAAACGATTACAGGATATTCGCAACGACATTAATCACGCGGGTTTTACAAGACAGAACATTCGTCCCGAGACATTCGAAAACTCATTAAAAGAAATCTATAAAAACACAGTTATGATATTTATTCAAAATACAGAAATCAAAGAAGAGTGGCTCTTAAGTGTAGCAAAAGAAATTTCAAAAAAGGGTAGTTAAAAATTTGCTATGAAAAGACTCCCCTGTTATTTGACATATCTGATCCAGGTAGATGCCAGAGAGGGGGGATGGCATTGTACCGGTAACGATCAGACATTACCCTGTAAGGGGGCACTATGGGAACGGTGTATATTATTTCTGATCATGGTAAATTAACCAAGAAAGACGATGCTTTACATTTTTACGGTGCCGATGGAACAGAGAAAAAAATATTTATACACAGGGCAGATAGAATCATTATTTCGGGAACCGTAGAGATTACGGGAAGCGCTCTTAGATTAATAATGCGACATCAAATTGACACTGTTTTCTTGAGTAAGAATGGGAAATACAATGGCAAGCTTGAGTTTTCTGACGGTAAAAATGTTTTTCTTCGCAAAAAACAATATGATATTCTTAATGATGAGAACAAGAAAATTGAAATTGTTCGTAGTATTGTTCGTGGAAAATTGAAAAATCAAATTGCCTTTATGCAACGAATAGGAAGAAAAAAGAATGTTATAACTATAGAAAAAACAATACGGGAGGCTCAGCGAAATGCTAATGCAGTGGACACAGCAAACACAGTAGATATGTTGCGGGGTTTTGAAGGATACGGTTCTCGACTTTTCTATTCTGTTTTTAAGGAAAATATCGATCCTGAATGGGCTATTTTTAAAGGTCGATCTATGCAACCCCCCAAAGATGTGGTGAATGCGGTACTCAGTTTTTTGTATACCCTTTTGAGTTATAGAATTGATGCAATCATCGTTATGGAAGGCTTAGATCCCTATGTGGGATATTTACATACCCTGGACTATGGGAAACGGGCTTTGTGCTTCGATTTGATGGAAGAATATCGTACGAGTATTTGTGATACTTTAACTTGCGCACTCTTTAATCTTGGCATATTAAAACCGACAGATTTTCAGAAAAAAGAATTCAATTCCGCTGATGATGAATATCCAATTGAAGAACAGGAAGAATCTCAAAAAACTGTTGAATCCAGCGAGAAAACAGAGGGGGTTTTATTAACAAAAGAGGGACTCCAAAAAGTTGCTCATCAATTTGAAGAAAAATTAAAAACCCTCATTTTATATCCACCCCTTAACAAACAAATTTCATACGAACAGGTATTAATTGAACAGGTTCGCCATTTTAAAAGAGTAATTATGGGAGAAGAAACAGAATACAAAACCTTCGTGATTAAATAGCTATGTTACGTCTTGTTTGTTATGATATCAATGTAGACAAACCCAAACGGCTGAGACAGATAGCCACGATTTGCGAGAAATATGGGATACGACTGCAGAAATCCTGTTTTCAAGTTGATGCCAGTGAAGAACAATTTAGAGAACTTCTTAAAGAATTACAAAAGACTATTAACCCTAATAAAGACTCGATAATAGCCTATTCACTTTGTGATGATTGTATTAGGCTTTCTCGTCTTCAGGGCCCAGAGAAATTCATCAATCCGGACGAGGTTATATTCTTATGAAAGTAAAACACCGGTGGATTCTATTATACGATATTAGCGATCCCAAACGGCTTGCTAAAGTAGCAAAAGTCGCAGAAGCCTATGGGAACCGAGTTCAAAAATCCGTATTCGAACTATATGCAGATGATTTTACCATCAATAACATTGAAAAAAGAATTCAAATGTTAATCAAAGAAGAAGATTCCTATGCACTGATACCGGTTTGTCTTCTGGACTGGGAAAAAACTGTACGATATGGTATAATAAATAAAGATTACGAAGATCCTATAATAGAGGAGGATGAACTTTTTTTATAAAAAATCTTTTCCGCGAACCCCCAACAAGTCGATTTTCTATGCAATTGTGAGGAAGGTTTGCGAAGCATAATAAATCTTTATTATACATGGAGGAATCATTAAGATGAGTATTAGAAATTACCCCAATTCCCCTTTATACAAAGGAGATAATGCATGGTTCTCGAAAAACCCCTTTTATTTGTATACTTCACAAGGAATAGAGAAAGATAGGATTTTTTACTTGTGACCTGATTAAAGG
>FQKF010108257.1_pt1 | contig 11878 bp, 8 predicted proteins | sample 1504521 | NCBI WGS metagenome assembly FQKF01 (sample SAMEA4475357, study PRJEB15587) | soil metagenome | biome: Soil; feature: Field | place: India | collected 2015-03-11 | depth 0 m
TCTTTGTGAACTTTGTGAAAACCTTTGTGCTCTTTTGGTGCCCTTCGCGGTAAAAAAAATGAATAAGCAGAATACGGCCAATAAATATCGAAGTACTTATCCTAAACAGGTTGGCAACTCTTAATAAAATTGCTCAGTTTAATTAAGTTTACTTTTGAAAAAATATTTCACTAATTTTGTATATGTCTGTAAATGTGATATATCAAATTTACATGTAACCAATCATTTATTTTTGTCGGTTAATGGTAAATTAAAATATTTTTTTTGTAAGATTTGAATCAATAAATTTGAAAAATATTTTTTCTGTTTTGCCACTTGAGTAGGTAAAATTGAAATTTTGTGAATATATATAAAAATCAATTATGCTATTGACCAAATATTCGAGTGTGGTCTATGAAGCGGGTTGCGATGAAGCCGGAAGGGGTTGTTTGGCTGGTCCTGTTTTTGCCGCTGCTGTAATACTTCCCGACGATTTTTACGAACCAACACTTACCGACTCTAAATTACTATCGCCTGCCAAACGAGAAAAACTCAGAAAAATTATTGAGAAAGAAGCCATATCATATGCAGTGGCAACGGCAAGTGTTGAGGAAATTGACTCAATAAACATTTTAAATGCTTCGATACTGGCCATGCATCGTGCCTTATCGCAATTAACCAATTTGCCTGAGTTTATCATTATTGACGGAAATAGATTCAAGGAATACAAGAATATTGAACATCGGTGTATTATCAAAGGCGATTCAAAATATGCTTCTATAGCAGCAGCTTCGATACTGGCAAAAACATATCGCGACGATTTTATGAGGAATTTAAGTAAAAATTATCCAGAATATAATTGGGATCAAAATAAAGGATATCCTACGTTGGAACATCAAGTAGCTATTTTAAAAAACGGGATTACTCCGTTTCATCGCAAAACATTTTGTAATAAGTTTTTAAATAATCAAAAATAAAATAATTAAATGACCGATAATAACAATAAAGTTATAATATATACCGATGGGGCAGCCCGAGGTAATCCTGGCCCGGGAGGCTATGCAGCCATCTTAATTTATGGTAATTACCGAAAAGAAATTTCGCAAGGTTATCGTTTAACTACGAATAACCGTATGGAACTAATGGCTGTAATTGCTGCACTAGAGGCGCTTAAGAAAGAAGGATTGAATATTGAAATTTATTCCGATTCACAATATGTTGTGGATGCTATCGAAAAAAAATGGATTTTTGAGTGGGAAAAGAAACGGTTTAAAGGAAAGAAAAACAGTGATTTATGGCTGAGGTTTTTAAAACTTTACCGATTGCACAATATTAAATTTAACTGGATTCGCGGACATAACCATAATTCTGAAAATGAACGCTGCGATTATTTAGCAGTAAAAGCTTCATATTCCGACAATTTGTTAATCGACGAAGGGTATGAAAATAACAAAGACGAAAACGAAAATTTAATTTTTTAAATCGCTTTCGCAGTTATATTATAGAATATGTTTTATAACCATTTTTTTATAAATATCTGATTTGTAAGTAATTTAAAATTACAGATATTCTTTAAAAAATGCTGCGAATAAAACTTTTGTATAATTTTTCTATTTATATTTGAAAAGATTAAAAGGTTTGATTATTTTTATAATACAAAAACGACAATGTATATAATGGTTCAAGACAGACAAACCATATTGCAATACAAGGGCTTGTTAAATTTCGAGGTAATTGGGCATTTATTAAATACTTTAAAAGATGAAACCGATGCTCAACAACTTCCTTTATCGCATTATAAAAAAATTCTTTCGATAATGATAGAAGCCCTTGAAAATGTATTTAAGTATAACGAGTTTTTTGAGCATGCCAATTATCTTTTTCCTGATTATTACCCTTCATTTTTGCTTGAACAAACCGTTGACGGATACATTTTAACCACAAGCAACCCTATTTTGAAAAAAGATGTTGATAAACTTGCTAAGCATATTGATAAAATAAACAGCCTGGATAGGGATGGACTTCGCCATTTATTTCGAACAACATTGACTAATGGAAAATTTTCTTCAAAAGGAGGTGCTGGCTTAGGTTTTATTGAGATGGCAAAAGTTTCGGGCGAAAAAATTGAATATTATTTTGAACCAATTGACGATGTTTACGATTATTATACTTGCAGAATTAGAATATCAAATAATGCATTAAATAGCGAGTAAAGTTAAAGGTTGTTGGTCAAACATATTTAGCTTTTTGGAGTTTATATATAGAGTATAGTTTTCTAAATTAGTATTCATGAAAAATTTTTTGATAGAGGCAACCGAATTTACCCCCGAAATATTGTTTGATCTTGAGAAAAGGAAGTTAAGTTTTAAAGGTGTATCCCGACCCGAAGATGTATTTAAGTTTTATCAGCCAGCCATTAAATGGCTTAAGGAACTTGAAGATAATATTAAAAACCGTACCGACACACGGTATGTCATTCCTGTATTACATGTTGAGTTTCGATTGATGTATTTTAATTCAGCTTCATCGAAAATGTTATTGCAAATGCTCGAAATAATTAAACATATTAATCAAATGGGCATTGAAGTAAATATTGATTGGTATTACGATGTGAACGATGAGGCTATGTATGACGATGGTAATGATTTGTCAGAAGCTGTTGATCTGCCATTTAATTTTCATCCCTATTAGAAACTTCGGTTTCAATTATATATACCATCAATTTAATCGTTTGAAATAAAAAACTGCCGGGGTATTTCCCGACAGCTCTTTTGTAGTAAGTAACAGTAAGTGAATAAAGTACTAATACTTTAAGAGCTTAGCACTATATTGTTTTCCTTCTTTACTTGTAGCTTTAATAATGTACATTCCTGATGTTAGGTCATCTACATTTACAATATTGCCGACAGGCTGTTGAATTTGTTTAACTAGTTTACCCTGAATGGTATATACTTCAATAATTGAATAACTGGTGTTCTGGAGTAAACGTATATGATCTTTTACAGGATTGGGAGTAAATGCAAGTTTCTCATACGAAGAATTAACTTGATTAATTCCAACAATATATTTTGATTCATTATAAGCTGTATCGGTAAATGCAATGATATTATCATCGGGTGCAAGTGTAGTATTGTAATAAAATATTTTACCTCCCGTATGATCTATAATAACTTGATCACCTGCAGCTATTTTATTAGTCATAATTAAGTAGAAATAATTGGTTTTACTTGTGTTTAAGGCTACTTTTTTGACTGGATTAATAGTTCCATTAACTGTAACTGTAAAAGAATTTACATCGAAATTATCAGGAATTTGTTCGAGATTGGTTAAAGCCTGAATAACGATAGTATCGCCCGATGATAAAACAACCGAACCTCCTATTGGTGATTCTATAAACGACACATCATCAAAGAAGTACATTCCTTGTTCGAATTGGTTAATTGGAATACGAAGTTCTTCTTTATCTTCGTTATAGCAGACCATACTTACTCTCGACCATTTATTTGTAAGGGTTACAGTGGCACTGGCAAGATCTACATAATCGTATGTTCCGATCGCGGCACGAAGGGTATAACCCGAGGTGCTTCTTGCCCAAAATGTGGCACGATAATAAGTACCAGGAACAGTTGGAATATGTTCATAAACTGCCTGTATATCCCAGAAGTTGCCGGTAGCTTTTTCTATCACATTAAGTAATAAACTTTTAGAACCCGAGTGTGCAACTGAATCAATCACTGTAAATTCAGCTTGTCCACTTGCTTTTCCAAAAAACCAGGGATCTACTGTGCTTGCTCCAACTTCAGCTTCTTCAAAACCACCATTAGGATTTAAAATGCTTTGGGCAATACTTCCATTATTAACTGCCAGAAATGCACTAAAAATTGAAATTAAGAGTAAAAGCTTTTTCATATGCAAATAGTTTTTAGTTAGTGCTGTAAAACTAAGTTGACGACTAATAATATAAGGAAATACTTATGGCAAAATTGTGTAAAAATCTGTCAAAATCTTTCAAAATAATTATAATATTCGGTTAGTTAATTTTCATTATATTGAATTTAGATTTTTTATATTGAAAAAAACGGTTTTTACCAATAATTCTGATATTGCCAAATATTTTTTTAATTTTGACGTTTAGAATGTTTTAATTTTGAGGTATGCACAGCCATGCTAAATCATATGTTTTACTAGATTCAATTGAAAGTCCTGCCGATTTGAAGAAGCTTACGATTGAAGAACTTGAATTATTATGTGGCGAGATTCGCGATTTTATTATTGAAGAAGCTTGTACCAATCCAGGTCACCTGGGTGCAAGTCTTGGTGTAGTTGAGTTAACTGTAGCATTACATTACGTTTACAATACACCTTACGATAAGCTAGTATGGGATGTTGGACATCAAGCTTATGCCCATAAAATTATCACTGGTCGAAAAAGTGTATTTCATACCAATCGTCGATATGGGGGAATAAGCGGTTTCCCTAAAATGTCGGAAAGTGTATTCGATGCTTTTGGGGTAGGGCATGCTTCAACATCTATTTCGGCTGCATTAGGTATGTCGGTTGCATCGCAACTAAAAGGTGAAAGAGATAGAAAAATTGTGGCTATTATTGGTGATGGAAGTTTAACCGGAGGATTGGCATTTGAGGGTTTAAATAACGCCGGTCATTTAAAATCAGATATACTGGTGATTCTTAACGACAATAATATGGCCATTGATCCGCCAGTAGGTGCTCTGAATGAATATTTAACTCGAATTACAGCTTCGCAAACATATAATCGTTTAAAAACCGATATATGGAATGCCTTAAGTAAACTTAAAAAATTTGGACCTATGGCTCAAAAAATGGTTCAAAAACTTGAAGCTGCTATTAAAGCCTTATTAAATCATCAGGGCAATTTATTTGAGTCATTGGGCTTCAGATATTTTGGTAAAATTGATGGTCATAATCTTGAACAATTAATCAATATATTAAAAGACCTCAAACAAATTCCGGGACCTAAACTGTTGCATATTGTAACTGTAAAAGGTAAAGGATATAAATATGCCGAAGAAAGCCAGACCCAATGGCACTCTCCGGGACCTTTTATTAAGGAAACTGGAGAAATAATTACCGACACCACACGCAAAACTGTTCGATATCAGGATGTGTTTGGAGAAACTTTATTAGAGCTAGCGCTTCAAAATGAGAAAATTGTTGGAATAACTCCTGCAATGCCTACAGGCTGTTCAATGAATATCATGATGCGAGAATTACCAAATCGCACATTCGATGTAGGTATAGCCGAAGAGCATGCGGTTACTTTTGCTGCGGGTCTTGCTACTCAGGGGTTTATCCCATTCTGTAATATTTACTCTACTTTTATGCAACGTGCCTACGATCAGGTTATTCATGATGTGGCGTTACAGAACCTTCATGTAGTATTCTGCCTCGATCGTGGAGGTTTAGTTGGAGAAGATGGCGCTACACATCACGGAGTTTTTGATCTGGCTTATTTTCGGTGTGTACCCAATATAATTGTCTCTGCACCTATGGACGAAATTGAACTCCGAAACTTAATGTATACTGCTCAACTGAAAAATTACGGTCCATTCTCAATCCGTTATCCCCGTGGATATGGACAAATTATTGATTGGAAACAACCATTTCAAGAGATAAAAATAGGAAAAGGCCGACTTATAAGTGAAGGAGATCATATTGCTATTTTAAGTATTGGTCATGTAGGTAACTTTGTACAGCAGGCCATTAATTTATTATCCCATCAAGTTTCTAAACCTGCTCATTACGATATGCGTTTTGTAAAGCCAATTGATGAAGAAATTCTTCATTATGTATGTACGCATTTTGACTCTATTGTAACAGTCGAAGATGGAGTTATTTCTGGTGGTTTTGGAAGTGCGGTACTTGAGTTTATGGCTTCACATAATTATTCGAACAGTGTTACCAGATTAGGTGTTCCTGACCGTTTTATTGAACAAGGTAAACCTGTAGAACTATATCACGAATGTGGGTATGATGTGGATGGTATTTATCAGACAATATTAAATTTAATAGAAAAATCGAAGTTTACATATGAGATATCAAAATAGGCTTTTATTCAAAATTTTTTTTGTATTCGCATATTTTTTAAGCAATAGCGGTTGGGCTCAGCAAGCACCTTTTATTAATGTACTTAATAGAAAAATTACCAGCTTAAACGGAAAATGGAATTATATTGTTGATCCATATGATAATGGATTTTATGATTACCGCTTGCAAGAAAGCTCCTGGGGTTTTTTTATGAATGAAAAACCAAAGAATAAATGGGATAGAATTGAATATGACTTTGATTTGAGTCCAACACTTTATGTCCCGGGCGATTGGAATTCACAAAAACCAGAACTACTTTATTACGAAGGCACCATCTGGTATAAAAAAGCTTTTAACTATACATTGCCAAAAAATCGTAGATTATTTATATACTTTAGTGCTGCTAACTACGAATCTTATGTTTATTTGAATGGCAAAAAACTCGGTACTCATGAGGGAGGTTTCACTCCTTTTGTATTTGAAATTACTAATCTGGTAAATGATAGCAATAACTTTTTAATTGTTAAAGTAAATAACCAGCGAAAACCCGAAAACATACCTACCATTAATACTGATTGGTGGAATTATGGCGGCATAACTCGTGATGTCTGGCTTGTAGAAGAAGATAGTATTTTTGTTTATGACTATTCTTTTTATTTAGCTGATTATAAAACAAATGAAATAAGAGGCAAAATCAGATTAAATAATAAAGTCGCAGGAATAAAAGTGAATGTAAAAATTCCTGAGTTGGATATTAAATTATCATTAGTAACCGATACCAATGGAGAAAGTAATTTTTCTGTAAAACCTAAAAAAATCGATTATTGGTCACCCGAAAATCCAAAATTATACTTAATACAAATTCAAGTCTTTGACAATATTTTATCCGATAAGATTGGTTTTAGAACTGTTACTACTAAAGGTAATTCAATTTTGTTAAACGGAAAACCCATCTTTTTAAGAGGTATATCTATTCATGAAGAAAACCCGATGCGTGGTTCACGAGCCAATGGATATGATGATGCGCGTATTTTGCTTGGATGGGCAAAGGAATTGGGCTGCAACTTTGTTAGATTGGCTCATTATCCTCATAACGAATACATGACTCGTATGGCCGATTCAATGGGATTATTGGTTTGGTCAGAAATTCCGGTATATTGGACTATCCACTTTAACAATGATAAAACTTATCGCCTTGCCGAGCAAATGCTTACCGATAATATTATTCGCGATCGCAATAGAGCTTCAATTATTATATGGAGTATTGGAAACGAAACTCCCGTAACTGAAGAGCGAACTAACTTTTTAAAACAACTTGCTGAAAAAGCCCGAAAACTTGATCATACTCGACTTATTTCTGCTGCTCTTGAAGTCCAACACCGACAGATTCAAAAGGAAAATGTATATGTTGTTGATGATCCGCTGGGAGAATATCTCGATGTAATTGCCTGTAATCAATATATTGGTTGGTACGATGGATTACCCGACAAGTGCAGATATATCACATGGCAATGTGCTTATGATAAACCTTTTATATTTAGCGAATTAGGCGCGGGTGCGTTATATGGCTTTCACGCCGATTCTTTAACTCGCTGGACAGAAGAATATCAGCAATACTTTTTTGAACAACAAATAGCTATGCTTCAAAAAATACCATTTTTATCGGGCCTTTCACCATGGGTTCTGGCCGATTTTCGCTCACCACGACGGCAGTTGCCTGTTATTCAAGATGGTTGGAACAGAAAAGGCCTCGTTTCTGAAAAAGGTTTTAAAAAGAAAGCTTTTTATGTTTTAAAACGCTGGTACTGGCAAATTGAATCAAAAAGCCTTGACCATAATAAATAAGGATGTTGAAAAGATTATTGTTTCAAAAACTGTCCATTTTTTTAAAGATATTAAGCATTTAGGTATTTGTTACGAATAAGGCATAAGTTGATAAATTTTACTGATTCATAACAGAGTTTTTGTAACTTTAGTATATATGCATTTTCTTTTAAATTAAGGGACAATCATATTTTTTGTTTTAAAAACACTTGTTTCATTTAATGAAGTTTGTATTTTTGTTAAATAAATAATTTTTAATTATAACCATATAAAAAAATTTTTTAAAGAATAACAGGTATTTATTAGAATTCAAAAAAAACATTTATCTTTACCTAAAGCATAGCAGAAAATGAATTGCATAGTAATAGATGATGATAAGTTTTCGAGGAAGGTAATTGAAGAATATATTAAAAAGTCAGAAGGTCTTCAATTGCTGGGAGCGTTTTCTAATGCAAAGGATGCTATTGCTTTTTTAAAGAAGAATCACGAAGTGGAACTTATCTTCCTCGATATTGAAATGCCTGAAATGAGTGGCATTGACTTTTTAAAAGCAATGAAAGTTCCACCACAGGTAGTTATTACCTCATCAAAAGGAAAGTATGCTTTAGATGCATTTGATTATGATGTAGTTGATTTTTTGCTTAAACCATTCACCTTTGCCCGATTTAATAGATCTATCGAAAGAGTATTATCCCGGATTCAAAGGTTAAGTTTTAATAACCTATCAAGTAAAAATGAAATTTTCATAAAGAAAAACAGTTCGTTGGTAAAACTGAAGTATGATGAGATTTTATACATTGAGGCACTGGAGAATTATGTTGTTTTTAACACCTATAATGAGAAATATACCATACACAATACAATGAAATCACTTACTACCAAACTTCCTGCAAATTTTGTTCGTGTTCATAGGTCGTATATTATTAATTTAAATGCCATTAATGAGATTGATGATAATATGATACTAATCAAAACCAACGAGGGAGATATTACCATTCCAATAGGAAAAGCATTTAAAGATAATTTACATAATGCGTTACAGAAAATTTAAATAATTCAAAATATTAAAATAAAAAAGCTGACAAATTTTTGTCAGCTTTTTTATTTATGATCATAATTAATTATTTTAATCTTCAGTTGGTTGGGAATCTTTTTTATGCGAGGCAAGGAGTTGTTCAAATTCATCTTTTGAACCCACAATAATGTTCTGATAAATACGTAAACCAGTACCTGCTGGTATTTGATGCCCAACAATAACATTTTCTTTTAACCCTTCAAGGTAATCGACCTTTCCATAAATTGCTGCCTCGTTCAACACTTTAGTAGTTTCCTGGAACGAAGCTGCTGAAATCCAGCTCTGGGTCTGTAATGCAGCACGTGTAATACCTTGCAGTACTTGTGCCGACGTGGCAGGTATAGCATCACGAGCTTCGACCAATTTTAGGTCTTTACGCTTTAATATGGAATTTTCATCTCTTAATTTACGAGCAGTAATTATCTGACCAGGTTTTAAAGTTGTTGAGTCGCCCGGATCAATAACCACTTTCTTGCCGTAAATCCAGTCATTTTCTTCCATAAATTCCCATTTATCAACAAGCTGTTTTTCGAGGAATTTTGTATCGCCAGGATCTTCAATTTCAACCTTACGCATCATTTGTCGCACTATCACCTCAAAGTGTTTATCGTTAATTTTTACACCCTGCATCCGGTAAACTTCCTGAATTTCGTTTACAATATATTCTTGAACGGCGGTAGGACCCTTAATTGCAAGAATATCGGATGGTGTAATAGCTCCATCAGAGAGAGGTGTACCTGCTTTTACGTAGTCGTTTTCTTGTACAAGTATTTGTTTTGAAAGGGGTACCAGGTATTTTTTAACCTCACCTGTTTTCGAAGTAATGGTAATTTCGCGATTACCGCGTTTAACTTTACCAAATGTTACTTCACCATCAATTTCTGCAACTATGGCAGGGTTCGATGGGTTACGTGCTTCAAACAATTCGGTTACACGTGGTAGACCTCCTGTAATGTCACCGGTTTTACCAACAGCACGAGGAATTTTTGCAACTATTTCACCTGCTTTAACCGTTTGACCTTCTTCTACCATTATGTGTGCTCCTACGGGCAGGTTATAGGTACGAATAATATCATTTTCGCTCGAAATAATTTTAACAGCAGGGTTTTTGGTTTTATCACGAGATTCAATAATGACTTTTTCGCGATATCCGGTTTGTTCGTCTGATTCTTCTCGGAATGTGACATTTTCAATAACCGATTCGAATTCGACTTTACCCGTCACTTCAGAAATGATCAGAGCATTGAAGGGGTCCCATTCGCAAATAGTAGTTCCCTTCTTTATTTCTGTACCATTTTTAACATATAGCTTAGAACCGTATGGAATGGCATTACTGGTTAGAACTATTCCTGTATTTTTATCAACCACACGGGCTTCAGCCATACGACCTATTACAATATCCACAGGACCATTGTCGGTTTCTAATTCAACTGTTCGAAGTTCTTCTATTTCGACAATACCATCGTATTTAGCTACAATTTTCGATTCAGTGGCTATGTTTGCTGCAACACCACCTACGTGGAATGTACGAAGTGTTAGCTGTGTACCGGGTTCTCCAATACTCTGGGCAGCTATAACACCCACTGCTTCACCCATCTGTACCATTCGGCCAGTTGCTAAATTCCGACCATAACATTTGGCACATACTCCTTTTTTCGATTCGCACGTTAATACCGAACGAATTTCAACCTGTTCAATCGGAGAATCTTCAATGATTTGGGCAATTTCTTCAGTAATTTCTTCGCCTGAAGCAACAATTAATTCTCCTGTAAGTGGATGGTAAATATCGTGTACTGATGTTCGTCCTAAAATTCTTTCGTAAAGTGATTCTACAATCTCTTCATTATTTTTAATTGCGGTAGCAACTAAACCACGTAAGGTTCCACAGTCGGTTTCAGTTATTATCACATCTTGCGAAACATCAACTAATCGGCGGGTTAAGTAACCAGCATCGGCAGTTTTAAGCGCAGTATCGGCCAAACCTTTACGTGCACCGTGGGTTGAAATAAAGTACTCAAGTACTGATAACCCTTCTTTAAAGTTCGATAGAATGGGGTTTTCGATAATCTCGCTTGAAGTCGATCCCGATTTTTGAGGTTTAGCCATCAGACCACGCATACCAGAAAGCTGACGAATCTGCTCCTTGGAACCACGTGCCCCTGAATCAAGCATCATATATACAGGATTGAAACCCTGTTTGTGTTCACTTAATTGTTTTAGCAAGATGTTTGTTATACGTGCATTGGTATGTGTCCAGATATCAATAATCTGGTTGTATCGTTCATTATTGGTGATGAATCCGTTGTTATAATTTTCCATCACTTCATCGACCTGACGATAGCCTTCCTGTACCAATTGTTCTTTTTCAGCTGGTACAATTACATCGGCCAGGTTAAACGAAAGTCCTCCACGGAATGCCATGTAGAAACCTAAATCTTTAATATCATCAAGGAATTTGGCAGTTCGCGAAGTTCCTGTTTTCTTTAAAACCAATGCAATAATATCGCGTAACGATTTTTTGGTAAGAACTTCATTAATATAGCCAACTTCTTTTGGAACTACTTCGTTGAATAATACTCGTCCAACAGTTGTTTCAATAAAACGCTCTTTTGCATCAACTGCTATATTGTCAGAAAGTCGTAATTTAATGATAGCATGCAGGTCTACACGTTTTTCGTTATAAGCAATAATTACTTCTTCTGGCGAATAAAAGGTCATTCCTTCACCTTTTACCGGATTATCAGGTATACTTTTTCTAGGTTTGGTCATATAGTAAAGACCAAGCACCATATCCTGTGAAGGCACGGTAATAGGAGCACCATTGGCAGGGTTTAGAATGTTATGCGAAGCTAACATTAAAATTTGAGCTTCAAGAATAGCCGCATTGCCTAATGGTAAATGCACAGCCATCTGGTCGCCGTCGAAGTCGGCGTT
>FQKF010016363.1_pt1 | contig 11857 bp, 8 predicted proteins | sample 1504521 | NCBI WGS metagenome assembly FQKF01 (sample SAMEA4475357, study PRJEB15587) | soil metagenome | biome: Soil; feature: Field | place: India | collected 2015-03-11 | depth 0 m
TTCTGATCACTCAGAAAGAAAGTAAGAAGATAATTTTTGCTACACTTTTTTACAAAAAAGTTGCCCTTTTTAAGAGAAAAGGAGGAAAGTATCATATGCTCATAAGAGAAGCAATAGAATCCGACATTGAAACAATCTTATCTCTTTACAGTTCGCTTGAAGATAAAGACGAAGGACTTTCAAAAGAAAAAGCTATAGAAATATTTGAAAAAATGAAAACTTATCCATACCATAAGGTTTATGTTGTTGAAAATGAAGGCAAGATTGTTGGCACATTTGTGCTTACAATACTTGACTACTTTGCCCACAATGGCAAAAGAGCTGGTGTACTTGAAGATGTCGTTGTTGATGAGAGAGAAAGGTCAAAAGGTATAGGCAAGCTGATGTTAAACTTTGCCATAGAAGAATGCAGGAAAAACAATTGCTATAAACTTGCACTTTCAAGCAACATAAAGAGAGAAAGAGCCCACTCATTCTATGAGAAAAACGGCTTTAAGCTACATGGCTATAGCTTCTGGACAGAAATTAGAGAGGACTGATATGAAATACATAAAAGAACTTAACCCAAAATTTTCAAGAATACTTTCAGAAGAACCAACAATCGCAAAAACGGCAAGTATATTAAACTCAAATCTTGGTAAATATACTGAAATTATGGACTATGTTGAAATAATTGATTCAAACATTGATGACTTCAGCTATATCTGTGATTATTCAATGGTTCTCTATGCAGAAATAGGCAAATTCGTAAGTATAGCCGCAATGACAAGAATAAATGCACCAAATCACCCTTACGAGAGAGCCTCACAGCACCATTTTACATACAGGCCAGAAAAGTATGGCTTTTCAGATCAGCCAGAACAGAGCTTTTTCAAGTGGAGGAAACTCCAAAAGGTGGTTATAGGAAATGACGTCTGGATCGGTCATGGTAGTGTTATACTGCCCGGTGTAAAAATTGGAAATGGGGCAATAGTGGGTAGCCTATCGGTTGTAACCAAAGACATTCCCCCATACTCAATAGCTGTAGGTAACCCAGCGAGAGTAATAAGAAATAGATTTCCAAAGGATATAGCAAATGCTATTGAAAAAACACAGTGGTGGAATTGGCCACTTGAATTAATAAAAGAAAGACTTGAAGATTTTAAGGATGTGAGAAGGTTTTTAGATAAGTATTTGTGAACTCAATGAAGTTCCTTAAATAAGAAATTCTCCAGCCCAGAGCCTCTCAAAAAATTCCTTCCACGGAAGAATAAGGATATTCTCAATCTTTCTCGGCTTTTCATCAAATGAAACAACAATGTTGTAAGGAAATTTTACTTCTTCATTGAGAGCTTTAAGTGGAGATAAATCACTCTCAGTAACGAAATTTTTAGCTTTAACTTCAATAGCAACTTTATCACATAAAATGAAATCCACTTCATATCCCGATTGAGAACGCCAATAGTTTAATCCCTGTAAATTTTTGTAGTCCACAAAACATTTCAATTCATGAAAAACAAGATTTTCAAAAGCAAAACCAAATTCTGGCGTCCCGGGATTGATATAACTTCTATTTTGTAATACTCTTACAACTCCGGTATCAAAGAAATAAAACTTTGATGTTGAAATTGGCTTCCTCTTCACAGTTTTTTTCCAAGCCCCAAGTTCAAAGGCAATAAGAGTGTCCTTCAAAATTTGAAAATACTCCTGAACTGTACTTGAAGCAACCTGAGAATCACTTGCAATTTTTGAGTAATTAATAAGCTGTCCATTCATTATAGCTGCAACCTGTAAAAATCTACTGAATGCTGGAATATTACGTGCAAGTCTTTCTGAAGCTATTTCCTCCTGCAAATATAAACCAGTGTAAGCCTGCAAATCCTCTTCCGGAGAGTTTGAAAAATAAATAGAAGGTAAGAGTCCGTAATTTATAGCCTTAACGGGATCAAATAAATCTCCCAGTTCTCTGTAACAAAAAGGATGAAGGATTTTAAACCTCGCCCTTCCACCGAGTAGATTTGTCCCTCCCCGTCTCAGTTTTCTTGAACTTGAACCAGTCAGTAAAAATTTAACCCCCCTTCTTTCAATAAGCCTGTGAACCTCATCAAGTAATTCTGGAAGTTTTTGAACCTCATCGATTACAATTATATCATCTTTCGCTGTCAATTCCTGTTCAATGAGCTTTGGACTTCTCGCAAGCTTAAAAAATACCTCACTGTCAAGAAGGTCGTAGATTTTTTTGTCCGAAAGAGTTTCTCTTATTAAGAATGATTTTCCTGTCTGTCTCGGACCAAAAAGAAAACAGGATTTTTCAGAAAGAACACTTTTAATATCCATAACTCTATTCACTTTAATCATATTTATCTCCAAAATAATAATCAACAACTATGTCGTTGATTATTATAATAAACAACAACTATGTTGTCAAATTTTGAAGTAAAGTTATAATTCACATTATGGAAAAAAATTTTCAAAAACCTCAGAAACTTGAGACAAAAACTGAATTACATTTTCTTAAATATCAAGCCATTAATAGCTGGCAATAAACTCATAGCTATTGCTATCAATCCATACTTAAAATCCAGAATAGGGACAGTTTTAAAGACAAGATTGAATGGCTTCAGATATACAATGGCAATTATGATTAATAACATCAAAAGAGTACTTGCTTTAAGTAAAAAGTTTGGTTTTAAAAACCTTTCTATAAATTTACCACTTCTCAGTGTAAAGATATAAATCTGTGGTGCAAGTAATGTTATCACAAAAGCTACTGTATTGGATATTTTTTCATCACGAGTAAGATTATAGGTAATTATGTATCCCAGAATTATGCTTAAACCAAATATTAAACCATCCACCAATATAAAAAATCTTTCTTGCCCTTTAATGAAAGTTTTAGAAGTCCAATCTGGTTTCTTTTTCATTGCTTTTTCATCGGGTTTGTCCATTGATATGCCAATTCCGGGCAATGATTCCATTACCACATTTGACCACAAAAGCTGAACAGGGAAAAGTGGGACAGAGTAGCCAAGCAAAGGAGTTATTATAATTGCGAATACCTTGCCAAGATTGTTTGAGATAAGATACCATATCAACTTTTTTATATTCTGAAATACATTTCGTCCTTCTTTTATTCCAGTAATAATTGTGGCAAAGTTGTCGTCGGTTAAGATTATATCTGCTGCTTCCTGTGCAACCTGTGTACCAGCCCTGCCCATAGCTATACCTACATCGGCTTTTTTTAAGGCTGGTGCATCGTTTACACCATCACCCGTCATTGCGACAATATGACCTAAAGACTTAAGTTTATCAACTATCTTCAATTTTACCATTGGAACAACTCTCGAATAAACCCGTAGGTCTTCAACTTTTTTTGCAAATTCTTCTTCTGAAAGATCGTCAAGTTCTTTGCCATCTATAACCTGATTTAATTCATTTGCAATTCCTACGTTTTGAGCAATTGAAAAAGCCGTGTTTTTACTATCGCCTGTTATCATTACAAAATTTATTCCGGATTCTCTTGCATCCTTCACAACATTCTTGACTTCATCTTTTGGAGGATCATATATAACCATACAACCAAGAAATGTAAAGCCAGAGGATAGCTTTTCCTTATTGATTCTATCTTCATCAATCTCCTTTTTTGCAAAACCAATGACCCTGAAACCTTTTTCAGAATATTTTATTATGTCACTACTCCATTTTTGAAGAGATAATTTATCAAATTTTTGCAGTTTTTTCTCATTTTCATAATAAGAATCACAAAGCGAAAGGACTTTTTCGGGAGCACCTTTAAGATAAATCGCCTTTCTATTGCCAGTGTCAGCTATAAGAGAACACGAATACATATTTTCTGAGGAAAAAGGAAGACTATCTAAAACCTTAAACCCTTCAAAATACTCCTTTTTAAATCCCATTATGTAAGAGGCTTTTATCATAGAAGTTTCTGTGGGGTCGCCTATTTCTTTTATGATATTTCCATCAACTTCTTCGACAGTTGCGGTGGAGGATTTGTTCGCAGTTAGAAAAAGGTCATGAATTATTCCGATGTTTTTACCCTCTGAAACCATTTTCAGGACATCACTTGCTGAATAATAATGTCCACCGATATAGTATTCCTTTACAGTCATATTGTGCTGTGTTATTGTTCCAGTCTTATCAGTACAGATATAATCAACATTGCCAAGACTTTCTATAGAAGAAAGTTTTTTGACAATTACTGAGTTTTTTGCCATTCTTTCAACTGCAAGAAGGAGTGAAACCGTTATAGAAGCCGGCAAACCTTCAGGGAAAACTGCCACCATTATACTTATCGCAAGTAATATGGAATGATAGATCCCAAGACTTCTAAAAATGCTTATTAAAATTACTAAAAATCCTGAGAGAAATGCTACAGTAACCAAAAATTTTATTTCAACTGAAATTTTTTGTTGTAATGTTGTTTTACCCTTTGTTTCTTCCTGGATTGACAATGCTATCTTTCCCATTTCAGTATTCATTCCAGTTCTTAATACAAGAGCGTAACCACTTCCGTTAAGGAGTTTACTACCAGAAAAAAGTATATTCTTCATCTCATAAATTGCAATCTCTTCTTTCTCAATTGCTTCATTTGTTTTTTCTATAGGCAGGCTCTCTCCAGTGAGATGAGACTCATCAACAAGGATCTGTTTGCCATCTATAAGTCTGCAATCTGACGGAATTATATCTCCTGCTTCCAGAAACAATATATCTCCCGGAACAATAAACTTTGAACCTATTACACAAAGAGAACCTTCTCTTATAACTTTGCTCTGTGGAGAAAGAATCTTTTTAAGCTCGTCTAGTGCTTTTTCCGCCTTGTATTCCTGAAACAGACTGATTACTGTATTTATTATAACAACACCCATTATTGCTATTCCTTCAATCCAATCACCTATAAAGAATGTAAAACCAGAGGCTATAGCAAGAATTATTGACATTGGTTCAAGTAGACATTCAAAAAATTTTTGAAATAGACTTTTCTTTTTAGCCTCTTTTATTTCGTTGTAGCCGTATTTTTTTAATAAATCTTTTGCCTTTTCCTCTGAAAGTCCATTTGAAGAGGATGAAAAATGTGAGAGAGCTTCATCTGAACTCATTTTTGAAAAGCTTGAAATTTCTGTCTCCATAATTTATAACAGCTCCTTTCTGAAGTTATTTGCATTAACCAAAATGACGATACCTTTTTGAAATATCAAAGCAATATAACATTATAATTAAAACTGACCGCTCAGTCAAATAAAATATTATACGATTGGTTATTTTTTAAAAAGTATAACCTCCAGAGAATTGCTTTACTTTCAAAAGCCAGATGATTCCAAATAAGCACGAAGTTTTTCAGATAATTATACCTACTTCAAGAAAAGTTTTCTTTCTTTATTAATCCCATTAAAGAAAAACCCAATACTTAATATTATCACAAGCAACATTCCAAAAGATAAGTACCCAAAAGGAATGATTTGCTTCCCAAACAAAAAGTAGCCATAAGAAAACATTGAGACAAATATAACGATGAGAGACAAATAAAACTTAGACGGTATAAAAAATGCAAGTATAAAAGAAAAAATATCTGCCATAAAAAAATAACGTTCATGCATTCTTGGCATAAAAAATGGCACAACAATACTGAACAAAAAAGTAATATATAGTATTGCTGTATTTTTCAACTCTTGTTTTTTTAATAGATTCCAAAAAACAAACAACAAAATAAAAACAATCAAACAACAAAATAAAAATCCAAAAGCCAAAAGAATAGGATTATTTGAAAACCACTGATAAAAAGTAGGAGCATTGATAGCCATATCTCTATAATAATCCGTTTGTTTAAAATAAATCAAGAGTAAATCTATAAATTTCCCACCCATAAACACTGCAGGAATTATTGATACAAAGTAGATAAAGGGAATTAAAAAGAAGTATTTTATATCATACTTCCCGAGAATAAAGAATAAAAAGTAAACAGGGGCAATAAAAATAGCCTGCAACTTAAAAGAAAAAGCAATTGAGTAAAACAAAAAACTCAATAAGTAATTCTTTTTCACCATATAATAAATCGAAATAACACAAAAAGTAGCAAAAATTATATCACACTGACCCCAGAAAGCCCCATTCATAATAACTGTAGGTATAATCATAAACAATCCAAAAGCAAGAGTAGAAACAAAAATATCTTTCTTATTTTCAAAAACAATCTTAAAAACAAAAAATCCACAAACAAAATCAAAAATTATTGAAATAATTTTTATAGCAGATAACTTATCAACAGGAAAAAATGTAGAAATCCCAAGTAGATAAAGATACATTGGAGAATAATTAGAAAATTCCTTGGCAAAAGATTTTAAACCATTATCCCTTAAATGATCATACCAGCTATTTAAAAACAAAGAAAAATCGCCAGACACAAAATGAAAAACAGAAAGCCTTATAAAATAAGCAAGAACTATTACCAACAAAATAAATAAAAAATTTAAATTTTTTTTCTCAAAAGAAAACTCTCTTCTCAAAAAGATCCATAATAACATTAAAATAAAATTAAAAACCCCAAAATAAAAGAGGTAGTTCCCAACTAAAGAAATAACAGCAAGCCCAGAATCTCCACCCCTGTTTCTCAATTTAATTTCAAAAAAATTTTCACCTTTTTTTAAATATTTCCCAAGAGAAATAACAAAACCTTTTTCCCAGTTCTCCAAATCTCCTTTTTTTATTTTATCAAGAGAAACAACTTCACCATTAACTTTAAGTTCTTCAAATTTATCATCTGGAATAATATTGAAAATACTCTGCCCAATAAAAAAATAGTTAACTTTAAAAGTTATAACAAAAAGATCTATCGGAGCATTCTTAATAGTAAACAGATTCTTTGCCTTACCTCTAATGCCAGAATTCTCACTAACATACTCTACTTCAGATACATAACTTTTCGACAAAAAAGAAAATACTAAAGAAATAAAAAACAAAACACAAATTAAAGAAAAAGAAAAGTTAGAAAAAAATTTTTTATTCATATTAAATCTCTCAATAAAAAAATTTATTTATTATAATAAAAGTAATTAAAAAAATCAAAAATACATATTTCATAATAAAAAAGCGAGGGTAAAACCCTCGCTTTTTTATTTTCTATATGCCTTATGCCTTGCATCCTCAATAGAAGCTGCTTTGTTTATGTCTGGTTCAACAGAATTTGACTTTTCATAGGCTGATATTGCTTGTGTATAGCTTTTTGTCTTCTCGTAGATTTGACCTTGCTTAAAATACCACTCGGCAAAATCCTTTATCATTTCTTTATTTGAAGTGTTTGGAATGGTAACTCCCTGTTCAACAGATTTTTTCAAGCTAAATGCCTGAGAAAAATCTTTCTTTATATCACTAACCTTCTTTGTATGTTCAACATTTGAAGTCAAAGGGTTTAAATTAACATTTTCAACCTTCATAAAACCCTCCTGCAAACTCTGGAGACGGCGGGAATCGAACCCGCGTCCTGAAACCAGAAATTTTAAGCCTTATTCACAGGCTTAGCCCTGTTTATTTGTCAGTAAAAGAGGGAGACAGGACAACCCTTCTTTCACTCAAGTTGCTAATTTTCAGTCCTGATCCGCAACAAACCAGAACCTATCCTTCAACTATAACCCACAGATAGCCCCGAAGGAGAAAGCTACCTGCAGGAGACTGCTTTAATTAAGCAGCCATTGCATAAGAATATGATTCTTCTGCACTTCTTTTTTGAAGCAGTTTAAAGGGTTACTTCAGCCCTGCCTGAAGCTTAAAATTCCCGCTGTTTCAGTCGAAAGCCAATCGTCCCCTTTCAGGTATATATTAACAATTTTTTCAACAAAAATCAAATAAAAACCACAAAATTATGGCTTTTCTATTATCGGAAAAATAATCTGAAAATTTTAGAAATTTAAAAATTTTTTTTATTTTTATTGAAAACTATTTTAATCTTCATTAAACTTAATTTGAACTTAAAATCAAGGGAGAAATATGGAGTCAAAAGAAAAAATTTTAGAAAAAATCAAAAGTTTAAGAGAAAAAATAGAATATCATAACTACAGATATTATGTTCTTGACAATCCAGAAATAAGTGATTATGAATACGACCTCTTAATGAAAGAACTCGAAAAACTTGAAAATGAAAATCCAGAATTTAAAACACCAGATTCCCCTACACAGAGAATTGGTGGAGAACCCTTAAAAAAATTTGAAAATTTCACCCATCCTTTTAAGATGTATAGCCTCGCAAACGCAATGAACGAAGGCGAATTCATTCAATTTCTAACAAGAGTATACAAAGACCTTGACACCAAAAACATAAGTTTCTCCTGTGAACCAAAGTTTGATGGGCTTGCAGTTGAGTTGATTTACAAAAATGGAATGCTTGAAATAGCCTCAACAAGGGGAAATGGAGAAGTTGGTGAAGTAATAACACAAAATATTAAAACAATAAAATCAATCCCTCTCAAAATCAAGAAAACCAATATCCCAGAAGAATTAATAGTTTATGGTGAAGTTTTGATGTATAAGAAAGATTTTTTAGAACTCAATAAAGAAAGAGAAGAAAATGAAGAACCTCTATTCGCCAATCCAAGAAATGCAGCCGCAGGAAGTTTAAGACAACTTGACCCAAAAATAACAGCAAGAAGAAAATTAAGATTTTTTGCTTATGGATTAAAATCAAGAACCGAAAACAACTTCAGCAATTCTCATTACGAAAGACTTGATTATCTTAAAGAACTTGGTTTTCCTGTTTCTGATGAAAGAAAAAAACTATCAACAAAAGAAGATATTATCAACTACCATAGAGAATTAGAAAATTCAAGGGAAAATCTTCCTTATGAAATAGATGGTGTGGTTATAAAAGTCGATGACATTTACTTGCAGGAAATCTTAGGATATGATGCAAAAACTCCAAAATGGGCTATTGCATGGAAATTCAAACCTGCAAAAGCCCAAACTTTATTAAAAGATGTAGAATTCAGTGTTGGAAGACAGGGAACTATAACTCCTACAGCTATTTTTGAGCCAGTATTCTTAGCAGGTGCAAAAATATCAAGAGCAACACTTCACAACTTCGACGAAGTAAAAAGACTTGATCTTCACTACGATGATACAATAGTTGTAGAAAGGTCTGGAGAGGTTATACCAAAAGTTATAGAAGTAATAAAAGAGAAAAGGTCTCCTAATGCTAAACCAGTTGTTCCTCCAGAAAAGTGCCCTGTATGTGGAACACAACTTTTTAAATCCTCTGACAAAGTAGCACTTCGTTGTATTAACTCAAGTTGCCCCGCAATAGTAAAAGGTAGTCTCAAACATTTTGTGTCAAGAAATGCATTTAATATAGAAGGTCTTGGAGAAGAACTCATAGAAAGATTCTATGAAGAAGGATATATTAAAAATTTTGCAGATATTTTCAAATTGAAAGAAAAAAAGCAAAATCTTATAAATCTCGACAGATTTGGAGAAAAAAGTATTAATAACCTCCTCACTTCAATAGAAAATTCAAAGAAAATAGAATACTTCAGGTTTATATATTCACTTGGCATTCCCTATGTTGGAGAAGAAACTGCAAGATTACTCGCAGACAATTTCAGCCCCATAGAAAAATTGTATAACATTACAAAAGAGAGTTTACTTGATATATATGGCATTGGAGATACGGTAGCTGAAAGTATCTATCAATATTTTAAAAATGATGCTAATAAAAATATGATAAATCAACTCCTATCAACAGGTATAGAAATAAAATATACTACCAATACAATAGTTGAAAACTCTCCCATAAAAGGCAAAAAAATAGTATTCACAGGTAAAGCGGAGACTTTTACAAGAGAAGGTTTTGAAGAGCTTGTTCGAAAATACGGGGGGATACCTTCTGATTCCGTCTCTAAGAATACCGATTATCTTGTGGTTGGGGAAAATCCGGGTTCAAAACTCGAAAAAGCCAAGTCAGTTGGAGTTAAGATTCTCTCAGAGCAAGAATTTCTTGAATTACTGGGGGTAAAAAATGAATCGAATAGCAATACTTGAGGACGAATTAATCATTGCAAAAGATATTGAAGAAGTCTTAAAAAAATTAGGCTATGAAATAGCTGGTATTTTCACTTCGGGAAGTGAACTTATTGAAAAAATAAAAAACGGATTACACACTACACTTGTGCTTTCAGATATCAATCTTGGCTCTGAACCTGATGGAATTGAAGTAGGCAAAAAACTATTTGAATTTGGCATACCGACTATTTTTATTTCTGCATACACTGATGAAAATACATTTTCTAAGGCTTTGAGTTTCCCTGTGTTTGGCTTTTTAAAAAAACCTCTCGAGCATTTTTCACTCAAAAGTGCTATTGAAATTGCCTTGAATAATTTTAAATACTTTCTTGAACTCAAAGAAAAAATTAAACAGAGTGAAAAAGAATATGCAAATCTTTTAAAAGAAATAGAAAAAAAAGAACAACAACTATTAGAAGAAGAAAAATTAAAAGAAAATTTATTAATAGAAAAAAATAAATTATCAAAAGAAATTGCCTCTTTTGAATATTATGCACAATTACTGAAAAGTGAAATAGAAAAAGCATTGATTGAAAAAGAAAGGGTGCTCGATACAAAGAACGAAATATTTAACCACCTTAATGTCTATGCAAAGGGAATGGAATTTTTCAACCAGTTATTCTGTGGAATACTTGAAAAAGAAGATGATTTTATCAAAATAATGCAGAATATTGTTGATAATTTTATAGCTGTTCTTGGAGAAAATTGTAAAGGTATAAAAGTCAGCTTGAATGATTTAATAATATACACCACAAATTTTATTTCTACACCATTTATTTATAAATCAGACTTCAACACAAAAAATACTGCAATTGAAATTCTTCTCTATTTCAATACAGAAGAAAACTTAAAAAAAGATATTACGAAATCAACTATCTATCTTATAGATGTTTTCTTAAAGCTACTTGCCTGCTTTTATTCTTCAAGAAAAACCTTTAATGAAGAAAAAGCCGAAAAAGAATTCTTTAAATCAATATTTGAACTTCTCCCATTGCCAATTATATACAGATCTGAAGAAAAAATAATCTTAAACAATATGGCAAAAGAGTTTTTTAATACTCCACGGGATAAAGATATTTCAAAAATTTTATTAACAGACGAAGAAAAACTTAAAGAAGATGTAATAGAAAATATACTTAAAGGGAAAAAATTATTTTTTGATTATATTTGCAAGTTTAAGGATTGTGATGGTATAATTAAAGAGGTTAAAGTTCGTAGATTTTTGATAAAAGAAAATATAAGAGAATATATCGACATAATATTAACATAAAGGAGAAAAAAATGGATTTTTTATGGAATGGGGTTTTCTGGGGAATTGTATTAATAATTTTTGGTTTAAGTGTTATTCTTAAGGCTATATTTCATATTGATATACCTATATTTAAAATATTTATTGCCTTTTTCCTAATCTATCTTGGTGTTAAAATCCTCATAGGTGATAAAATCATAAAGCCAACAAAATCAAATAAAGATATAGTTTTCTCTGAAGGAGATTTCTCCTACTCAAATGAGGATTATAAGGAATACAATATTCTTTTTGGTAGCGGTAGAATAGACCTCTCAAAAATCGAGAATCTTACTTCTAACAAAATAATAAAGATCAACACTGTTTTTGGATCAGGAACTCTATACTTAAAGAAAGATTCGCCATTCAGACTTAAAACCTCTGTAGCCTTTGGTGGAATAAATTTTCCTGATGGAGAGGCTATCTACTTTGGTGAAAGAAAGATAGGCGAAAAAAACAACTACACAATAGACATTGAGTTAAACGTAATTTTTGCAGGGTTCAGAATCATCTACAAGGATTAATAATGCC
>FQKF010342456.1_pt1 | contig 11818 bp, 14 predicted proteins | sample 1504521 | NCBI WGS metagenome assembly FQKF01 (sample SAMEA4475357, study PRJEB15587) | soil metagenome | biome: Soil; feature: Field | place: India | collected 2015-03-11 | depth 0 m
GGTAGACGCAAGGGACTTAAAATCCCTCGGAGGGTTCCCTCCGTACGAGTTCGAGTCTCGTCTCCGGCATTATTTTTATTTTGGAGGACATGATGATAAAAAAGGCTGTCCTTCCAGTCGCTGGGCTTGGTACAAGATTTCTTCCTGCTACAAAGGCATCTCCTAAAGAGATGCTGCCAATACTTGATAAACCTATAATACAGTATGCCGTTGAAGAAGCGCAAAAAGTTGGCATAAAGGATTTTTTATTTATAACAGGAAAACATAAAAGAGCTATAGAAGACCATTTTGACAAAGCGACAGAGCTTGAGGAAAGACTTATTAAAACGGGGAAGGATGAACTATTAAAAAAGATTAACTCCTTTGAGAATCTTAATTTTGCTTATATCAGGCAAAAAGAACCGAAGGGATTAGGTGACGCCATCCTTTGTGCAAAGCCTTTTATATTCGAAGAAGCTTTTGCAGTTATATTAAGTGATGATGTTATTGACCCTGATTATTCTGTTTTAAAGGATATGATTGATATTTACAAAGAGAAAAAAGCTCCCGTAGTTGCATTAGAAGAAGTTTCCTTTGAGGAAGTCTCAAGATATGGAATTGTATCTGGTGAGAAAATAGGAGAAGACTGTTATTTGATAAAAGATATGATTGAAAAGCCTGAAAAATCAAAGGCACCTTCTAATTTGGCTATTATTGGAAGATACATTTTGACGCCCACTATTTTTAAATATCTTGAAAATTTGAAACCTGGTAAAGGAGGAGAAATTCAACTTACAGATGCTTTAAGAGCATTACTTAAGAAAAGTGCTATTTATGGATATAAAATTAAATGTCAAAGATATGATGCAGGGGAGAAATTTGGATATCTAAAAACCATAATTTATTTTGCCCTCAGAGACCCAGAAATTTCTGAAGATTTTAGAAAATTTTTAAAAGAACAGTTATCTTGTCTTTAATTTTTTAAATTTTTTTAAAAAACATCCAAAATTTTTCAAAAAAAAATGGTAAAATTATAAATAAATATTAAAAATTTTTGATTGGAGGAATAAATGGAAGATATAAAACAAGATCAGGATAAAAATAATAATGAGAATATTAATGCAAAAGAGTTAGAGATTCCAGATGAATTGCCCATATTAGCTGTAAGAGATATAGTAATATTTCCATATATGATAATTCCTCTTTTTGTAGGAAGAGACATTTCAGTTAAAGCAGTAGAGTATGCTCTTAACACAAATAGATTAATTCTTTTACTTACTCAGAGAGATTTTAATGTAGAAGTTCCTCAACCCTCCGACCTTTATGAAATAGGAACAGTCTGTATGATAATGAGAATGCTAAGACTTCCTGATGGTAGACTAAAAATTCTTGTTCAAGGTATAAGCAAAGCAAAGGCATTAGATTTTTATCAGTCAGAGGGTTTCTATGTAGCCAAAATAGAAAAAATACAAGATGAGGTAATCAAGGATATAACCATAGAAGAGGAAGCCTTAGTAAGAACAGTCAAGGAACAACTGGAAAAGGTAATATCCCTTGGTAAAAATATCCCACCTGATGCGATGGTAATTATTGAAAATATTGATGAACCAGGAAGATTGGCAGACTTAATAGCTTCAAATCTTGGCCTTAAAAGTGATCAAGCTCAGGAAATTCTTGAACTCACCAATCCTATAGAAAGATTAAAGAAAATAAATGATACTTTAAACAGAGAAATTCAGCTTCTTACAATTCAGCAGAAAATACAAAAAGATGCAAGAAATGAAATAGACAAAACTCAGAGAGAGTATTTTTTAAGAGAGCAGTTGAAAGCCATACAGAGAGAACTTGGAGATATAGATGAAAAGGCTGAAGAGATAAACGAGTTGAGAAAGAAAATAGAAGAAGCAAAAATGCCTGAAAAGGTTAAGGAAGAAGCAGAAAAGCAACTTAAAAGACTTGAGAGAATGCACCCTGAGGCAGCAGAGTCTGCTATAGTAAGAACCTATCTTGAATGGCTTACAGAACTGCCCTGGTCTCGTTCTACAGAGGATAGACTTGATATTAAAGCTGCTAAGGAAGTTCTCGATAAGGACCATTACGACCTTGAGAAAATAAAAGAAAGAATTCTGGAATACCTGAGCGTAAGGAAGCTCAAAGAAAAGATGAAAGGACCAATTCTTTGCTTTATTGGTCCTCCTGGTGTTGGGAAAACTTCTTTGGGGCGTTCTATTGCGAAAGCTCTTGGAAGAGAGTTTGTAAGGATATCTCTTGGTGGAGTAAGAGATGAAGCAGAGATTAGAGGACACAGAAGAACCTATGTGGGTGCTTTACCGGGTAGAATAATTCAGGGGATAAGACAGGCTGGAACCAATAATCCTGTTTTTATGCTTGATGAGATAGATAAACTTGGTATGGATTTCAGAGGAGACCCTTCAAGCGCTCTTCTTGAAGTTCTTGACCCTGAACAGAATAATAGCTTTGTAGACCATTACCTCGCTGTCCCCTTTGATTTAAGCAGAGTTATGTTTGTATGTACAGGGAATATAGCAGATACAATCCCCTCAGCTTTAAGAGACAGAATGGAGATTATATACCTTTCAGGCTATACTGAAGAAGAAAAGCTCCAAATTGCTAAAAAATACCTGATTCCAAAACAAGTTGATGAACACGGATTGAATTCATCTATTCTTAAAATTAGCGATAAAGCAATAAGGTATATAATTACTCATTATACCAGAGAAGCAGGAGTTAGAAATCTTGAAAGAGAAATTGCCAATCTTTGCAGAAAGATAGCCAAATATATCGCAGAAGGTAAAAAGAAAAAGTTCTATATTACTCCTGAGAAGGTTTCAAAATTTTTGGGAGCGCCTAAATACCTTCCAGAGGAAGAGCTTAAAAAAGAAGAAGTTGGCGTTGCTACAGGACTTGCCTGGACTGAGGCAGGTGGAGATGTGATTTACATAGAAGCAACCACAATGAAAGGGAAGGGCAATCTTATTCTTACAGGTCAGCTTGGAGACGTCATGAAAGAGTCAGCACAGGCTGCATTAAGTTATGTTAAGTCAAAGTCAAAGGAATTAAAGATAGATGAAAAGCTTTTCAGCACAATGGATCTTCATATTCATGTGCCAGCAGGGGCGATCCCGAAGGATGGGCCTTCTGCAGGAATAACTATGGCATCAGCAATTGCCTCAGTTTTTACTGGAAAACCTTTGAGAAAAGATGTTGCTATGACAGGCGAGATTACTCTAAGGGGAAGGGTTCTTCCCATTGGTGGACTTAAGGAGAAGGTTCTTGCAGCAAAAAGGATGGGAATAAAAACTGTTATTATTCCCAAAAGAAATAAAAAGGACCTTGAAGAATTACCCAAATATGTGAAAGAGGGAATGAAATTTATTCTTACTGAATCAATGGATGAAGTACTAAAACATGTATTTTCAAAGGCTAAAACAGGAAAGATAAAGGGGCAGAAGGTAGTAGTTTAATTTTAATGAAAAAAAACGAGCTTGAAATTGTAAAAGAGATAAGGAGTAGATTTCTCTTACCCGAAAGCTTAGGAATTGGAATAGGAGATGATGCTGCTTTAATAAAGCTAAAAAAGCCCGTCCTTCTGACTACTGATTTAATGATTGAGGGAGTTCATTTTAATTTTGCCTATACATCCTTTTATCATCTTGGTTTCAAAATCGTCTCTATTAATGTGAGTGATATTTATGCTATGGGTGGAGACTTTAAAGGGTTTCTTTTTTCTGCAGGCTTACCGGAGACTATTTCTGATGAGGAACTAAAAGACTTATTTGATGGCATAGATAAAGCCTTAAGCTATTATGAGGGATACTTAATCGGTGGAGACCTATCAAGAAGTGAAAAAGTTGTTCTTTCAGGCATTGCTTTAGGTGAATGTGATAAGCCTGTTTTAAGAAAAGGTGCTCAGCCAGGCGATAGTATTTTTATTACTGCTCCTACAGGATTATCCTCAGCAGGATTTAACTTGCTTAAGAGTTTCAGCAAGGAAGAAAAAGATTTGATAAAAAGAATCAAAGATTTTGAAAACTTCAATGAATTGTATGAGAAATTTGGTTTAAGCATAAACGAACTCATTGAAAGACATCTAATGCCAAAGGCACGAAATCCTCATAAATTCAAATATATTGCAAAGGCTATGATGGACATAAGTGATGGTTTGCTTATTGACCTATACAGACTCTGTGAGGAAAGTGAGGTTGGTGCAGAGATTTATTTGGAGAGACTTCCTGTTCTTTCTTCCATATTAAAAACAGCAGAGTATCTTAATACTGACCCAATGAAATTTATACTTTCTGGGGGTGAGGATTATGAGCTTCTGGTTATTTCTGCTGAAGATAAGGCGATAGACTTTGGTTTGATTCCTATAGGCAGAATAGTTGAAACTAAGGGCATATATCTTTTAGATCCCCTAAGGGGAAAAATCTCTGCAAAGCCTGAAGGCTGGCAGCATTTCTAATTATGAAAAACTTTACCCTAATAACCCTTGGCTGTCCTAAAAATACTGTTGATTCAAGACACCTAATAGAATCTCTTAAGAGGGAAGGATTTTCCTATGTGGAGGATTTTAAAAGAGCTGATTTTATCCTTATAAATACATGCTGTTTCATTGGAGATGCAAAGGAAGAGTCTATTGAAGAGATTTTAACGGCTGCAAAGTTTAAATCTGACAGAATGCTCATTGTCTTTGGATGTCTTTCAAAGAGATATGGAGAGGAATTAAAAAGGGAAATTCCTGAGATTAGTGCAATTTTTGGAGTTGATGAGGGAGAAAAAATTGTTGAATATATGAAACATTTTAGAGAGGACATTAGGGAATCTGATAAACAAGATGATTATACCGTAGAACCACCAAGTTACAGATATATAAAAATAGCTGAAGGATGTAGCCGTAAATGCAGTTTCTGCATAATACCAGATATAAGAGGAAGATTTAGAAGTATAAATCCAGATGAGATAATAAAAGAGGCAGAAGATTTTGTCAAAGCAGGGATTAAGGAAATAATATTGGTAGCTCAAGATATAACTCAATATGGAAAAGAGCTAAAGGGATATAATTTAGAGGAGCTTTTAAGGGATCTGTCTCAAATCAGTGGTGACTTTTGGATAAGGCTACTTTATCTTTATCCCCCAGATATTGATGATAAGCTTTTGCAGGTGATTGCAGAGGAAGATAAAATCTTAAAATATCTTGATATACCTATGCAACATTCAGAGGACAGGCTTCTCAGGCTTATGGGTAGAAGAGGGACAAGAAAGGAATATCTTAGAAAGATAAGAGAAATAAGAGAAGCCACTCCCGGAGTGACTTTAAGAAGTACCTTTATTGTGGGTTTCCCTACAGAGAGAGAAGAGGAGTTTCAGAGCCTTGTTGATTTTATTGAAGAAGTACAATTTGATCGTCTTGGAGTTTTTAAATACTCAAGAGAGGAAGGGACAAAAGCCTATAGTTTAAAGGGTCAAATCCCAGAGAACATTAAAGAAAGAAGATACCATGAGCTCATGTCAAGGCAGGCTATAATATCTCTTGAGAAAAATAGAAATCTGATAGAGAAAAAATACGAAGCTTTGATAGATTACATTGATGCAGATATAGCTATAGCAAGACTTTATTGTCATGCACCTGAAATAGACGGCGTTTTAATCATAGAGAATGGGATTAATTTAAAGGCAGGAGATAAAGTAAATGTTCTTATTACAGAAGCTTACGATTATGATCTTAAGGGAGTTGTGATTCCTTGAAAAGATATTTAATTCCCTTAGTTTTATTTTTCTCCACCGTACTTACAACACTTTTTGCAGGAGCACTTCAGCAAGGAATTAATTTATTTAAAGAACCCTTAAGATTATGGGAAGGATATCCTTTTTCAATAAGCATAATAACAATTTTGCTTGGCCATGAAATGGGACATTATTTTGCCTCAAAGGCTCACAGAACAAAGGCAACCTTGCCCTATTTTATTCCAGCACCATCTATAATCGGAACATTCGGTGCCTTTATAAAGATGAAATCTCCCATTTTAACAAGAAAAGCACTTGTAGATATTGGTGCTACAGGGCCTCTTGTAGGCTTTATTCTTTCACTGATAGCTTGCTTAATTGGATTGAAAATGTCAAAATTAGTTGCAATAACAGGAGAAGAAGACTTATTCACCCTCGGAGATTCAATTTTGTTTTCTCTACTTGTAAAATTTACTCTTGGAGAAATACCTCAAGGGCAGGATGTTCTTCTTCACTCTGTTGCTTTTGCTGGATGGATAGGGCTCTTTGTAACCTCTATGAATCTTATACCAGTAGGGCAACTTGATGGCGGTCATATAGCCTATGCTTTATTTGGAAGAAGACATTTTTATATTTCGAGAGCTTTTTTGGTTATAGTCGCTATTTTAGGAGCTTTCTACTGGTATGGATGGCTTGTATGGGTATTATTACTTCTTTTCTTAGGTGTAGACCATCCACCTATATTAGTGTGGGAAAATCAGCTTCCCTTAAGCAGAAGAATATTGGGAACATTATCTTTTATAATTTTTATCTTGACATTCACCCCTGCACCTTTTAAGTTTTAAGTTTAACAAGTTTATTAAATCTATCATAAGCTAAAAATAACTTCAAAACTTTTTATGTTGCTCATCAGACTTTATATTTTTAGTAAAATATAAAATGACATTTCTATATCTGTTTAGAGAAAAAATTTTTAGGTAATATACGTGCATAACTATATTGATTATCTTAAAGTAGAGAGGCCTCTAAAGTTTCAAAATTTTACAGTAGAAATAGGATTTGGCTCTGGAGATTATCTTTTAAAAATGGCTAAAGACAACAGAGATGAGGTATTCTTTGGAATTGAAAAATCATGGATTCCGGTGAATAAACTTCTTAAAAAATGCAGGAAACATGATTTGAAAAATGTTTTTTGCACAAAACTTGATGCATATTGGGCATTTCAATTCCTATTTAATGACAGCAGTGTAAAAAGAATAATCATGAATTATCCCGACCCTTGGTTTAAAAAATCCCATGAAGAAAAGAGACTAACAAGAAGAGAAAATTTATATATTTATGCAAAAAAATTGATACCCTATGGAGAGATAAGAATTAGAACCGATGATTATGCCTTTTTGGAATTCTCGCTGCAAGAATCAGATTTTATAGGATGCTTTTCAGTAAGTCTTTCAAAACCTAATATAGATAAGCCTTTGACAAAATATGAAAAAAGATGGTTTTTAATGGGCAAAAGTATATGGGATATAGTGCTAATAAAAGAAAAAGAGCCGATTCCTATAAAGACAAAGGAGATAAGGGAGGTGAAGGCATTGTTTCCTGTAAGAATAGAAAAAGATAAATTGAATTTGAAAAACATATCACATAGAGAATTCAAGATCGAGGAAGGTTTGTATTTAAAATGTTTTTCAGTATGGAAAAGGGATGAAGATTACGCAATTGAAGTTTTGCTATCTGAGAATAGTTTTTTACAACCCTTTATGATTATTATAAAGAAAAAGGAAAGTTACTTTATAATGGATGTATCACAGTTTAGTGAGATTTTTAAGACTGAGGGGGTAAAAAAATCAATGGATTTTTTGAGCAAAATGCTCATAGAGGAGATAGAATGAAAAAGAAATTGTTAATTTGTGTTCAAAAAGACATTACAAATGCAGTGGGTTGGGCATTGAAAGATTTAACATCAATTAATGTCCAATTTTTAGAACATTTACATCAACTTGAGAAAATCTTGGATAATGATATAATTTTTTCTGCTTTAATTATTGATTCAATTTTAGATGGGCAGAGTACAGTACCTTTTTTAAAAAAGGTAAGAGAAAAATCCAATATGAAAATTCTTTTAATAATTTCAAAGGATACACCAAAACAAGAAGTTGTGAGCCTCATTCAAAACAAATTAGTTGACAATGTAATAATAAGACCTTTCAATGCAAACCAGATTGTTGAGGCAGTGGCAAAACTTTGTGGCATAGAGAGACCCTCCGAAACTCTCTGGTATATGTATACAAAAAAACAGTGATTTTGCTATAATTTCTTTTATGGAAAAGGAAATATCCTTTGAGGAAAAATTAGAGGAAGCCAATTTACTTCTTAGTTATAGAGATTACGAAGAGGCTTGCAAGATTTACGAAGAATTAATATCTAAAAAATTTGAGTCCCCCGAATTATTTAATAATTATGGACTTGCTCTCTTTTATCTTTATAAACTTGATGAAGCTTTGAAAGAATTTGAAAGGGCAATAAATCTTGATAATTCGTTTGCACTTTCCTATGCGAACACAGGACTTGTTTACTTAAATAGAGCACAATATGATGAAGCGGAAAGATTTTTTTTAAAAGCCCTTGAACTTGATCCACAAAATCCAGAAACCCACTATAATCTTGCTGTTACCTATTACCGGATGAACAATAAATCAGATGCTTCAAAACACTATGAATTTTTTATGAATTATGCGGGCGATGAATACGGGAAATTAAAAGAAAGTGTTAAAAAAATAATAGCTCAAATTAATGAAATTCAAAACTCTCAACCTGATAGTAATCAGTAAACAACAGATTATTTAGTCAAAGTAAGAATATGGTCAAGGATAAATTCTTGTACTCTCTTAGCTGACTTTTTTACATCATCAATTTTTAGGAGATCAGACCTGTCAGTAACCATGTTGCTAATACTTCGTATTTCAGTGGTGGGAACATTAAATAGTTGGGCGGATTTTGCAATTGCAAATCCCTCCATATTTTCGCAAAGGGCTTTGAATTTTCGTTCAAGAAATTTAGCTCTTTTATGATTCCCTGTACAAGCAGAGACTGTAAGAAAGACTCCTTTTTTTAAGTCCTTGGAGAAATCAGGCAAGAACAGAGGGATTTCTTCTAAATTTATGAATTTAAAAGATTCATCATATTCATCACAGTTTATTAAAAGTCCCTCATCGGCATTTATTTCCTTCTCTGCTAATGCTATATCGCCTACCTTGAGTCCAGAAGAAGGATAAGCTCCTGCTATTCCTGATATGATTGATTTTTTTATGGGAAAATTTTGGAAGGCAATTGTAGAAGATACGGATGAATTAACCTTGCCTATTCCTGAGATACAAAGAAGAATTTCAATATTTTTTATTTTTCCTTTTAAAAAAGAGATATTTTGGATAGTAAGTTCGGATTTATCTCTTAATTCTTTAAATAATAAGTCACACTCAATTTTTGTGGCAAAAAAAAAGCTATCAACTTATCTTGCCTCGACAATCTTTAGTGTTTCTTTATAATTCTTCATCCAATAGGAAAGAGACTTTCTCTCTTCAAGGGTATCTTTCAATACCCCTGCAAGGTGGTCATTTTGTTTAAGTAGAAAGTCAAATTCATAAAACTTCATTTTACATCTTATTTCCTCTAAATCTTCATGAATTTCAAGAATGGATATTTTTAGAGCCTCTCTTATTTTTTCAATAGAAATAGTAAATCTTTGTTCCATTGACATTAACTCAACTTTTGTTACCATTTCTTTTTCATTTCATCAACTTCAGCTTTGAGTGCTGCTAATTCTTGCTTGAGAATAACTAAGTCATGCTTGATTCCTGAAATTTCTTCTCTTATAACAGCTCTTGAGATTTCTGCTAATTGTACTTCATCCATCGAATAATACCTCCAAAAACAGGAACTTAGACCCTATAATAGCAAATTGAATTGTTTGACATCAATTTTTATATTTTTAAGTTCTTTAATATCATAGGGACAAAAAATTTCTGAAAAAATTGAATTATTTGTAAAAATTGGGTCTAAACTCTCTTCGATTATACCCCTATTTACAAGATCTTGCCAGCAGCTTGTACCTTTAATTGGAGAGAATTCTGTAAGATGAATTCTGACTCTTAACTTTTTGAGAAAATCAATACCAGCTTTAACCTCATCAAGAGTTTGATTGGGAAGTCCATACATTAAATAGACGCCAATTTCTTGAGAGGAAAAACCGGCCTTTTTAAGGTAAAAAATAGCCTTTTCTACGTCTTCATTTGTTACCTTTCCCCCACTTTCAATCTGCCTCTTAATATCAATAGTCTCAAGGCTTACCCTTAAAGTTTTAAATCTTGCAGCTTTCATTAAATTGGCGAGATCTTCATCGATAAAACGAGCATGCAATCCATTAGGGGTGTGAAAACAGGCTTTTAAATTTTCTTTGATTAATTCTCTTAGAAGTGGTTTTATATGCTCTTCAGGCCTAAAAAGCAAGGCATCATCATAGAAGGCGAAATCTTTAATCTCTAATTGATATAGTCCTTTAATTTCTTCAATCACTTTCCCTATTTCTTCCCGATTATAAGACTTGTTAAAAATGGATGAGGCGCAATAGGAACAACGGAAAGGACAACCTTCTGATGTTAATATAGGTGCGTAAGGCATTTTTTCGTAAAATCCCATTTGCCACCAATATTTGGGTTTTTCACGTGTCTTTTTGAGGGTTAGACCAAATTTATCAATAATTTCAATAACATCGTTTTCTATTTTGCCATTATAAATGTAATCTGCTTCTATGTTTTTTTCTGCGTGTTCTTTGTAAAGAGTGGAATATATTCCTCCAAGAATTATAGGAACTTGGGGAAATAAATTTCTTACTATTTCTACCGCCTGTTTTACTCCCTGCCACCAGTATGCCATTATTGAGGTAATTAAAATCAAATCTATCTTGCCTATTTTTTTAAGTTTTTCAATGAATTGATTTTCAGAAATCCCATATCTTTTATATTTTCTTTGGATACTTTTGAGAATTGATGGTTTTTCAATTATTTCAAAATCATATTTGCCTGTTCCAAATTTTTTTATTTTGAAGGAATCGCAACAGTCAATTAGTGTCATATTAACATTAAATTGACTTAAGAACTCAGCAACTTTTAGCAGTCCAAGAGGTTTTGCCCAGAAATTATAGGCAGCAAAATCATAAATCCAAGGATTTATCAAGAGAAAATTAAATTTCATGAAAGCTTTCGAAAAACAACTATGAATCCTGTATGAGCTACCATTCTTAAAGCTGGCCTAAGGCTTAACCCCTCTTTTTCCCATTTTCTTTCAAGGAGCTCAAAAATTCCAATTTTATACAGTTTATCAGAGTAATTCTTTTCAAATTCTTCCATTAGACTATAAATTTGTAATACTGTGGTAAGATAACATCCCAGGATACCCCCTGGTTTTAGGACAGCCAAGACTTTATCAAGAAAGAGCCAAGGTTCGGTTAAGTCAAGGATAGCCCTGTCAAAATCGGTTTCGTCTATGCCTTCTGAGAGGTCTTTATTTCTAAGAATTAAAGCATCTTTCAACTCAGTAGAGATAAATTTTTCAATATTAATTTTTGCTCTTTCATAAAAATCCTCCCTTTTTTCATAGGAAATTACTTTGCCTGATGGTCCTACTGCTCTAATAAGATAAAGAGTAAGCGCACCTGAGCCTGTTCCTGCTTCAAAAACTTTTGCTCCTGGGAAAATATCAAGGAGAGTAAGAATTCTTGATATATCTTTGGGATAAATTATCTGTGCTCCTCTTTTCATTTTTAGTACGTATTCTTCAAGAGTTGGATGGAATACAATAAGTTTTTCACCCATTGAGGAGGTAATTTTTAATCCATCGGATTTTCCAATGATGTCATTAATCAGAATATTTCCCTTATGAAAGGAAAAAATAGCATCTTTTTTTAGATAGATTAGATATTTTCTGCCTTTTGAATCAATTAAGAGTGCTGTGTCACCTTCTTTAAAGACTGACAAAAGGACCTCCAATAAAAAAGCGGGCGACGGGATTCGAACCCGCGACCTTCAGCTTGGGAAGC
>FQKF010057320.1_pt1 | contig 11793 bp, 9 predicted proteins | sample 1504521 | NCBI WGS metagenome assembly FQKF01 (sample SAMEA4475357, study PRJEB15587) | soil metagenome | biome: Soil; feature: Field | place: India | collected 2015-03-11 | depth 0 m
ACGGAAATAGTTCTGCAAGGTAATGGTGGCATAAGTTTGAGTGGCGGCCTCAATTTTAACGTTTTCCTTTGCTTCAATGGCCTGATGAAGACCGTCGCTGTACCGCCTACCCTCCATAATCCGACCGGTTTGTTCATCCACAATTTTTACCTGCCCGTTATCAATAACATACTCCACGTCTTTTTCAAACAAGGTGTAGGCCTTCAGAAGCTGGTTAACCGTATGAATGCGTTCGCTTTTGATGGAAAAGTCGAGCATCAGGGCTTCTTTGGCTTTATTTTTTTCATTCGGATCGGTATATTTTTTCTCTATTTCCGCCAATTCATCAGCCACATTTGGAATAACAAAGAATTTAGGGTCTTCCGTTTGTGCGGTAATGAATTCTATACCTTTTTCGGTGAGGTCAACATGATTTGATTTTTCATCAATTACGAAGTATAATTCTACATCGATTTTGTGCATTTCCCTGTTTTGGTCCTGCATGTAATAGTTTTCGGTTTTTTGGAGCAGGGCCTTCACACCGGGTTCACTCAGGAATTTTATCAGCGCGTTGTTTTTGGGCAAACCGCGATGGGCACGAAGCAAGGCAACGCCTGCTTCTTTTTCTTTTCCTTCTGCAAAAAGTTTTTTGGCTTCGTTCAGGAATTTAATTACGGTTTGCTTTTGAATATTGACTAATTTTTCAACGCGCGGTTTGTAGATATGATATTCATGTTTGTCTCCGGTAGGAGTGGGGCCGCTAATGATAAGAGGGGTTCGGGCATCGTCAATGAGTACGGAGTCCACTTCGTCCACAATGGCATAGTGGTGACCGCGTTGAACAATTTCTTCCGGTGAACGGGCCATGTTGTCGCGCAGGTAATCGAACCCGAATTCATTATTGGTTCCGTAGGTTATGTCGCACAAATAGGCATTTTTTCTTTCCTCGCTGTGGGGTTCATACAAATCGATGCAATCCACGCTTAGTCCATGGAACTGATATAATGGGCCGTTCCATTCACAGTCTCTTCGCGACAGGTAATTGTTCACGGTAACCACATGTACACCTCTTCCCGCTAAAGCATTCAGAAATACGGGCAAGGTGGATACTAAAGTTTTTCCTTCTCCGGTGGCCATTTCGGCAATTTTTCCCTGGTGCAAAACAATGCCGCCAATCAACTGAACATCGTAATACACCATATCCCAGGTAATTTCATTACCGGCAGCCATCCATTTGTTTTTCCAAATAGCCGTATCGCCCTCAATGATTACATTATTTCTTTTTCCGGCAACCTTTCTGTCCCAATCTGTGGCTTTTACGCGAAGTTCACCGTTTTCTTTCCATCGACGGGCGGTTTCTTTCAAAAGAGCAAATGCAGGATTAAGCAGTTCGTCTAATTTTTTTTCAAGAATTTTTAAAATTTCCTTGTCGATTTCTTCTGCTTTTTTGAATAGCGATTCTTTTTCGTTCAGCTCGGAATCGGGTAAATTCTGAGCTTTTTGAATGAGGGCATTTTTTTCAGCGGTTTTTTCTTTAATGGCATTTTTAACTTCTTCCCTCAAATAATCCGATTTTTTTCGGAGTTCATCATCAGATAAGTTTTTAAGTTTTTCAAATTCTTCGTTTATTTCCAAAACTCTCTCACGAAGAACCTTAATTTGTTTTTCGCTTTTGGTTCCGAAAATTTTCTTTAAAAAATCCAGCATTTTATATTAAATTAATGGTTTGGCAAAGGTAATGAAATTAAGCTTAGTTTAATTGATTGATATCCAGTAGTTTAGTGGATCTTGGTTTTATACAAGTTTGAAATTTACAATTTTGGTCGGTTAATAAAACATAGCTTTTCGCCGACTGTGCGATATGTTTTCTGTAAAAATTTAATGCACTCGTATAAGTAAGTTGATTGATTTTTTCCGGCAGGGCATTGAATTCATGGGTTGAAAGGTTTAGAATCCGATAAAAATAAAGGGTGTTCAGCAGGTCAATATTTTTTTTGGAGTTTGCCGTTAAATGGTTATAATAAGATATTTTGTTGTTTTCGAATTCTTTTTGGTTAAGCGGAAAAGTTTTGATAATGGAGTGAAATTCTTTTATGGCATCACAAGTTTTGTCATACTGCGTACCAATAAAAAATTCATGATATACATATAAAGTGTTTTTATTGACGGCATATTTGATACGTCCTGACGTGGAATAGGCAAGACCTTTGCTTTCTCTTATTCTTTTATACATAATGAAAGGCATAAAATTGTTGAATAATACGATTTGAGGATACAAATCCTTAAAATTTTGTTGAACCGGAATCAAGGAATATACATTTAATAAGCTTTGCGGATTAGAAGTCAGAAAAACAAAATGGGTGTCACGATGTAATTGTTTAGTATTGTAGTCAATGCTCAGCGGATTTTCCTTATTGAAGCAAATTTTTTTGATATAGACCGTGTCGGACAAATTTCCGGCGAATAAAACAGCATCGGGTTTATTTAAATTTTGAAAAAAAATATTAAAGGTGTCGGGTTTTAATTTTTGAAGAATTTCCGGTTTGATTTTTTTTTCTTTAAAAACACCCAGGTTTTTCAGTGAATGTCGACAAAGTTTTTCAAATTGATTGTTGGCGGATGCTTCATAAAAATTATTTTGATATTCCTTAATGATTCTGTTAAAGTTTTTTTCTTCCAATCGACTGCCACTCAGAAATTTATTCAAAAATTCAAAAACATCTTTTTTCTTTTCAGTCAGGAAGTCGATAGCTATTTCTAAGCCCAATGAAGAATAATATCCGTTGATGCTTAAGCAATTTTCATTCATGAAATCTTTCGTTTGTTCGGTGGTTGATTGCGAAGGACAAGCATTTTGTAAAAGCATTGGTATGAAATCCTCATAGGCCTCGAACCCGGTATTATGATAAATTAATTTAATTTCAGTGATATTTTTTTTGGTGTTGGAGCAGGAATAAAAGGATGTTTTTCCGACGTTAGAATAATAATAATTTTTTCCCGACAGGAATTTTGGCGGAGACATTTTTTGAACCGGCATGGATTGGATTTTATTATACAACGAACTTTGGGCGTTAAATTGTCCGCTGATGGGAGTAATTTCAGGTTTTTCGATGTTCGGATAAATAATTGAGTCGGATTGAATTTTTTGGACAAAGACGTATGGTTTATTTTGAATGTATTTTTTAAAAGCATTAAAAATACCTTTGGCCGAAAGCGTATCGTAGGCCTTAAAGCGATTCAAATATTCCTGCCAGGTGACGGAATGGATGAATAAACTTCTTAATAACATGGCTTTTGAAAGCGGTTGGTCATCATAGAAGTAGAAATCTTTTTTTAGATTGTTTATGATGCTGTTTATTTCTTTCTGTTTGATTTGGCTTAATTGAATTGAATTTAAAAATTGAATCACAGAGTCGTGAATTTGTTCCGGCTTTAACAATCCGGGCTCAATGGTTATATTAAAAACAGCATGTTTTTCCAATGAATAGTAATATGTATTCACATTTACCGCATAACCATTATTAATAAATTTTTCATGCAATAGGCCTTTTTGATTGTAACTTAATAATTTTGAAAAAAGATCAATATATAAATGCTCGAATTGTTTAAATTCCGGAACACGCCAAGAAAAATAAACTTCTTCTTTATCTTTTCCTTTTACTGTTATTTTTTCAAAGGGGGTTTTAAGGGGTAAAAGTTCCGGCCATTTTTCTTCTTTTATATCTCCCGACGGTAATGAGGAAAAAAGGTTTTCAATAAAAACTATGGCTTTGTCCGGATTGAAATTTCCACATAATATTAAGGCCATATTATTGGCAACGTAATATTTTTTGAAATAATTTTCTATTTCAATGATGGAGGGTTTTTTCAAATGTTCAATGGTTCCAATGGTTGTTTTATTGGAATAGGGAGTAGGAGTAAATAATTTTGATGCGGTTGTATCCCATACCCGGTCGTTGTCGCCGGACATGGTGATGTTTTTTTCTTCATAAACGGCTTCCAATTCAGTATGAAATAATCTGAAAACGGGATTTTTAAAACGTTCCGATTCAATGGTTAACCATTTTTCCAATTGATTTGCCGGAAAAACGGTATAATAAACCGTTTCATCATGGGTGGTCATGGCATTATATTCTCTGCTGCCAAAAGATTGGATGATTTTATCATACTCATTAGGTATCGAATACTTGGATGCCAAATAGCTCAGGGAATCAATTTTTTTGTATATCTTTTTTGCTTTTACAGGATCGGTCTCTTTACGGTGTAATTCAAACAAATCTTTTATTTTATCCAATAATATTTTTTCATTTTTGTAATCAGTGGTTCCCAACATTGGCGTTCCCTTAAACAACATGTGTTCCAAATAATGTGCAAGTCCTGTGGCGTTTTCGGGGTCCCGGGCACTCCCGGCCTTAACGGCAATCATCCCGGCTATTTCATTTGAGGTTGTATCGGAACATAAGTAAACTTTTAGTCCGTTTTTTAATGTATAAATTCGAACGCCCCAAGGGTCATGTAAAGCATAGGAATAATTCAGATTTGTTTGCGAGAAGGTATAATAATTAAAAACGCTAAATAAAAAAATTAAAATTCTAAATTGAGTTTTAAAGCGTTTTTTAAATCTGCTATCCATGGTTTTTCTTTTATTATTTCTTCAAATCTTTTCAAAGGGGTATTTAAATTTTCCGGTGACTCAATACTCTTTTTTACCTCAACGGAAATTCCGTTTATGTTTATACCTCTTGATATGGTTATAAATTCATGCAAAACCAATCGTTCGTCTTCAAAAGCAAGCTTGTCGGCTTCATTCTGGAAAAATAACCGCACAAACCCATTATCAAACGTTTTTTCGGCATTATTGAAAGCTATGGAAAGAAATTTTTTTCTTTCAGAAAGCATTCGTGAATATTCCTCTAAAACATTCAGAATTTTATTTTCGGATATGCTTTCTTCAGTTCTATGAAAAGAAGCGGCATTTTGATCGGATGATTGTTGATTGAAATCCGCAATAGCATAGGGTGCCGGGCTTTCCTTTACAATTTGAATAAGTTCATGAATGGGTTTACTGTTTTTTAAATAGTTTTCAAATTGGAACTTACTTATCGGTTCATTTGAAAATTTGATTTTTTCATTGACCGGTGGGTCAACTTTAATTACTTTTTTTATTTGGGCAGGTTCCTTTTCAATTATTGAGTTTTTTTTTTCGTCCGGTTGAACGGTTAAGCCACAGAGTTGAATGAGAATGGTTTCAGTGAATAAGCGAGGATTTCTGGCATTTCTATAGTTGATGTCTGCCCTTGAAAGCAGTTGAAGAATTTTTGTCAATAAAGGATATGGGTAAACTTTGGTTGCTTCAGAATATTTGTTTTTTAATTCTTCGGAACATTCGATAAGCGGTAAAGTTTGAGGATTTAATGCCATTAATATGTTCCTGAAATGATTGGCAAGGCCCACCAAAAAAAGTTGTAAATCGAACCCTTTTTTTACAACTTTATCCAGTTTTTCGAGGACTTCAGCAATTTTACCCAAAGCGATGAGGGATGAAAATTCAAACATCAAAATTTCATCCAGCATGTTCAGGTTTTCCGAAACTTCTTCCTTTTTGAGTATCCCTCTGCCAAAAGCCACTTGCTGGTCGAAAATGGAACAGGCATCACGAAGGCCTCCGTCTGCTTTTTGAGCAATCAAATAAAGAGAGTCCTTATCGTATTCAACGTTTTCGTTTTTACAAAGATATTCAAGATAACCCACGATATCGTTAAGACCGATTCGATTAAACGTAAAAACCTGACAACGTGAAAGAATAGTTGGCAGAATTTTATGTTTTTCGGTTGTGGCCAGGATAAACTTAGCATAAGGCGGAGGTTCTTCCAGTGTTTTCAGGAAGGCATTAAATGCGGCCTGACTGAGCATGTGAACCTCATCGATGATATAAACTTTATATTTACCTAAATGCGGAGCAAATCTTACCTGATCTACTAAGGCACGGATATCGTCAACGGAGTTATTACTGGCAGCATCCAGTTCATATATGTTCAACGAAGAGTTATTGTTGAATGCCACACACGACTCACATGTATTGCAAGGGTCAGCGTTCGGAAGAAGGTTAAGGCAATTAATGGTTTTGGCAAAAATACGGGCACAAGTTGTTTTTCCAACACCCCTGGGGCCGCAGAACAGATAGGCGTGAGCCAGTTGTTGGTTCAGAATGGCATTTTTCAGTGTCTGAGTAACATGGCTTTGCCCCACGACCATATCAAAAGTTTGCGGCCGGTATTTCCGGGCTGAAACCAAATAGGATTCTGAACTCATCTTCATGGCTAATTTACAAAGTTTGAACGACTGAAAACGAATTGTGAAAAACAAATAAAAATGGTTAAAAAATCCTGTGTCCGAAATTAAGTTTTTTTACCTTTGAATAAGTGAAAGTCAGGGGGGGGATTCTCATAGTTTTTTGGATGATGCTATTTTTTTTGCATGGCCAAAACGAAATAAGCATCAGCGGTATCATTTCAACATCCGATTCATTGGAGAACGTGCCGTTTGTTTATGTTTTCTCGAAAAAATCTGGACATGGCGTTATGAGTAATCTGAATGGTTTTTTTCATGTTGTTGCCGGTGAAAATGACACGTTGATTTTTCACCACACCCAATTTTTCCCGTTAAAAATTGCCGTCAGGAATATAGTTGAGGATAAAAGTGATATTAAGCGAATCTATTTGAAAAGAAAAATATTTCAATTGCCCGAGGTGAAAGTAATGGATTATACATTAAAGCCCTATGAAAAAGAGCGAATGGATAAAATCATTCGTGAATCGAAATTTTCTTTTTCCCAATCCTTAAACAGCCCCATTACGGCCATGTATTATGCGTGGTCCAGGCGAGGTAATGAATTAAGAAAATTGGCTAAAATCTATGAGGAATTGTTGCTGGAAGAAAAAATCAGGGAAAAACTAAGTCCGCAGGATTTACGCAGGTTAACCGGAGATGAAAACATCGACTATGATGCATTCAGAAAATTTTGCTTTGAATTAAGAGCCGAGGATTATTTTTTAACAGACAATTACGAGTTCTATCGAAAAGTGCTGGATTGTTACAAGCGTTTTAAAAGGGAGAAATATTGATTTATTTCCGGAATTTCATAAAAATCCTATCTTTGCGTCGGATTTCGGGGTGTAGCGTAGTTGGCTAACGCGCCAGCTTTGGGAGCTGGAGATCGCTGGTTCGAGTCCGGCCACCCCGACTTTAAAATTTATATTCTTTATATTCCCTGGTAAATTCTTCTTCATCAATGCCCTCATTTTTTTTGATGCCCGTGTATTCATAATGTTCAAACATGCCAACATCATCATATAAACTGATAATTACCGGCAAATAGGTTTTTTTATCAAAATAAATAACTGCCTTCTTTGCGTAAAGGTTGGGGATAGTGAGTTTGGTTCCCTTTTTAACGGGCTTGTAATCATTGTATAAATTGTTTTTAATTCTAACCAAATAATGGTTAATGCATAATCTTAGACAAAGTAAGTCCAGGTTGTCTTTTTCCGAAACCACATACTCCTGATAGTCGAATTGGGGGTTTTCATACACCATCATCCAACAATCGTAACCATTTCGGTGAATGGTGCCCGCCCATCGTGTATGTTTGAAGAATTCCCTGTCTTTGGCCATGGTCATTTGTAAGGATTTGAAAATAAAATCGAAGCCCAGTTCATGGATGGTGTAGTGTTGATTTTTTCGCATGATATTACCGCGTGTATCTAACCAAATTGGCACATAAGGAAAAATATGGGGCTTAACGAGGGCTTTATGGCTTGTTGATGGATTGTACAGAATTTCAAGCCCTTTTTCGGGATTCTTAAAATATATTTTTTTTACGGGGTCATATTTGATTTTTATAAATGAACGAGCGGTGATGTAAGTTTGAGGATTTTCCTGACGTTCCGAGGCATAAATATTCATTTTTAAATCCTTGATTTTGGCAATGCTGTCGGAAAGCTGAGCAATAAACTGTTTGATGTCGGGAAAAGTTGATGGGGTGTTTTGTGAATTCGAAATAGAAAAGACAATCATGAACATGTACATGAATAAAGTCATATTATTTTTTCCAAACGCCGGAATTTTCATAGGGTTGTTAAAAATACACTAAATTTAACCAACGTAATTCATGAAAGTTTTAGGCATTATTCCGGCTCGTTATGCCTCAAGTCGGTTTCCCGGTAAGCCTTTAGTGCAAATCAAAGGGAAAAGTATGCTTCAAAGGGTTTATGAAAATGCCGTAAGCGCCGGATGTTTGTCATATGTTACGGTTGCTACCGATGACCAACGCATTATGGAACATTGCCATTCTTTGAACATACCTTGTATAATGACATCGGAAAGTCATCCCAGCGGCACCGACCGTTGCATGGAAGCATTTGAAAAATCGGGCATGCAGGCTGATTATGTTTTGAACATTCAGGGTGATGAACCGCTTTTGCATCCCCTTCAAATTAAATCCATCGTGGATGCTTGTTCCGGTGCCGAGGAAATACTTACGCAATTTAAACGGTGTGAAAACGAAGATGAAATATTCAGCACCGGAGAGGTGAAAATTGTAATGAATGAAAACCGAGAGGCCTTGTATTTCAGCAGAAGCCCAATTCCTTACCTGCATAAAATTCCGAGGGAAGAGTGGCCGAATCAGAAAAAACATTTCCGTCATGTAGGAATGTATGCTTACAGAACCGACATATTAAAATGGATTTCATCCTTGAAGCCGTCTGCTTTGGAAATGGCCGAGGGCCTGGAACAACTGCGTTGGTTAGAAAACGGATTTAAAATTAAATGTGTGCCCACGGAATTCGATTCGCATTGTGTGGATACGCCGGAAGACCTCATGAAAATTCTGGAAATGATTAAAGATTAAAGTTCTTAAACGGCATTTCGCCGACATGCTTATCTTCATCAATTGTTCAGTTTATTTGTTGTCAAAATCATTTGAAAAGTATAACCCGCTTATTTATCATAAATTTGTAAAGTAGATTATGTGGTTACAATTAGATAACGTAACAAAGAAATACGGACAACAAACGGCATTGAACCGAATTTGTTTTTCGGTGAAGGAGCCGGGTATTGTGGGTTTTTTGGGACCTAATGCGGCCGGTAAGTCCACAACCATGAAAATCATTACCGGCTACCTGCCCTTCGATGAGGGTACGGTAAAAGTGAAAGGCATGGATGTTACGAAGCACACCCGGGAAGTAAAGCAAATCATAGGTTATCTGCCGGAACACAACCCTCTTTACGTAGATATGTACGTGAAGGAGTTTTTGGAATTTTGTGCCCGTCTCTACGGCATTAACCGGCCGATGCGGAAAGTTGCGGAGATGATTGATAGAGTGGGTTTGGAAAAAGAACAACGGAAAAAAATTCGTATGTTGAGTAAGGGGTACAGACAAAGGGTGGGATTGGCTCATGCCATGATACATGACCCCCGGATATTGATTCTTGACGAACCCACCACCGGACTTGATCCGAATCAGGTGGTGGAAATACGTAATCTGATTAAGGAAATTTCTAAAGAAAAACTGGTGATGTTCAGCACGCACATCATGCAGGAAGTGGAACTCTTATGCAAAGATGTAATAATCATACATCAAGGCAATATCGTTGCGCAAGGACCCATGAACATTATTAAAGAACGCACGTCCGGTCACGTGCTGGAGCTGGAAACGGAAAACGAAATTGAGGCAGATTTCAGTGATTGGAAAGAAATTTCCAAGGTGGAATTTTTGAATAAACGAAAAGTGCGTTTGCATGTTCATGGTCAGGAAGATATTCGGAAAAAAATATTTGAATGGTGCATTAAGAATAACATTACCGTCTTGTCTTTGCAGAAGACAGATTTAAAAATGGAAGATGTATTCAGAGAATTGACAGCAAAGAATTAAGATAAACTGCAAAGTACTCTTATTATACTAATACTTTCTGAAAAATTCCAAATACAGTAAAAAAAAGGCAATTTTTTACCTTTTTGCATAAAAAATATACTATGAAAACAACAGGGAAAAAGTTTACTAATAAAAGTAATTAAAATTTATTTTCTCCGCTTCCGGTTTTTGGACAGATTAAAAAGCCCATTTATCAAGGTATTGGGTAGGAAGGTAAAAATGGTGGAAATTATACGATTATCGTTTATTTCAATAAAGAGTATGCTGTGTACAAGAGTACATTGGAAAAGGAGATTCCCGACAAAAGCGTTACGGAGATATTAAAAGATGAGATTATCGAGAAGGAATATGGTAAAGAAAGGAAAAAATTAAAGTTATGAAGAACAGCATATTGGGATGATAAAAATAATAAGTGCTATTAATTTATCACCAATATTATGGACATAGAAGTGGATTACATACCTGTGTTGTATCAGCACAAATGGAAGATAGAATTTGCAAATTGTCAACTGAAGCAGAATTTTGGGATGCGCTACTTTTTAGGGCTAATGATAATGCGATAAAGATTCGGCTATGGTGTTGTATGATATCGAATTTACTCATGATGGTAATGTTCAGTTGTGTGAAGCGGAGCAGGGAAGAGATAACGTTTAGTGGGATAGTAAGTTTTGTTCGGTTAAATGTAGGGTTATGTAGATATCATAAAGTTAATGGAATGTCGTGTAGTGGAGTTAATAAAAATGTTGAAGAGAGAAAAGCGATCGGAGATGAAAAAAATGCAATTTAGTTTATGGTAGAAAAAAGAGAGAGGGGGGAGTTAGTTTTTAAAAAGTCAAAAAAAGAAAATTAAATTGTTTTAAATCAACACATTATGTTTTTGAGACCATCGCAAAACTCAAATTGTTATATAAATTAAAAATATTTATCGTTTTGAAATTCTTTATTTTCAAGAACTTTAGAAAACTAAAAATTTTTTATTTATATCTTAAGAGGATTTTGCAACGGTCTCTTTTTGTTAAAAAATTTATCGGATAATAGTGAAAAAAAAATATGAAAAATATTTTGATAACAATAAAAAAAGTTTTATACTTGCTTCAAATTTTGATGAAAAAAATCTATATAACCATCAGCGATTAGACAATTAGTTTATGATTTACGTAATTGTGGGCACATACAAAACGCTACCTGAAAAAGAAGGTTGGTATATTAAGAAAAAGTATGATAAATTACTTTGGAACAAATTTAATTTGGATAAATATAAATTCAAGGTTAAAGCAAAAGAAATTGAATTAAGTAACAATTATAAAAGGTTATATGGTGAGGTATCTTTACAAAATGGATCAAGAATTATTTTTTATGATTTGTTGAATTTCAGACAAGAAATATATGAGAAAGAAATATACAGTGATAATCGTATTTTTAGAATTGAAAAATTTAGAAATGAAATGTTGTTGGGTGCTAAATATTTTCACGAATTTTTAAATAAAATCCGTAAATCTGACTTTATACGTGTTGGTTTTATTGGAGAAAGGTCAGAAAGTTTAATCAAATTTGAAAGTTTTGGTTTGAATGGAAAATTCAAAGCATTATCTACATATAAAAAGTATACAAAAGCATTAAAATTGGAATCATCAAATAATATTGAATACATGTCATTGTTTCCAATAACTGGAAGATACACTATTAAAGAATTAAGTAAAGATAAATCATGGAATGTTTTTTTTAAAGAATTACTATAAGAAAAAAACCATTCAAGTAAAATCTAATCAAAAAGTTACAGGATTAAAGAAATTAATAATGGGAATTTTCACTGAAACTAAGGAAATTTGACCGTTGCAAATCCTCTATAAATACAAAAATAAAATATTTCATTTTCTATAAT
>FQKF010029520.1_pt1 | contig 11786 bp, 8 predicted proteins | sample 1504521 | NCBI WGS metagenome assembly FQKF01 (sample SAMEA4475357, study PRJEB15587) | soil metagenome | biome: Soil; feature: Field | place: India | collected 2015-03-11 | depth 0 m
TCTGTCGTTTGGGCAACTTCTTCTTCAAAATTGGCCTCCAACTCCGCCCGGGTGTAGCCCAGCATAATGGCGTACTGCGGGTGCATGGTGATGTCGCGCAGGTTGTTCAGGCCCGAAAAGACGCCCGCCTTCGCAAACTTGCTCACGCCGGTGATGAAGACCAGTTCCAACAAGTGGTCGTTGTTTTTCAATGCGGTGTAAAACTCCCGCAACTCATCGCGGTTTCGATGCGCCATCTCGATGTCCTTTTCCAGGTAGTGCACAATGAGTGCGTTGTATTCGTCAATAAGCACCACAACCCTCTTACCTATATCCGCCAACGCCAGCACAGGAACAGCACGGGCTGAGGGTATACCGCTTTATCCAACACTATCCGTTCACGTGACCATTGCGCCTTAAGTTAGGCTGCCTGAGGAGGCGACGCCTTTGGGTGCCTCGAGCACCGGCAGGATGGCTATGCTTGTTGCAAACGAAAAGCGTGAGCGGCACATGCCCGTTGCCCATTTCCGCATTTGAAAGACAGTTTGAGTTTTGATACCGCCGGGCGGTGTTGCAACAACGCCAGCCCGGTATTTTCCAACAAAAAAAGCATTGGCCCCTGCAAAAATGCTCCAACGTAGGTCTTTCAAAAAGGACTTGCTGCTGAGTGTGTTTCTTTGCGCGCAACCAAAGGCCAAAGACGGCCTTTTAGTATCAACCGGTTAATTCCCTCGAGGGCTTACAGCTATGCTTCGCACACACCATTTACGTTTTGCCTACAATGCCGACACGTCGTTTCGATTTCCTGACCTGACCTGTGAAGCAGGTCAGGGTCTGCTCATTGCCGGCCAATCGGGCAAGGGCAAGACGACCCTGCTGCATCTACTGGCCGGCTTGCTTGCGCCGTACGAAGGCGAAATCTGGATTGACGACGTCAACCTGGCCACCCTGCGCGGGCGCGCCTTGGACCGCTTTCGCGGCCAGCGGATTGGTCTGGTTTTTCAGCAGCCGCATTTCATTGCCTCCATTGATGTGTTGGAAAACTTAGTGGTCGCTGGCTGGCTGGCTACTGGGAGGAAAGACCGCGCCAAAGCCCGGCAACTGCTCGAACGCTTAGACATCGGCTCACACGTTCACCGAAAGCCGCACCAACTCAGTGTGGGCCAGCAACAACGGGCGGCTATTGCTCGCGCGTTAATGAACAATCCGGCGGTGCTGCTGGCCGATGAGCCGACGTCCAGTCTGGACGATGAAAATGCGCGCACGGTGGCCGACTTGTTGCTCCAGCAGGCCCGGCAGGCCGGAGCAAGCCTCGTTGTGGTATCGCACGACCAACGCCTCAAAGATTTGTTTACGCAACGCGTTCGCCTGTCATGATACATTATATTGCTCGAAAGAATTTGACTCATCGACCGCTGAATGCGCTACTGAGCTGGATACTGCTGAGCGCTGGCGTAGCCATCATTTCGCTGCTCATCCTGCTGAGCGAGCAGGTGCATCAGCAGTTTAAGGCCAACATTGAGGGTATTGACCTAGTTATGGGCGCCAAGGGCAGCCCGCTGCAGCTCATCCTGTCGGCTGTGTATCAGATAGATGCCCCGGTGGGCAACATCCGCTACGAAGAGGCCCGCCCCTGGATGCAACAGCGCTTAGTGGAGCAGGCCATCCCGCTGGCTTACGGCGACTCGTACGGTGGCTATCGCATTGTGGGCACGACACCGGCCTACTGGGAGCGCTACGGCGCCAGCATTGCGCAAGGGCGCGCTTATTCGGAAGATTTCGAGGCCGTTGTAGGTGCCAAGGCCGCACAGCGCCTGGGCCTGTCGCCGGGCAGCACGTTCTTCAGCGTGCACGGTACGGGCGGCGATGGCGAGGCGCACGAGCACCCTTACCGCGTGGTGGGCATCCTGTCGCCCGTAGGCAAGGTGGTGGACAACCTCATCCTGTGCTCATTGGAAAGCGTCTGGCACATGCACGAACACGCTGAAGAAGATGCCGAAGCGGCTCCGGAAATCACGGCCGTGCTGTTCAAATTTCGCAGCCCTATGCCGGTGGTGCAGTGGCCGCGCCAGGTGGCCGAAAATACCGACATGCAACTGGTATCGCCCGAAGTGGAGGTTACCCGTCTGCTGACGCTATTGGGCGTGGGCATAGAGGCGCTCACGTGGCTGGGCTGGGCCATTGTGGCGCTGGCTGCGCTGAGCGTTTTCGTGGCCCTGTACCGCGCCCTGGAAGAACGGCGTTACGAACTGGCCCTCATGCGCACCATGGGCGCCAGCCGCGGGCAGATTGTTCAGCTACTCCTCTATGAAAGCCTGTGGCTTTGCGCAGCCGGCTTTGTGGCCGGGCTGCTCATCAGCCGCGCCGGGCTGTGGACCATTTCGCAGGCTGTCGAGCGCGAACTGCACCTCTCGGCCGCGCAGTACGGCTTCCGCTGGGTGCAAGAAGGCGGTTTGCTGCTCATCGTACTGGCTATTGGCCTGCTCGCAGCTCTCATCCCGGCCTGGAAAGCCTATCGCATCAACATCGCACAAACCCTTCAATATGCGTAGATTACGTTTGCTTTTGCTCGCACTGACTGCCTTTGTCTTCCTGTCCTCAACCCATTCTTCTCGACTTTGTCGGCATCTATCTGGTAGTCAGAAGTTCAGCCCTGCTGCTGCTCCAGCGCTGGCTGATGAGCATGCTCCGCCCTCCGCAACCGCAGATAGGCCGGAAGCGCTCGTACACAACCTGCGCTTCACAGACGACAGCAAAGACACCCTTGTAAACTTAGACTGGCAAACCCTGCGCGACGTCCGATATAAGCGCAAGTACCACGCCGAATATGACGAGTATTTTGAATATCCCATCTTCGGCCCTCAGGTGAAGGCCTTAGACCGCAAAAAAGTGGAAGTGCAGGGCTACATCATCCCGCTGGGCGGCGGCGCCTATGCCTTGAGCAAGAACCCCTACGCGGCCTGCTTTTTCTGTGGTGGCGCGGGGCCCGAAACGGTCATCGGTCTCAATTTTGCTAAAGTGCCCAAGCGGCTGAAGGTGGACGACTTCCTACGTATTCGAGGCATTTTCCGCCTCAACGCGGAAAGCGTGGAGCAGTTTATGTATCAGCTCCATGCTGCCGAGGTGGCTCCGTAATTTTTTGGGGTTGCCTAAATAAAAAACAAGAATACCCTATCTTTCGTTTTAGTGGCCCAAAAGGCGCTTCCTGGGGTATTGATTTTGTTGGCTTCAAAAAAGGCATCCTATGTGCAAATGGCTCCGAGTATGGTGTTTCTTGTCGTTTGGGTGCTTGTGTGCTGAAGCGACACAGGCGCAAATGAATGGCTCTTGCCGTGGGCGGGTGCTGGATGCGCTCACGCGCGAGCCGGTGGTGGCGGCTACGGTGGCTCTGGAGGGCATGCCGGGCGGGCTTTACACCGATACGTTGGGGCTGTTTGTCGTGCCGGCGCAGTATGCGGTTCGCAACGCCCTGATGCACGTTCGCTCGGTCGGTTACGCTTCGTGGTCGGGAGCATTGAGCGACCCTTCTGAAGATCTGCTAATTTTGTTAGAACCCGCCGAGCAGGCCCTGGGCACGGTTGTGGTATCGGCTTCGATGAAGGAAGTTTCCAAAGACGCCTCACCCATTCCCATTGAGATTTACACGCCCAAATTCTTTCAAAAAAACCCGACGCCCAACCTGTTTGAAGCACTGACGCTAGTCAATGGCGTGCAGCCGCAGCTGAACTGTGGCGTGTGTGGCGCAGGCGACATCCACATTAACGGGCTGGAAGGCCCATACACGCTGGTTACCATAGACGGCATGCCCATGGTGAGCGGGCTATCCACGGTGTACGGTCTGAGCGGCATCCCCAACAGCCTGGTGGAGCGCATTGAGGTGGTGAAAGGCCCTGCCGGCGCGCTTTACGGCTCTGAAGCGGTGGGCGGCCTTATTAACATCATCACGCGCGACGCGCTGACGGCTCCGCGTGCATCGGTGGACGCCTTTGGCACAAGTATGGGTGAATGGAATTTCGACGGCGCCATAGCCACAAGGGTCGGACGGACGCACACCATGCTAGGTGTCAGTTACTTCCATTTCCAACGGCGGCACGACATCAACGGCGACGGCTTCACCGACGTACCGCTGCAGCAGCGCGTGTCGGTGTTCAACAAATGGCGCTTCGAGCGGCCTTTGGGCTACTTTGCCTCTTTGGCGGCCCGATACGTGTACGAAAACCGCTGGGGTGGCCAATTGACCTGGGCACCCGCCTGGCGCGGCTCCGACAGCCTGTATGGCGAGAGCATATACACCCACCGGGCGGAGGTCATTGGCAAATACCAGCTGCCCATCAAGGGCCGGCGGGTGATGCTCGATATGTCGTGGAACGTGCACGACCAAGACGCTGCCTACGGCAACACGCTCTACTTTGGGCGTCAGCAAGTGGCCTTCGCCCAACTGACCGGCGATGCTCCTCTGGGTACTAAGCACGACCTGCTATGGGGTGCCGCCCTGCGCTACACCGACTACGACGACAACACACCTGCCACAGAGATACCCGACGGCTCGGGCGGCAATCTGCCCGCACGCACGTGGCTACCCGGTGCGTTTGTGCAAGACGAAATAGCGCTCAACGCCCGCAACCGCCTGCTGCTGGGCCTGCGCTACGACTACCACTCGGCCCACGGCAGCATCCTCACCCCGCGCTTCAGTTGGAAACGGGCCAAAGATGCCCACCACATCCTGCGCCTGACCGCCGGCTCGGGCTTCCGCGTGGCCAATATCTTCACCGAAGAGCATGCCGCCCTTACTGGCGCCCGCCAGGTCGTTATTGCCAAAGACCTCAAACCCGAACGCTCCTGGAACGCCAACCTCAACTACACGCGCAAGTTCTTTCCCCAAAAAGCCGGCTTCATCGGCCTGGATGCCTCATTGTTTTACACCTACTTCACCAACCGCATCCTGCCTGACTACGACTCCGACCCGGATAAAATCATTTACCAAAACCTCAACGGCCACGCAGTCTCCTCCGGAGCTTCCGTAAACGCCGACGTGAACCTGCTCAACGGCCTGAAAATTAACGCTGGCCTGACAGCCATGCGGGTCTATCGCGTTGAAGAGGGTGAGCGCCTGCCCATTTTTTTCGCTTCGCCACTCTCGGGCACGTGGGCGGTATCGTACCTCATCTGGCGCTGGAAACTGACGCTGGATTATACCGGCATGTTCAACAGCCCAATGCCACTGCCGGTAGTACCCCATGACTACCGGCCCGACCGCTCGCCGTGGTTTGCTTTGCACAATGTGCAGGTTACGCGGGTGCTTTCGAGGGGTATTCAGCTGTATGCAGCGGTCAAAAATATCTTTGGCTTTTACCCGCGTGAGGATGTGCTGCTGCGCCCGTTCGACCCCTTCGACCGCTATGTGGAGGTGAATAACCCAAACGGCTATACATTCGACACCGCCTACAGCTATGCGCCCATACAGCGGCAGCGACTGCTGTTGGGCGTGCGGTGGATGTTGCAGTAGCGCGAGATTGCTTCAAGTAAGTACCCACAGCCTCGGCAAGCCGGTCAGAGCGGGAGCCTCAGAAGGTCATTTTTCCGATAAAAGGGAGGTAATCAACGGTTTATCGAAGACGGTCGAACGACCGGTCAGGGAGTCATATGCCCAGAACAACCGAGCAGATGAGGGAAACGCGGAATGCAGAGGCCAGCGTTTAAGTGAGCGTAAGAGATAAGATTTGGTTCGGCATTTATAACCTATTATGCTTTTCATGTAATATAAGGTCAATTTACCCTGCTCTTTTCACCTTAACATTTCCTGACCATGACTTCAGCCTCCGCTTACCTGCCTCCTGTGCTGGCCTTATTGTTTGCCTGCCCGATAGCCCAGGCCCAGCAGATCACCCTCACGCCCATGCTCCACAGCGTCGGCTATCACATCCTTTTGCCGTCGAGCTACGACCCGGACTCTACGGCCACTACGGTGGTGCGCTATCGGGCCAATGGGCAGGACTGGCAACCCGGCTTTCCAGCGGCACGCCTGAGCATCGGCGAATTTCAGGGCAGTCTGTTCCAACTCGAACCTGACACGCCGTACGAGCTGGAAGTCAGCCTCGTGGACTCGTTTCCCGCGCTCCAGAAAGACGTCCTGACCGCTACGACGCGCACCCTGGCCGTGCCCATTGTAAAGCCAGCCGGAACGCCCTGGCGGTGGGTCAGCCCTACGGGCAGCGGCACTGTTTACTCCTCCGCTCACCCGGGCAATCTTAAAGTCCTGCTGGCCAGCGGACTCACCTGCGGCACAACCGTCTTGCTCAAAGGCGGGGTCTATAAGGTCGGCGACATGAAGCTCCACATCACGGAGGACTGCCCCCCAGACAGGCCCATTACGATCATGGCCGCTCCCGGTGAAACGCCCATCTTAGACGGCGGCTCTTACGACAAGTACACCTGGTTCCAGGGCGACGGCGATACTACCATCTGGTGGACCAACCTGCCCGCCCACCTCGAATACAACGCCATGTGCATCGTGGACGGAGAGCGGATGTACCCTTATGCCTTCCTTACGCCGCCCAGCTTGTTCTATTATCCCAACCTCTGGACGCTCGATTACGGCCTCTCCGGCTTTTATCGCAACAGGTTCAATCGCGCGTACATCAAAACCTTAGACGGCAGAAACATCAACCACTCACAGGTCATTTTCTCAGAACAATTCATCTGCCTCACTGTGGAAGGCAACCACAAGAATGTCCACCTGCGCATCAAGGGCATTCAGTTCAAACATTACGGAAAGGGACAGTGCCACAAGAACTTCCTCAACCTCCCATCCGAGTGCTATGTCTCTAACACGCTCCGGTTCAATAACGCCAGCCACGTGGTGGTAGACAGCTGCTCGTTTGAGTTTTGCAACTTTCCGGTCATTTTTGAAGGCAACTGTAACAACAACATCGTGATGAACTGCCACATTACCGACGGCACTGGCTATTGGTCGCATGTGGCAATTAAGCAAACCGCTGATGTTTTCAATCCAATCCTTGACCCTGATTGCGGCTCCTGGGGCCGCTACCTCGAGAACATAGGCATCCATTTCGGACCTAAGCATGGGCAGACAGTGTGGGGCAATATCGCCTGGAACAACACTGTGCAAGGCGTCGTGAACGGCATCGGTTTCGGCACTACCATCAATGACGCGGTCATGCGGGAGAGCGACATCTGTAACAACCGTATCTCTTGGTGCTTCGACGGCATTAACGCTGTGCATGGACAGCGCAACGTCCGCATCTGGGGCAACGATGTCAGCCATTGCCCCATCGGTACGTCGCTGATTTCCAGCGAGCAAAAGCCCGTCTATATCTTCCGCAACGTTTATCACCACCTCGACCAGCGGCAGAACTATCCGAGAGGCATCGGCTTCAAAGACTGCAACGGCGTGGATACTTATCAGTCGTGGAGTACTGTTTTGAAACTTAACGCCGGCAATGAAAACGATGTAGCCAATGACCTTATCTACTTTGTTCACAACACCGTGCACAGCATAGAACCCTATGCTTTCAACCTCTATCTGTGGGCGTCCACCTGGAAGGTGTTATACATGAGCAACAACATCTTCTACGCCGAAGGAGACGCCAACTTCTTCTTCGATCAGGTAAATAGCCAGCCGCACTATAGTTTTAAGTCTTCAAACGATAACATCGTCAACCCCGGGAGCAATGTTCCCGGTATTGTGCGCGTACCTCCAACATGCCTGAAACACGGCAGCACCGGCGCTCTGCAGAGCGGATTGGCCAGCGTTACGGGAAGCCCGTGGATACGCATAGAAAATGCGCTGAACGAGCTGCCGTACTTCATCAGCGCTGACAAGGGCGACTTCCGCCTGCAGCCCTCAAGCCCGCTGATAGACCGGGGTATATTTGTACCGGGCTTCAGCAACAACTTTTTCGACGCTGCACCCGATGTGGGCGCCTTTGAACGTATGGTGGTTTCTAATACACCGGTACAGCGCCAGGAGCAGAGCCTGACCGTTTTTCCTAACCCTGCGGAAGGGCCCATTTTCATCCAATTCCCCTCAGCGGGCGGTGCGGCCATTCTTCAGGTCTGGAATGCACAGGGGCAACTGGTGGCCGAGCAGCACCTGGATAACCTGCCTGCCGGCACGCAAACGCTTCGCCTGGACACTCCGGCATGGCCGTCAGGGATTTACCTGGTCAGGCTTCAACAGGGCGATGTAACAGCAGTGGGGCGACTCGTGAAAAAGAAAGCATAGCTGCGCATTTGCTGTTAAGCACGGGCATCGGCGCAAGCCCTGGTTCTTCTGCGACTGGCGCTCGATGCTGTATCGTTGAGCAGGCATGTCTTGGGCCTGGCGGGGTTGAACGCCCTCGTTGCTCGGTGGCCTTAGAGGCGACATCTTCTTGCGGAAGATGTCGCCTCTGCGTTGTAGCCGATGGCTTACTTTTGCTGGCATGAAGACCGTAGCACTGCTTTTGGGTTTTTGTCTTATTTTGGACGCCCTCGGCGCGCAACCCATGCCCGCCGAGGTCAAGCAGGTGATGGGCAAATATGCCTGCACGACTTGCCATGCGCCTCAGGTTCGGCTTATTGGCCCCAGCTGGCAGCAGTTGGCCCGGCGCAACTATACGCCTAAGCAACTGGCTGTCCTCATGCGCAAACCTCGGCCCGAAAATTGGCCCGACTATCCGCCCATGCAACCTATTCCAACCTTCACCAACGCCGACGCGAAAATCATTGCCGACTGGCTCAAGCAAATTCAAAACTGACTCCTCTGTTATGGAACGAAAAGATGCCTTTAGCGCCGAAATGACCAAAGGATATACCTTCAGCGGCCCATCTTTTGTGTTGGGCGGCGCCATTCTCGATGGCGAAGCCATTCCAGGTTTGCATGTAAAAATCCCGCTGCGCACTATGAACCGCCACGGCCTCATCGCAGGCGCTACGGGCACGGGTAAGACCAAAACCCTGCAGGCCATCGCCGAGCAGCTGGCTGCCCATGGCGTACCTACCCTGCTCATGGATATCAAAGGCGACCTTTCGGGCGTAGCCATGCCTGGTACAGAAAACCCTAAAATCTCGGAACGCGTCGTCAAAATCGGTATCGAATGGAAGCCGGCGCAGTACACCGTAGAATTTCTCTCCTTATCGGATGAAAAAGGCGCTCGCCTACGCGCCACGGTCAGCGAATTCGGACCGGTGCTCTTCAGCCGTATCCTGGGCCTTAACGACACCCAGGGCGGTGTGGTAGCGGTCATCTTCAAATTCTGCGATGACCACGGACTGCCCCTGCTCGACTTGAAGGACTTCAAAAAAGTGCTCCAATATTTAGGCAATGAGGGCAAAACCGCCATCGAGGCCGAGTATGGGCAGTTTAGTGCCGCCAGCGCCGCCACCATCCTGCGTAAGGTCATCGAACTGGAACAGCAGGGTGCCGAGCGATTCTTTGGCGAACTGTCGTTCGACGTGCAAGACCTTTGCCGCACCGACGAACGTGGGCGCGGTGTGATGCACATCGTTCGCTTGACCGACATTCAGGATCGTCCCAAGCTGTTTAGCACGTTCATGCTGCAAATGCTGGCCGAGATTTACGCCACGTTCCCCGAAGAGGGTGACCTCGACCAGCCCAAACTGTGCATCTTCGTGGACGAAGCGCACTTAGTGTTCCAGGAGGCCACGCCAGCGCTGATGCAGCAGATGGAGGCCATCATCAAACTCATCCGCTCGAAGGGCATTGGTATCTTTTTCATCACCCAAAACCCGGTGGACATTCCTGAGAGCATTCTGGCCCAATTAGGCCTCAAAATACAGCATGCTCTGCGCGCATTCACGGCTAAAGACCGCAAAGCCATTAAGTTAGCCGCACAAAACTACCCTATTACGCAATGGTATAAGACCGAAGACGTGCTGACACATTTGGGTATCGGCGAGGCGTTGGTAAGCGCCCTGAATGAGAAAGGTATCCCCACGCCGTTGGCCCACGTGTTGGTGCGTCCGCCCGAAACGCGCATGGATGTGCTAACGCCGGCAGAGGTTGACCAGATTATCGCCCAATCGAAACTCGTGCGTAAGTACAATCAGGAGATTGACCGCCAGAGCGCTTACGAAATCCTGTTGGAGAAAATTCAGGAGGCTCAGGAACGCACGCCGCAAAAGGGTACTAACACGGCGTCGCGCCCGGCGCATCAGGAGAAGAGCGTTTTTGAACAGGTGCTCGACAGCCCCACCACGCGTCAGATAGGCAATACTATTGTGCGTGAACTGACGCGTGGCCTGCTGGGTGTACTAGGTGTAGGCGGCAGCAGTACTCGCCGCCGCAAGAGCAATAAAGGATGGTTTTAAGGAAAGAGGCTCTCTGAGCCATTGTCCTCTTCAAACCGGACAAAGCATCACTCGGGGACAAGATTGACCGAAGAAAGCGCCTGTCTCATTGTTAGCAAAACAAAACGAACCTGCACATGTCCGAAGAGTACGCATCTGCACCTTTTGAGAAGAACGACCGCCGCCTCATCAACGGTTGGGCGTTTTTCGACTGGGCCAACAGCGCTTATGCTTTGGTCATTACTGTGGCCATCTTTCCGCCCTATTTTCTGGCGCTGGCGCCCGACCGAGTGAACATCGGCGGGGCGAGCATCCGCGACGAGTCGCTCATGGCCTGGTGTATTTCGCTGGCTTATTTAGTCATTGCAGCGGCGTCGCCGCTTCTTTCGGGTATTGCGGACTACGGTGGGCGAAAAATGCGCTTCATGCGTTCATTCACGCTGCTGGGTTCGCTGGCTTGCATGAGCCTGTTTTTTTTCGGCAGCTCCGAAAGCCTGTGGGTGGGCGTGCTGGGCTTTGTGCTGGCCACAGTAGGCTTCGCCGGTGGTATCGTGTTCTACAACGCCTACCTGCCTGACATTGCCACCGAAGAGCGCTACGATGCCGTCAGTGCTCGGGGGTTCATCTTTGGGTTTGCGGGCAGTGTGTTGCTCTTAGTGGCCAATCTGGCCATGATCCTGCAGTACGAGGCCCTGGGCTTTCCGTCCGAGACGGCAGCCATTCGCTGGGCCTTTGTGAGCGTAGGTATGTGGTGGTTGGGCTTCGCCCAGATCCCGTTTCGGCGGCTGCCGCCCGACCGCCCCGGCGCCCTGCCAGCAAAGGTGCTAAAAAAGGGCTACGAAGAAATCCGCAAAGCTTTTGGCATCCTACGCCAGAGCGGCAACACGACGCGCTTTCTGGTTAGTTTCTTTTGCTATAATGCCGGCGTGCAAGCCATTCTCTTTTTGGCCTCCAGCTTTGCCGATAAGGAGATGCAAATGGAAAAATCGCGCCTTATCGTGCTGGTGCTGATTTTACAGCTGGTGGCTATCGTGGGTGCTTATCTGTCGTCGCGGCTGTCGGCCTGGAAGGGCAACCGGGCCTCTCTGCTGACGATGCTGACCATCTGGACGGTCATTTGCCTGCTCGGCTACGATGTGCGTACAGAAGCCGAGATCTTTGCTTTGGGAGGCGCTATCGGGTTGGTTATGGGGGGCACTCAGGCGCTATCACGGAGTACATACGCCAAGTTCCTGCCCGAGGAGACGACGGAAACAACGTCATTTTTTAGCTTTTACGACGTCATGGATAAAGTATCTACCGTATTCGGGACACTGGTGTTTGGGTTGGTGGCGCAGCTGTTCGGAGGTATGCGCACCAGCGTGCTGGTATTGAGCGGGCTTTTCGTAGTTAGCATGGTGCTGTTACTCGCCGTGCGTGTACGCCGCATGAGCGCCCTTTGAGGCTTATACAAAAAAAAACCGCGGCGCTCGTTTGCGCCGCGGCGGTTTCCCGTA
>FQKF010046515.1_pt1 | contig 11760 bp, 10 predicted proteins | sample 1504521 | NCBI WGS metagenome assembly FQKF01 (sample SAMEA4475357, study PRJEB15587) | soil metagenome | biome: Soil; feature: Field | place: India | collected 2015-03-11 | depth 0 m
ACTGTTCAATTCAATCGTCGTTAAATTCAATCATCAAAGAATTTATGATCTAACAAAACTCCAACTATTCAGCAGAGGGTGATGAATAGTGAATGATCGCCAGCATACGAATGGGAAGTTCAATCAGTCTTTCAGGGCCATGGGGGATCTTGCCCTGAAACGTTAGTGAGTCGCCCGGCTCTAGTAGGTAGGTAGACTGTCCGTGACGATATTCTAATTTCCCTTGCAATAGATAGATAAACTCCATGCCGGGGTGCTCAAAGGTAGGAAATACCTCAGATGCATCATCCATTGTGATCAAAAATGGTTCAAACAGTTTAGTTGGCCCTTGGTCGTAGGCCAGCAGGTGGTAGGTATGTCCGCGCTTAGTTCCCCGTCGCACCACTTCCATGCCTTCACCATTTTTGACCAATTGTGCCCCTCCCCCTGGCACATCGTAGTTGCGAAAGAAGGCCGACAGTGAAACTCCTAGTGCACTGGCAAGTTTTGCCAACGTTTCTAGGCTGGTCGCAGTCTGAGCATTTTCAATCTTGGATAGCATCCCCCTCGAAATTCCTGTCTGGTCAGAGATTTCAGCAATCGTCAGGCCCAGTTTTTGCCGCATTTCTCGGACCGTACTGCCGATGTAGCGAGCCAGGGAGTGAACAGTCGCCGGCTCGGTGGATGATTCAGGAATTAGCTTTGGGGTGTTTGCTGTCGTTTCTAACATGAATTGGCCTTGGTGGGGGGGGACTGCGATCAGGATCAAGAGTGTGATGGAGGCGTAGACACTGGGTGGCCCAGATCAAGTCTCGATTTTGCCTCGATTGCGGAGGAGCGCTTTGGGATTGTCTGTCTAGGAATTTGCAAGGCTTTCAGCGATTGTACAGGAACTCTCATTTTGGGCTGCTGGTGTGGGTTTAGCCCACCACCGACGGGTTAAACCCACGCCAGAGGTTGGAGGGCGGTATCCCGTGGGTTTAGCCCTCCAACCCCTGATTCTCAGACTGAGGATTGCTGGCGTTCATCGGTGGCATGAATGGAGGGAACCGACATCACTCGCAGGGTGTGGTTGATGGGTGGTTGATGGGTGGTTGAGATGTTGACTCGCTGTAGGGTCGTTCATTTTTCCCTTAGTACTGTAAATCATAGCAGGAAACTTTGTTGACAACCAGGAATAAAAACTGCATGATATTCAATTAAGTTTCCTGTCAAGAATCTCGCCATGGCTGCAACTCGACGGTATTTTTTGAGTTTGTCCTGCCCCGACCGAGTCGGTATTGTTGCGGCGGTCAGTACCTTTATTGCCAGTCATCAAGGATGGATTAGCGAAGCTCAGCACCACTCGGATCCTCTGGCAAAGCGTTTTTTCATGCGGCAAGAAATTTTGGCAGATTCCTTGCCATTTGGTATTGAGGAATTTCGCCAGCGGTTTGAGGCGATCGCCCAATCGTTCAAGATGGACTGGACGATCACCGATTCCAGCCAAAAAAAACGAGTGGTGATTCTGGTCTCTAAGTTGGAGCACTGCCTCTACGATTTATTGGCGCGCTGGCAAAGTGGAGAACTGGATATTGAGATTCCCTGCGTGATCTCCAATCATGACGTGTTTCGCAGGTTTGTCGATTGGCATGGTATCCCCTTCTACCATGTCCCTGTCACGCCGCAGACCAAGGCAGATGCCTACGAAAAAATCATGCATCTATTTGAGTCAGTGCAGGGAGACGTGATGGTGTTGGCCAGGTATATGCAGATCCTGTCGCCTGAGATGTGCGATCGCTACCCAGGTCGAATTATTAATATCCATCACTCATTCTTACCCTCCTTTGTGGGTGCCAAACCCTACCATCAGGCCTACGAACGTGGTGTCAAGCTAATTGGGGCGACCAGTCACTATGTCACCCCAGAGTTAGACGCAGGCCCAATCATTGAGCAGGATGTGATTCGGATTGATCATTCTGATTCTGTTGACGATTTGATCCGGTACGGACGTGACATTGAAAAAACTGTACTAGCAAGAGCCTTGCGCTATCACATTGAAGACCGGGTGTTGATTAATGGCAACCGGACGGTTGTATTTCGTTAGAGAGAAGCCATGCCGCTCAATTTACTCAAGTTTGCCCTCTCAAAAGCGCACCCAGAGCCGGCGATGTTTACTCCGCGCGATCGCCTCAAGCCCAGCTATGACGCGGTGATCATCGGTGCTGGGGGGCATGGTCTGGCCGCTGCCTACTACTTGGCGCGAGACTACGGCATGACCAATGTTGCCGTCCTCGAAAAGGGTTACCTTGGTGGAGGCAACACCGGACGCAACACCACCATCATTCGTTCCAACTATCTCACCCCAGAAGGCGTGAAATTCTATGATGAGTCCGTTCGTCTCTGGCAGGATTTATCGCAAGAGTTTGACCTGAATTTGTTTTATTCCAATCGCGGCCATTTCACGCTCGCGCATACTGATGCGTCTCTGCGAACAATGCGCTGGCGAGCAGAGGTGAACAAGCACTTTGGCATTGCCAGCGAGCTAGTTGGGCCTGAAGAGATTCAGAAAGCCTGTCCTCAAATGGACGTGTCTTGCGGCGGCAAAGCGCCTGTGCTGGGCGCCTTGTACCATGCCCCCGGTAGCATTGCTCGCCATGATGCCGTGGCCTGGGGATATGGGCGGGGAGCGGATCAGCGGGGAGTAGAAATTCATCAACAAACGGAGGTGTTCGGGATTCAAACCAAGGCGGGGAAAGTGACGGGGGTACAAACCAGCAAAGGGGAAATTGCCACCGAAAAAGTGTTGTGTGCGGTTGCTGGCTCAACGCCACGGCTGCTGCATGGGCTGGGGCTGCGATCGCCCCTTTACATTCACCCCCTGCAAGCGATGGTGAGCGAACCGATGAAACCCTGGCTTGACCCGATCATCGTTTCGGGCAGCTTGCACGTCTACGTCAGCCAGACTGCCCGAGGAGAGCTAGTGATGGGAGCCTCCCTCGACCCCTACGAACTGCACTCCACCCGTTCCACCCTCGATTTTGTCGAAGGGCTATGCGCTCACATGCTGGAGTTATTTCCCTTTCTCTCTCACGTCAAAATTGTGCGTCAGTGGGCAGGCATGGCAGACATGACACCCGACTTTGCCCCAATTATGGGCAAAACGGAAATTGAAGGATTTTATCTGGATGCAGGCTGGGGCACTTGGGGCTTTAAGGCAACGCCAATTTGTGGCAAAACCATGGCCTACACCCTTGTGCATGATCGCAACCATGACCTGATCCAGGACTTTTCGCTTGATCGATTTAAGACCTTCGCCTTGGTGGGTGAGAAAGGCGCTGCATCGGTAGGTCACTAGGAGAGGAGAATGCGATGAAGATCATGACCTGTCCCATTAACGGGCCGCGCCCGATCACAGAATTTGCCTACGGTGGTGAAGTGCGTCCGATGCCTGATCCCAACACGGTTGACGATGCCACTTGGGCAGCCTACATCTACAATCGCAACAGCATTCCTGGCATTAAACAGGAGTGGTGGTGTCATGTTCCTAGTAATACTTGGTTCATTGCCGAGAGGAATACATTGACGGATGAAATTCTTCGCACGTATTTATACGCCGAAGCACAGGAGGGAGTTGCATGAGTCATCGCTTACCTCCCCTGCCGGGTGAATGGATTGATCGCAGTCAGCGAATTGAGTTTACCTTTGAGGGCGATCGCCTCTGGGGATATGCTGGAGATATCATTACTAGTGCCCTGTGGGCATCGGGGCGACGCACTCTGGGACGCAGCTTTAAATACCACCGTCCACGTGGAATTTTGAGCTTGGCAAACCATGACGTGAATGTTTTAGTTCAGCATGGACAACAGCTCAACTTGCGGGCAGACGTTACGCCCATCGCAGCAGGAATGGTGCTTTCGGCGGTGAATACCAATGGGGGTGTGAGGAGCGATCGCAACAGTGTCCTCGACTTTTTTTCGCCCTTTCTGCCGGTCGGTTTCTACTACAAAGCTTTCCACAATCGGCGGTGGTTTCCGTTTTGGGAGCGCCTAATCCGCAACATCAGTGGACTGGGTGCGGTCGATGTTTCTACGCCCCATCTCCGCACGGCAAAGCGGTACGATTTTTGTCAGGTGTTGGTGATTGGGGCAGGGGTGGCTGGACTAGCCGCTGCGATCGCTGCTGCTGAGGCGGGTGCTGAGGTGGTGCTGGTGGATGAGAACCCAAGAGTGGGCGGGTCTGGCTGTTATCAGTTGGGTGCAGATGACCGACAGGCCGAGCAGGTACAGGCACTGGTGCAAGCGGTGCAGGGGTGCGATCGCATTCGCGTTTATACCTCTACTGTCGCGGCTGGATATTATGCAGATCACTGGGTGCCTTTAGTTGAGCCAGACCGCATGACGAAGCTGCGGGCAAAGGCTGTGATTATGGCAAATGGGGCCTACGAACAACCTGCGGTGTTTCGCAATAACGATTTACCGGGGGTGATGCTGGCCTCTGCCGCCCAGCGACTGATCTACCGCTATGCAGTCAAGCCCATGCAACGAGCGGTGGTTTTTACGGCAAACCGGGATGGCTATCGAGCAGCCTTAGATCTGGCAAAGCATGGGGTTGAAGTGCGGGCAATTGTGGAGTTGCGATCGCACCTCACCGCCAGTGAACTCACCCAAGCCGTCACTGCCCAGGGTATGCCGATTTATCTGGGCCATTGTCTCTACGAGGCACAGGCTAGCCCAGCCCAGGATGGCGTTGCGGCGGCGGTGGTTTGTCCTGTGGCGGCAAATGGTGAACCGCAACCCCAATTTCGCCAGACAATTGCCTGCGATGGCATTGTCATGAGCGTGGGATGGGCACCTGCGGCTAATCTGCTCTATCAGGCTGGGGCAAAACTGCGATTTGATGAATCATTGCAGCAGTTTGTGCCCGACTGGTTGCCGCCTGGCATTTTTGCCTGTGGCCGCGTGAATGGAGTGTACAATTTTCAGCAGAAATTGCAGGATGGGAAACGAGCCGGATTGGCAGCAGCGGCGTTTCTAGGATACGCGGTCACGCCTACAGCGGCGCACTCAGTCTGGCTGGGCGATCGCACGGAGTCTCCCTCGCACCCTTGGCCAATTATTGAACATCCAGCGGGCAAAAACTTTGTTGATTTCGATGAGGACTTGCAGTACAAAGACTTTCCTAATGCCATCCAGGAAGGATTTGACAACATCGAACTGTTGAAGCGATTTACCACCGTTGGTATGGGGCCAAGCCAGGGCAAACACGCCAACATGAATGCACTCCGCATCTTGGCAAAGATCACGGGGAAAACGCCCGGTGAAGTTGGCACAACAACCGCCCGTCCCTTCTTTCATCCAGTGCCAATGTCGCATCTGGCTGGGCGGGGGTTCAGCCCAGAGAGACACACCCCCCTGCATGAGCGACACGCAGCGCTCAATGCCAAATTTATGCTGGCAGGCATGTGGCGACGACCTGAATATTACCAGCGACCTGGCAAACGTCGAGAAGAGTGTATCCTGGCTGAGGCGAATGCTGTGCGTCATGGGGTTGGTCTGATTGATGTCGGCACTCTCGGTAAGTTAGAACTGCACGGCCCGGACGCTGCGGAATTCCTGGAACGCGTTTACACGGGGCGCTTCCGCAATCTAAAGGTTGGTATGTCGCGCTATGCATTGATGCTCGATGAGTCGGGTGTGGTGATTGACGATGGAGTCGTCGCCCGCTTCAGCCCAGAGCAGTTCTACTTCACCACCACTACTGGGGGCGCAACTGCTATCTACCGCGAATTATCACGGCTAAACACGCTCTGGCAACTGGACTGCGGTTTGGTGAATTTGACCGGGGCGCAGGCGGCGGTCAACTTAGCCGGCCCAGACTCGCGGGCAGTCCTCGCAAAACTCACGGATTTAGACCTATCTGGGGCTGCTTTTCCCTATTTAGGCGTGCGAGCAGCCAATGTTGCTGGCATCCCTGCTAGGCTGATGCGGGTGGGGTTTGTGGGCGAGTGGGGCTACGAGATCCATGTCCCTGCGGAATCGGCTCCTGCCCTGTGGGATGCGCTGATGGCGGCAGGAGCAGACTGGAACATTACGCCGTTTGGGGTAGAAGCCCAACGCTTGCTGAGACTGGAAAAAGGCCATGTGATTGTTGGTCAAGATACGGATGGGTTGACGACTCCAAGGGAAGCCAACTTAACGTGGGCAATCAAAATGGAGAAGCCATTTTTTGTGGGACAACGCAGTCTACAGGCGATCGCCCAGCGTCCTCTCAAGCAAATCCTCGTTGGCTTCATGCTAGACCCCAACTACACGGGCTACCCCCCCCAGGAGTGTCATCTCGTCATCGACGGCAACGACATTGCAGGACGGGTCACCAGTGTGGCCTACAGCCCAACGCTGAGCCGCTATATCGGTCTGGCCTACGTCAAGCCAGAACTGGCCGCCTTAGGAACAACCTTCTCCATTCGTCTCTCCGATCGCTCCCTGGTGACTGCCAGAGTCAGCCCAACCCCGTTCTATGACCCTGACAACCAACGGCAGCAGGAGACAGTCTTGACCACCCTGCAGGAGGTGAGTATATGAACACTCCGCTGCGGCTCAGCCCGATTGACGCCGCCCTGCGATCGCTCCAGGGGCACTGGGGTGAGGTCAACGGTATGCCAACCTTGATGCATCGGCCACGAGCAGCCCACTGGCCAGTGGGAATTGCTGATCTCTCTAGTCTCACTCGTTTTGGTGTCAAAGGCGCGAATGCTGCCGCCTGGCTCTCGCAGCAGGGCATCCCCGTTCCGCAACGGCCCAACACCTGGCGATCGCTCCCCCCAGGAGGCTTGGTGGCTCGACTGGGCCTGACAGAATTCCTTATTGAAGATGGCTTGTCGAGCAACGTTGCTCCCCAACTAGCGGCGCGTTGTCAAACGCCGCCTGCGAGAGTCTATCCCGTGCTGCGACAGGATCTCGCCCTGGCGTTGGTGGGCGATCGCACCCAGGAATTGCTCCGCCAGACCTGTAGCGTGAACTTCCAAGCCGTGGATGTCAGTCAACACCCCGTAGTCCTCACCTCCATGATTGGGGTGACGGTGACAATCATTCCCACGGAAATGGCAGGACAGTTGGTTTATCGCCTCTGGTGTGATGGCACGTTTGGTACCTATTTCTGGAAAACATTGATTGAGATGGCAACGGAGTTAGGAGGGGGGGCGATTGGTGTAGAGCAGGTGCCATTCAACACTGCCTCGGAGCGAGGTGTGTAAGCCGCGAAAATTGATGCTCAAATTTAATGCCCAAATTTGCAATTTAATCTTGGTCAAGACTGGTAGGGAGCAAATTCATGAATTTAGTTGAGGCAAAAACATTTCTCGAAGCACACCAGGTGAAATTTATCCTGGCACAATTTGTTGATATTCACGGGGTAGCGAAGACCAAGGCGGTTCCTGTTTCTCACTTTGAAGACATTCTCGACCCCGGAGCAGGTTTTGCTGGGTTTGCGGTCTGGGGGCTGGGTATGGACCCCCACAGCCCAGATTACATGGCGGTTGGGGATCTCTCTACTCTCTCGCTTGTTCCCTGGATGCCAGGATTTGCCCGCATTGTTTGTGTTGGTCACGTCAAAGGAGAACCCTACCCCTACGATTCTCGCTATGTTTTGATGCAGCAGGTCGAGCGTCTGAAGCAAAAAGGCTGGATCTTGAATACGGGGGTTGAACCAGAATTTGCCCTGCTGCGCAAAGATGAACGGGGCAACATTTATCCCTTCGATGCCACAGATACGCTGGAAAAACCGTGTTACGACTTCCGGGGACTCTCCCGCAGTGCAGCGTTCCTCGAAACGTTGGTGACGAATTTGCAGACGGTGGGATTTGATGTCTATCAAATTGACCACGAAGATGCGAATGGTCAGTTTGAGATCAACTACACCTACACCGATTGCTTGACCACTGCCGATCGCTACATCTTCTTTAAGATGGCGGCCTCCGAAATTGCTAAGGAATTTGGCCTCATCTGTTCCTTCATGCCCAAACCGTTTGCCAATCGCACCGGAACGGGGATGCATATTCATCTCTCTCTGTCCGATGGGCAGTCTAATCTGTTTGCAGATGACAGTGATCCCCGTCGCTTGGGATTGTCTCCCTTGGCCTATCACTTCCTTGGGGGGCTGCTTGCCCATGCTGGGGCACTTACCGCCCTCTGTGCGCCCACCATCAACTCCTATAAGCGGCTAGTGGTGGGGCGATCGCTCAGTGGGGCTACTTGGGCACCGGCCTACATCACCTACGGTGATAACAACCGCTCTAGCATGGTGCGCATCCCTAGCGGACGATTGGAGTTGCGACTGGCAGATGGTTCTTGCAATCCTTACTTGGCAACCGCAGCAGCGATCGCCGCTGGGCTGGATGGCATCGAGAAAAACCTTGATCCGGGTGAACCCTACAACATCAATTTGTATGATCTCTCTGAGACAGAGTTGAAAGCTAAGGGAATTCGCACCCTGCCGCAAAGTCTGCATGAGGCTATCGAAGCGCTGGAAGCAGATGAGGTGATTAAAGATGCTTTAGGAGTACTCGCAGATGAGTTCATCACGCTAAAGCGGATGGAGTGGGTAGAGTATATGCGACACGTATCGCAATGGGAAGTTGAACGCTATCTGGAGTTCTTCTAGGATGTGTGGAATTATTGGATTACTGATCAAAAAGCCAGAGTTGAGAGAATCATTGGGTGAATTGATGGTGCCCATGCTGGTTGCCATGAGCGATCGCGGCCCTGACTCAGCCGGTCTAGCTGTGTTCACGGCGACGCTGCCAGAAAATTACCGCAAATTTAGCCTTTATGCTGGCGGGCAACAGTTTGACTGGGAAGGCTTGAGCCAAGCCTTCCAAACGGCTTTCAATAGCTCCCCCACGCTGCAAACCAATGGCAACCAAGCAGTGTTGATTTCTGAGCAACCCCCCGACCAGATCAAGCAATGGCTGAAGGCAAATTATCCCCAACTCCATCTGCTCTCCACGGGGCGCACAATCGATCTCTACAAAGATACGGGTCGCCCTTCGCTAGTGGCCGATCGCTATCACTTCAAATCTCTGAAGGGATCCCATGCGATCGCTCACACCCGCATGGCAACCGAGTCTGCGGTCACCCCCGCCCACGCGCACCCCTTCACCGCTGGCGAAGATTTCTGCCTGGTGCATAATGGCTCGCTATCAAACCCCAATATGATCCGACGTCGGCTGGAGCCGCAAGGAATTCACTTTGAGACAGACAATGACACCGAAGCGGCCTGTCGTTTCCTGGAATGGCGGATGCGTGCGGGCGATGATCTGGAAACAGCGATCCATCGAGGCTTTGAGGAATTAGACGGCTTCTACACGTTCCTCATCGGCACGGCAGACAAGCTGGCGCTGGTGCGCGATGCTTTTTCCTGTAAGCCTGCGGTTGTGGCAGAAACGGAGGACTATGTGGCGATCGCCTCTGAATTTCGCGCCCTAGCCCATCTCCCCAATGTCAAATCTGCCCATCTCTACGAACCCGATCCTGAGGAACTGTATCTATGGAACGTATGACGGCTGCCAGCGTGAAGGCCAATGAGACGGACCAGCAGGCCAAGCTCATCACCTTTGATCTGGCACAAACGCCTCTCCGAGAGGTGAATCACTATCTCCACCACGGTTTGTCAGGGGAACAACAGACGATCCGAATCCTCAACCCAGATGGAATCCACAACATTGCTGTGGGTCTAGATGCCCCCGTTGAGGTTGAGATTATGGGACATGCTGGCTACTACGCGGCTGGCATGAACAAACAGGCAACGGTTACCGTTTATGGCAATGTTGGCACTGGCGTCGCCGAAAATATGATGTCAGGCCGTGTCCATGTCAAAGGATTTGCCTCAGTCTCAGCCGGGGCTTCTGCCCATGGTGGGTTGCTGATTATTGACGGCAATGCTAGCCTGCGCTGTGGCATTTCCCTCAAGGGCGGCGATATTGTCGTGGGGGGCAGTGTTGGCAGCTTTGCTGCATTTATGGCCCAGGCCGGACGCTTGGTAGTCTGCGGCGATGCGGGCGACGCCTTGGGCGACTCGCTCTACGAAGCCGTGATCTACGTGCGAGGAGCCATCAAATCTCTGGGAGCCGATGCCCAGGTTGAACCAATGAGTGAGGCCGACTATCAGGCCGTTGCCGAATTGCTGGAAAACGCTGGATTTGCTTACAGTCCTCAAGAATTTAAGCGAGTGGCCTCAGCCCGGCAACTCTATCACTGGAATGCAGACGCTCATCAGGAGTATTAATTGTGGACAAGCTAACTGATTCAGCTCAATCGATTGCCCCAAAATTGGTGTCGCAAGAAGAATCGTGGGGCTACGATCGCAAAATTCTCAACTACATCCAACATGCCGCCACGCATGGACTTTACGAAATTCGCGGCCTCGGCGCTAAGCGAAAATTACCCCACTTTGATGACCTCGTTTTTCTGGGAGCTTCGATGTCTCGCTATCCGCTCGAAGGCTATCGAGAAAAATGCTCCACGAAAACAGTTTTGGGGACTCGTTTTGCCAAGCAGCCGATTGAGTTAGAAATTCCTATCACAATCGCGGGTATGAGTTTTGGGTCGCTCTCGGCCAATGTCAAAGAAGCGCTAGGCCGGGCAGCCACCGCTATGGGGACGTCCACCACCACGGGCGACGGTGGCATGACGCCAGAAGAACGCCTTTCCTCAAAAACCTTGATCTATCAGTGTCTCCCTTCTCGCTACGGGTTTAACCCCGATGATGTGCGCCGGGCCGATGCGATTGAAATTGTTGTGGGTCAAGGGGCAAAACCGGGTGGTGGCGGCATGTTGTTGGGACAGAAAATCAATCCCCGGGTTGCCGCCATGCGGACTCTCCCCGAAGGGGTGGACCAGCGCTCAGCATGTCGCCATCCCGACTGGACTGGCCCCGACGATCTCACCATTAAAATTCAGGAGTTGCGCGAGATCACCGACTGGGAAAAGCCGATCTATGTCAAAGTTGGGGCTTCCCGCACCTACAACGATGTGAAGCTCGCGGTTCATGCGGGAGCCGATGTGGTGGTGGTGGATGGGATGCAGGGAGGAACCGCTGCGACTCAGTCCGTCTTCATTGAACACATTGGGATTCCTACCCTGGCAGCCGTCCGGCAGGCGGTTGAAGCCCTAGAGGAAATGGACATGAAGGGGAAAGTTCAACTGATTGTGTCAGGTGGCATCCGCACAGGGGCTGATGTGGCGAAGGCGATCGCCCTTGGAGCCGATGCGGTTTCCATTGGTCAGGCCGTCTTGATGGCCTTGGGCTGTAACAGTGAGACCTACGTTCAGAACGGTGTCTACCACTCGGCGCTTGAGGATTACCATGCGCTGGGGACAGCGCCAGGGTATTGTCACCACTGTCATACTGGCAAGTGCCCAGTTGGGGTAACAACCCAGGACGCACTGCTGGAGCAACGTCTAGAGCCTGAGGTGGGGGCGCGACGGGTCAAAAACTACCTGCAAACCCTGACGATGGAACTGACAACGATCGCCCGTGCCTGTGGCAAGCAAAATGTGCATCACTTGGAACGCGAAGACTTGGTGGCGTTGACCATTGAAGCCGCCGCAATGGCAAAACTGCCCTTAGCAGGAACGAATTGGATTCCCGGCTGGCCAGGATGATCCGGCTTGGCGCTGTTTGCGGTTGGCAGTCGTGTGGCCTGTCACCACATCCCTCCATCCCTTAACCAGCTTACCTAGAATGCATGTTAAGGCGTTGCTGATTTAACCAATGATTGTTTGAGTGAGGAGTGCACTCCTC
>FQKF010012562.1_pt1 | contig 11756 bp, 10 predicted proteins | sample 1504521 | NCBI WGS metagenome assembly FQKF01 (sample SAMEA4475357, study PRJEB15587) | soil metagenome | biome: Soil; feature: Field | place: India | collected 2015-03-11 | depth 0 m
GACGGGCGGCTACGTGTTGCTGGCGCTGCTCTTTGCGCCGTACCTGCGCAAGTTTGGCCAGTACACCATTCCCGACTTTGTTGGCGCACGTTTCGGTGGCAATACCGCCCGCGTGGTGGCCGCGATCTGCGCGATTATCGTGTCGCTGACCTACGTGACTGCGCAGGTGGTTGGCGTCGGCCTGATCATGCAGCGCTTCGTCGGCGTTGATTACACGATCGGCGTGATCCTTGGCCTGTCGGGTGTGCTGGTCTGTTCGTTCCTTGGCGGGATGAAGGCTGTGACGTGGACGCAGGTGGCGCAGTATATCATCCTGATTATTGCCTACTTGATCCCGGTCACCGCGCTTTCCATCCAACTGACCGGTTTCCCGTTGCCGCAGTTGAGCTACGGGCAGGCTCTCCAGCGCATTCAGGTGCTTGAGAAAGAACAGGGCCTGTCGAAGACGAGCGAGTCGCCGGTGGTTCCGGGTAAGTTTATTACCACTGGTTACATCCCGCCCTTCAACGAGGGTCTGAGCAATGCAGCGGCCATTGACGCGGTGCGGCAGATCAACAACCAGTTTGGCTGGAGCCTGACCCCGCCGGCAGCGCAACCGATCCCTGATGCCAATAAGCCGGAATTGGGTGACTGGCGCGGCACCCCGTGGAACTTCCTTGCCCTTATGGCGTGTCTGATGCTGGGCACCGCCGGTCTGCCCCACATCCTCATCCGTTTCTACACCGTGCCGAGCGTGCGCGAGAGCCGCATGAGCGTCGGTTGGTCGCTGTTCTTCATCTTCTTGCTCTACTTCACCGCGCCGGCCTACGCCGCTTTCTCGCGCTGGCAGATCCTTGAGAATGTGGTCGGCAAGCAGATCAGCGAACTGCCGGGCTGGACGAAGACGTGGGCGAGCAATGGTTTGATCGTGATCCGCGACCTCAAGGCGGTTGATGGCGTTGAGATCGGCAAGGAGCCGGGTTGGGTGAAGAACCTGATCAACGCGAAGACTATCACCATTGAGGATGCGAATGGCAACGGCAAGATTGACCTTGGCCCATGGGAGGACCTTGGCGAAGGCAAGGCGCGCGCCGGTGAAATTTCGGGTGCAGCCGCCACTTTGACCAAAGCGCGAGTTGATGGCGTTTTGCAGCTCAATGAGTTGGGCCGCGCTACCGCTGATGGCATCGACGGCGACCTCGTGGTGCTCTCGACGCCGGATATTGCCGGTCTGCCGTATACTATTGGCGCCCTGATTGCGGCGGGCGGTATGGCAGCGGCGCTCAGCACTGCTGACGGTCTGCTGGTGGTGATTGCCTCGGCGATTGCGCACGATATCTACTTCCGCACGATCAATCCGAAGGCTAGCCTCAGCACCCGCATCGTGCTGGGCAAGTCGATGATCGTGGTGGCCGCCGTGATCGCTGCCTTGCTCGCTATCCCACGCCTCGCGCTGATTGCGCAGATGGTGGCGTGGGCGTTCTCGATGGCCGCCGCAACCTTCTTCCCGGTGGTGCTGCTCGGCATCTTCTGGAAGCGGGCTAATGGCCCCGGCGCAATTGCCGGTATGATCGGCGGTTTGGCAGTGACCCTCTTCTACATGTTCAACAACTATACCAATCCCGCCTTCAACGTCCTTGGCATCTCGCACCTCGGTTCGGGCATCTTTGGTCTGCCGGTGGCGATCATCTTGATTGTGGTCGTTAGCTTGCTGACCAAGGAACCCTCGAAGGAGACGCAGGAGCTGGTTGAGAACCTGCGCAATCCGATCACCGACGACGAGACGATGACCAAGATGGTTGATAAGGTGGCGGCAGCGAAGTAGGTTGGCGTTCACCGGCAACCACGGCACGGGCAGGTTGCTCGCGCCGTGGTTGTCTTTGGCTAAGCCGCCGGATGGCGCTTGATCGTGTTATACTGCCTATGTATGGATACGATCAAGACTCTACTGGTGCGCATACGATTATTTATCGCGGTTGCGCTGATCGTTGCCGTAGCTGCCTGTAGCCTGCCGCCTGCTGAGCCTACGCCGGCAACGCCAGTCTCTTCATCGCCAAGTGATGTCGGACCAACACTACCGGCGCCGATGGCAACCCCAGTGCCTTCACTGCCAAGTGGAGCCGGGCCAAGCCAGCCAGCGGCGACCATAGTTCCCGCAACGCCGGTGCGGCGCGGGCCGCCGATTGGTACCTTCTTTTTCTATTGGTACAACTGCCCGCAACAGGAATGCAACCCTAACCAACTGCGCGCAGTCCCTCCCGGTTGGTTGACGCCGCTGCCCGATGATCCCGATCCGCGCGATGGCCTCAGCTATTCTTCGTATAACTATGACTGGTACGAGCGCGAATTGCGCACAATGGCCGCCACCGGGATAGATATCGTCTTTCCGGTGAGTTGGGGCAATCATCCGCATCCGTGGTTTCAACAGGATCGGATCAACTTGCTGGTGCAAGCGAACGGTGTCTTAGCGCAGCCCTTGCAGATCGGGATGTTTCTCGATACCACGGCCCAGCAAGGCATGTATCAAGAGTTTATGGGCAATGGCTACCGGTTTGGCCCGAACGTGCCTCGCTTGCCCCTCGGTGACCCGCGGAGCGGCTATTTCTTCTACAACCTGCACATTCGCGATTTCTTTCAGCGGGTGCCGCGCGAGATGTGGGCCACGATCAATGGTCGCCCGATTATCGTCACCTATACGGCCCTGTGTTGCGATAATCTCGAACTGAGCGGCGCGCTGTGGCGAGCGGTCAAAGATGCCTTTCGCGCCGATTTTGGCGTCGAACCGTGGCTGATCCTCGAAGAGACGTGGTTCAACCCGCAGGCGCTCGCCCCGCCGGCAGGCTTGCCGAGCAGCGTCGAAGCGGCGGATGGCGTCTATCGCTGGGGGACGGCGCTAGTAGGGCCGTATACCGGTGAATTGCGCGGGTTTAAGGTGAGCAGCGCCGGGCCGGGGTTTGATAACTCGCGCATTCCGGGGGTAAGCGACCCGCGGGTGCAGCCACGTGATGAACCTCCCGGCGGCGGGCCAGTTGCTCCCGGCGCCTTTCTGCGGGCCAGTCTCGCGGCTATCCCGCCCGATACCGATCTGGTGCTGATTGAGACGTGGAATGAGTGGCCGGAAAATACCGCCGTGGCGCCGGCGGCGTACACCGACCGTGATAGTCGCCCCTTGCCGCCTGATTTCTACCTGCAAATCATTCGCGAATGGCGAGCAACCTTTGGCCCAGCGCCGTGAAGTCGCTCACTACTGGGGTGTGTATCCTTCCCCTCGCTTGTAATCAATAACGCTGGTACAATATTATGAAACGAGTATTTGCGGTATACGTCTAGAAAGTCGATCGTATGAGTTGGACATTCTTGACCAACCATGCGCAGGTCTTGCTCTGCATTGCCCGCAACTCGCGGGTGACAGCGCACGACATTGCTCAGACGGTTGGGATTACCGAGCGGGCCGTGCAGCGCATTTTGCACGATCTGCATGAGGCTGGCTATATTTCACATGTGCGCGAGGGCCGGCATAACGCGTACACCATCTATGCCGATCGCCCGTTGCGCCATCCGGCCCAGAAAGGGTTGACAGTGCGCGATTTACTGGCTATCTTGCTCAATGGGAATGCGACGGAAACCGGTGAAGTAGCAACCGCAATCGGTTCTGAATAGCATCCGCCGGAAGTGAGCGAGCAGCTCACTCCCGGCGCATAGCGGGCTAACACACGTCTTTAAACAGCTCGATCAGCTCGTTGATCGTTTCGGCGCGGCAACGCTCACTATCGCTCAGGCAATTTTGCGCATAGCATTCGAGCACAACGCTATTGGCGCTAGCCAATGCTTGCCGGATGGCAGCGATCTGGTGGACAATATCGCGGCAGTCACGGCCCTCTTCCACCATGCGCTGAATGCCGCGCACTTGGCCTTCGATGCGCCGTAACCGGCGCACTAGCTCGTCGCGCCGTTCAGGCGCTAATGGATGACCACCGGCGTTCATAGGCTGTTCATTTGCCGGGTCGGGCGTTGGCAGCGGAGTGTTCACGCCATTGCCAGCACTTTATCGAAGATCTCGCGATACATCGCTTCCGGGCGCGCGCCAATCAACCGCCCGACTTCCTTGCCATTCTTAAAGATGACCAGCGTCGGAATGCCCTGAATGCCGAGCTGGGAAGCATAGCGGACGTTATCGTCGGTGTTGACCTTGGCGATGGTGAGCCGGCCTTCGTACTCGTTGGCCAGCTTGTCAAGAATGGGGGCGATGACACGGCACGGCCCGCACCACGGCGCCCAAAAATCGACCACGACTGGCGTGCTCGATTGCAAGACCTTCTCGGCAAAATCGGAATCGTTTACTACGATGGGCTTAGCCATTGGTTCTATCCTCCTCAATGATTCGTGAGCGGCAGCTGATTCGCCGCAGTGCGAGCGGTAACAATATACTCCCCGGGGGTATACTATACCCGAGGCTGGGCCAGTTGTCAAGAGGATGATGCTCTGTGTTATACTGAAGGCGCGATCAGCACCAAGCCGGGTTTCCATAGATGGTATCGGCCCGTAAGAAGTTCGTGATTTGTGACCGGAAGGAGGCAACCTTGGCAACGCTAGGGCGTGATGTCACCATTACATTTATTGGTCATGGCACCTTCCATCTGACGACGCCGGAGGGCCGTAATATCTTGATCGATGCGTGGGTTGACGGCAACCCGATCTGTCCAGAGCCGTTAAAGGCGCGGGTGCGCGAGAACTTGGCAGCGATCTTTATCACCCATGGCCACTTCGATCACATCGGCGATGTCGTCGATTTGGCGCGCGAAACCGGGGCAACGGTGGTATGCCAATACGATATGGTGCCGTACTTTGAAGGTGAAGGCATCCCGGCGGCGCAATTGGTTGGGTTCAATAAGGGCGGCACAGTGACGGTGGCCGATGTGCGCGCGACGATGACAACGGCCCATCATTCCAGCACCATCTACGAAAACGGCCAAATTATCAATCTGGGCACGGCCGCCGGTTATGTCTTGCGCTTCAGCAACGGCTTTACCGTCTATCATACCGGCGATACCTGCGTGACTATGGATATGCAGATCATCGGCGATCTGTATCGCCCCGATCTGGTCATCCTGCCGATTGGCGATCACTTTACGATGGATCCGCGCCAAGCGGCGTATGCGCTGAAGCTGATCGGCGCCAAGTATGCGATTCCCGAACATTACGGCACGTTCCCGATCCTCGCCGGCACGCCGGAAGCGTTGGCTGAGCATTGCCGTGAGTTTGGGGTAACCACCGAGATCATCGTGTTAAAGCCCGGTGAGTCGGTGAGCTAAGCAAGCAGCGATGATGGTACGTTTGTTCTGGTTGCCGGTTTGCGCCAGCGAACAGAACGGCTTTTTCGCTTTTGAACAGCACTACGACAGGGAGAAGAAACGATGCTCGAACATTTGCGCGCAACCGATCCAATCATTGCTGACTTGATCGAGCGCGAAGCGCAACGCCAGCGGCAGGGTCTTGAGCTGATCGCCAGCGAGAACTATACCAGCCTTGCGGTGATGGAGGCGCAAGGGTCGGTGTTGACTAACAAGTATGCCGAAGGTTTGCCCGGACGGCGCTACTACGGCGGCTGTGAGTTTGTTGACGCAATCGAGCAGTTAGCGATTGACCGCGCCTGCCAGTTGTTTGGCACGACGCACGCCAATGTCCAGCCGCACAGCGGCGCGCAAGCCAATATCGCGGTGTTCACCGCTCTGTTGCAACCCGGTGATACTATTCTCGGCATGCGACTTGACCACGGCGGTCACCTCACCCACGGCAGTCCAGTCAATTTTTCTGGCAAGTGGTATAACGTGCAGTTCTACGGCGTCGATCTGCAGAGCGGCCAGATCGACTACGACGATTTAGCCGCCAAAGCGCGCGCAATCCGGCCTAAGCTGATTACGTCGGGTGCGAGCGCCTACCCGCGCATCATTGATTTTGCCCGCATGCGCCAGATCGCCGATGAGGTCGGCGCGTTGCTGATGGCTGATATTGCCCATATCGCTGGGTTGGTGGCGGCTGGCGAGCATCCGTCGCCGGTGGGGCATGCGCATATCATCACCACCACGACGCACAAGACATTGCGCGGCCCCCGCGGCGGTCTCATCTTGATGGGGGAAGAGTTGGCTAAGCAGATTAATTCCAGCGTCTTTCCGGGGACGCAGGGCGGGCCGTTGATGCACGTGATTGCCGGCAAAGCGGTTGCTTTCGGCGAGGCGCTCCGGCCTGAATTCAAGCAGTACGCCGCTCAGATCCGGCTCAATGCGCGGGCCTTGGCGGAAGGGTTGCGCGGGCAAGGGCTGACACTGGTCAGTGGCGGCACCGATAACCACCTGATGCTGGTCGATTTGCGGAGCACCGGCTTGACCGGGGCGCAGGCGCAGCGGGCGTTGGATAAAGCGGCGATTATCGTCAATAAGAATGCTATCCCCGACGATCCGCAGCCACCGATGAAGACGAGCGGCATCCGGATCGGAACGCCAGCGGTGACGACGCGCGGTATGCGCGAGCGTGAGATGGCGCAGATTGCGGCGTGGATCGGCGAGGTGCTGATGTACCCCGACGACGACGGGCGGTTGGCGCGCATTGCGTCCGAGGTGGCTGACATGTGCCACCATTTCCCGGTGCCGGCTGATATGGTGCAGGTGCGGTAACGGCCAATGGTTGGCGGGCCGCACGGCCGTGCGGCCCATTACCATGCTTCCGACGCTGGCCACAATTGACGCCCGATCAACCGGATCGCCAGTCCAGCCGCGCCAAAGAAGAGCAGGGCAGCGGCGAGGGTGCGCTGCTGTTCGGCAAGGCTCCGGCGCAGCGCTAAAGCGTTATCACGCCGCACCTCATCACCCAAAGCGGCAAACTCACGCGCAGCCGCTTCAGCGTTTGCCTGCGCGCCGAAGATGTCAAACCGGCGGGCTTGCGCATCAGCCCAGCGTAGCGTTTCACCAGCTTGCAACCCGCGCGCTACCCGCGCCCGATACTCAGCGAGCACGGTCACTTGGCGGTTGTCATTGATCTCGCGGTAGGCTTGCTCGGCTTGCCCGATCAGCCGCGCGGCCTGTTCATATTCGCCGGTGAGCAACGCGGTGCGGGCGGCTTCAGTTAATTGATTGGCCCGCTGCCCGATCTGGGCCCGCGCTTGCAGCGCAGCGATACGGTTTTGCGCCTCGGCATCGGCAATTGCGCCAAGTCGTTCAAGTTCGCGCAAGGCGCGATCATAATCGCCGGCGGCGAGCAAGGCTTGGGCCGGTGCGAGATCGATCACTGCCGGCGGAAGAGCAGCCGGTTCGAGCTGCAAGAAGGCGGGCAGCCATGCTCGCCATTCGCTTTCAAGGGTGGTGGCCGAGACGCCATAGATCGCCGCCATCGCCGAACGGTAGCCGCTGCTTTGGGGCAATGCGGTGAGCAATCGGCGAAACTGCTCAAAGCCGTCACGCTCGATCAAAAAGGTAACGATTGACCACGTTTGCGGGTAACTCAATTCGGGTTGGCCATAGATCGCGTTGCGATCATCTAACATGGCCCATGACCACAACGCCCCGCGCTGGGTAAGATCGCGCAGCATAGCGATTTTATCGTCGCGATCCGGCCCCGGCAATTCCATATATTGCGCAATCCCCTCTTGCAAACCGACATTCAACCGGCCATTGCTAAGCTCGGCGGCAAAGATATGGGTCAACTCGTGGCGTAAGTTGTTAATCTGAGCAGTCTTACTCTGGCGGCGCGCCCGCTCGACAATCACTACCACTTCGCGGCGGCGAAAATCGGCGTGGGCGATCACGCCGGGGACATTGCGCGCGGCAGGATTGGCGGTGAAGTAGGACTCGCTGGTGGGGTAGAGGCGTAAGGTTAGCGGCGTGGTTGGTTGAAAGGCGAACGTGGTGCTTAATTCGTTATACAATGTATCGATAATAAGCGCGTATTCGCCAGCGATTGCCTCATCTGCAGGCGCGTAAACGAGGCGGAAATAGGCCGTGCTTTGCTCGATCCACATTGGCTGAGCCAGCGTCACGCCGCCGGCCAGCCATGCGCATAGCGCTGCCAGCGTGATTAGCCAGAGCCGTAATCTGATCATAATCTTTGCAGTAAGGCGATCCATGACAATGGTAGTGTACCATGGTCAGAGGGGATATGCTAGGACAGCTCCGGCGGCGGTGAGCTTCTGCCTCACTGCCGCCGACAATCGCGCCAAGGTGATGAACTGGATTGACATGCGAGCTCAACGTCTATGACAACATCCTTTTTCGCGCAACTGCCACTCTTGACCAAGTTCAGTGATATTGCTGATTTGAACGCTTATCAGCCGCTGCCGGATGATTGGACGGTGATCGTATGCGATGTGCGCGGATCGACGCGCGCGGTGGCCGAAGGACGGTATAAAGAGGTGAATATGGTTGGCGCCGCCACCATTACTGCGGCGCTGAATGTGGCCGCCGGGGTCGAAATTCCGTTTGTCTTTGGCGGCGATGGCGCCTCGTTGGCAGTGCCGCCGGAGCTAGTTGATGCGACGTTACGGGCGCTGAGCGCGGTCAGTGGCTTGGCCCGGCAGGCGTTTAATCTTGAGCTGCGGGTGGGGGCTGTGCCGGCCAACGCAATTACGCAAGCCGGCTATCAGGTGTTAGTCGGGCGGTTGGCGCTGAACCAACAGGTGGCGCAGGCAGTGTTCAGCGGCGGCGGGATGAGCTATGCCGAGCGGTTGGTGAAAGATGAAGAGGCAGCGGCAGCGGTGATGGTCGCTCCCGGTAATCCTGACGAAGCGAACCTAAGCGGGCTCGAGTGCCGTTGGAACACCATCCCGCCGGCCCATGGAGCAGCCTTGTGCCTAATTGTGCAGGTCTTACCGCAGGCCGATCCGGTTTCTACTATGGCCGTGTACCGGATGGTGATCGACGCGATTGAGCAGATCTATGGCGGCGATCAGGCGTACCATCCGTTGCACTATTCACGGATGCAAGCCAGCGCCAAGCCGGCTGCGCTCTGGCCAGAGGCGCGACTGCGCGGCGGCTTGGGCCTGATAGCGCAATTAGCGTACTGGGCGCGGATTTATAGTCTCAATTTAGGCGTGCGCGGCTATCGGCGGCTGCAACAATGGCGTGGCGAAGATCCGTGGTGGGATCGCTACCGGCAGCATGTGGTGACGGCAGCCGACTATCGCAAATACGATGATGTGCTGCGCATGATCATTTCGGGCAACGATGAGCGACACAACCAACTGCTGGCGTGGCTTGAAGCGCGCGCCGCAGCGGGTGAGCTGGTGTTTGGCGCGCACCGCTCGCCAGAGGTGATGCTCACCTGCGTGGTCTTCGAGCGGATAGGGCGCCAGATTCACTTTGTTGACGGCGCTGACGGCGGTTTTACCCTCGCTGCGTTTGACCTCAAACAGCGGCTGCGGTAGATGGCGCTAGTCAGCAGCCGGTAATAATCCGGGCCGGATCTTGGCTATCGATTACCTCGTGGCCATTGGGTGTCACCCGCACATAACGGCCATCAGGCTGCAGCTCGCGGGCGCGGAGGTTATCGGTAAGATAGGTCGTCAACAACGTCTCGGTGACATAGTGCATTGCCGCCGGATCGGTCAGCGGGAAGAGTTCCTCGACGCGGCGATCAAGGTTGCGTTCCATCATATCGGCGCTGCCGATATAAATCTTGGGTTTGCCGCCGTGGTAGAAGTAATAGATCCGGCTATGTTCGAGATAGGGGCCGACAATCGACCGCACGCGAATGTTGTCGGATAGACCGGGTACTTGCGGGCGGAGCGAGCACATCCCGCGCACAATCAGATCGATCTGGACGCCGGCCTGCGAGGCAGCATAAAGGGCATCGATAATCTTGCGATCAACCAGTGCGTTCATCTTAAAGATAATCCGGCCATTGCTGTGCAAGCGGTGAAGCGCGATCTCCTCTTCGATCAGTTCGGTCATGCGCCGGCGCAGATTGACCGGCGCGACCAAGAGGGTGCGATACTCCTTCTGCCGACTGTATGCCGTCAAATAATTGAACAAATCAACCACATCGGCGGCGATTTCGGGCCGGCAGGTGAGAAGACCGAGGTCGGTGTAAACCCGCGCCGTCACTGCGTTGTAGTTGCCAGTGCCGAGATGGACATAACACCGGATGCCGTCGCTCTCTTGGCGCACAACCATTGCTAGTTTGGCATGGACTTTGAGGCCAACCAAGCCATAGACGACATGCACGCCGGCCCGTTCCATTGCTCGCGCCCACGTAATATTGTTCTCTTCGTCGAAGCGGGCTTTGAGTTCAACTACCACCGTCACTTGCTTACCCTGCTCGCGGGCATACATGAGCGCCTGCACGATAGGCGAATTGCGCCCCACGCGGTAGAGCGTCTGCTTGATTGCCAGCACCTGAGGGTCTTCGGCGGCAGCCTGAATAAAATCGATAATCGGTGCAAACGAGTGGTACGGATGGTGGAGTAAAATATCCCCCTGCCGGATTGCATCGAAGATGCTATTCCCATTCTTTAATACTGCCGGCAGCCGCGGCACATACGGCGGATCCTTCAGATCGGGGCGGTCGAGGCGCGTCAATTGCATCAAATCGCTCAACCCAAGCGGCCCACGCACCGAATAGATATCTTCGGGGCCGACTTTGAGGTTTGCTGCCAGCAACTGGCAAATCCGTTCGGGCATCCCATTGTCAATGGCTAGCCGCACCACCTCGCCGAAACGCCGTTGGCGCAACCCCTGCTCGATCGTCGCCAACAAGTCATCGGCCTCGTCTTCTTCAATCTCGACATCGGCATTGCGGGTGACGCGGAAGGGATAGACCTCAACCACATTCATGCCGGGGAAGAGCTGTTCGAGATGATCGGCGATCACCTGTTCAAGCCAGATGAAGCAATGGCAGCGACCGGGCGGAATATCGCTTTTGGGCGGGCAGAGTTCGGCAGGCAGCGGGATCAGGCGCGGCAAGACTTCGGGCACCTTGATGCGGGCAAAGAGCTCGCCTTTCGCCTGATCGCGGATCACCACTGCCAGATTGAGGCTCAGGTTGGAAATGAACGGGAAAGGCCGGCTCGAGTCGAACGCCAACGGCGTTAGCACTGGGAAGATCTGGCGGTGGAAATAATCGGCGATCCATACCCGTTGTGCTTCGTTGAGAGCGACAGTATTCAGGATCGAAATACCCTGTTCGTGCAGCGCAGGGAGCAGATCGTTCAGCAGCAGATCGCGCTCTTGTTCAAGAATAGGCAACAGGGTGCGGCGAATCGCGCTCAACTGCTCGCTGGGCGTTTGGCCGTCAGGGGAGCGTTTCTGAACGCCGGCGCGGATCTGTTGCTTGATGCCACTGACCCGGATCATAAAAAACTCGTCGAGGTTCGAGGCAAAAATCGCCAGAAACTTCACCCGCTCGAGCAGCGGGTTGCGCGGATCCATCGCCTCTTCGAGCACACGGCGGTTAAACTCGATCAGGCTTAATTCACGATTGAAATAGCGTGACTCAATGACTGGCTGCATATCGGGCAACGGTGCTGGTTGAACCGTCATAGGCGTGACCATAAACGATAAGAAACCCGTTGGCTGCACATACGCTTACACTGGCGCAGGTGAAGCGTGACATCGGGCTGATGATGAAGCAAATGGCAGATGATCGTTCGCTGAATGGCAACAGCTCTGTATGAACATAGTATAGCCGGGATGAACGATTTGCACAAACTAGCCAGATGTGCTATACTCTTTGCCAGAACGCGGGCGATTAGCTCAGTTGGTTAGAGCGCATCGTTCACACCGATGAGGTCA
>FQKF010074350.1_pt1 | contig 11751 bp, 10 predicted proteins | sample 1504521 | NCBI WGS metagenome assembly FQKF01 (sample SAMEA4475357, study PRJEB15587) | soil metagenome | biome: Soil; feature: Field | place: India | collected 2015-03-11 | depth 0 m
CCAATGGAACCTTCAAAACATCAATATGATTTTGATTCGGCAACAGTTATTGGTTTCCTTCGCTATTATGGTTTAGATAAAGACTTTAAGCTTAATATTGAAGTGAACCATGCCAATTTAGCACAGCATACCTTCCAGCACGAACTTCAGGTAGCTGCCGATGCCGGAATGCTTGGAAGTATTGATGCCAACCGTGGTGATTATCAAAATGGTTGGGATACCGACGAATTTCCAATCAATATCTACGAACTTACCGAAGCTATGCTTGTAATTCTCGAAGCTGGTGGATTTACAACGGGAGGTGTTAACTTCGACGCAAAAACTCGTCGTAATTCTACTGATTTAGAAGATATCTTCATTGGACATATTAATGGTATGGATGCTTTTGCCAGAGCCTTGCTTGTTGCTAACGATATACTTACCAAATCGCCTTATAAAAAGCTGCGTGCCGAACGTTATGCATCGTTCGATAGCGGTAAAGGTGCTGAATTTGAAGCCGGTAAGCTTACTCTCGCCGATTTACGCGATATAGCCGCGTCATCGAATGAACCTAAACAAATTAGCGGTAAGCAAGAGCTTTTTGAAAGCATTATTAATCAGTATATTTAAAAAGATGATTTTATATTTTTGTTGCTCAATACTAAACATTAAGTAAAAATTTTTAAGCCCAGCTCAGTTGGTTTGATTAGTTTGATCAACTAACGTGGTTGGGCTTAATTTTTATGTAGTCTCATTTATAACAAAATTTTATAAAAAATTTTTTTCTTTCATGCGAAATATAAATATTTGCTATAAAATAGTACAACTAACTTAAAAATATAAACTATGGCATTTATAAACACTACTACCACATCTGGTACTGATAGCTACAATAAAGGTAGCATGCTATACATAACATTACTAACCATTGTTGCTACATTGGGAGGTCTTCTTTTTGGATATGATACAGCAGTTGTTAATGGAGCTGAAAAAGCTTTAGTCGAATTTTTCATTTATAAAGAGCAGGCTGGAAATTATATTTATTCGTCTGATATAGCTACTGTAATTGCACAATATAAATTGCTTCTTACACTTGTTCTCTATGTGGTATTTCTGGTAATTTCTGGACAAATCATTAAATTACTTGGAAAACAAAAAGGTTTTGTTATCTCATCAGTAATCATAGCGGGTTTAACTCTATGGGCTGTTATGTTTATGTCGAAGCCTATTCCAACTGAGAATGAACCTGCTTTATTAAAAGATACTGCCGATGCCGTAAAAGGATTTGTTATTGCGAGTGCACTGATAGGATGTGTCATTGGAGGTGCTATTGCAGGTTTTATTTCTAAATCAATAGGCCGAAAAAATGGACTTTTGGTAGCTGCTCTCGCTTTCTTAATATCGGCAATTGGTACCTGGAAGCCCGAAACTTTCAATTTTTTTGGAGTTTTACCTGTTTATTCATTTGTAATATACAGAATTATTGCTGGTATTGGAGTGGGTATAGCATCCATGATTTCACCTATGTATATTGCTGAAATTGCTCCTGCCAATATACGTGGTCGATTAGTTTCTTATAACCAGTTTGCCATTATTTTCGGTATGCTTGTTATATATTTTGTTAATTACTTTATTGCTCGTCAGGGTGATGAACAATGGCTTACTGTTGAAGGCTGGCGCTGGATGTTCTTCTCTGGGGTTATTCCTTCGGCATTATTCTTTATTTTGCTGTTTTTTGTGCCCGAAACACCTCGTTACCTGGTTTTAAAAGATAAAGAAGATAAAGCGCTGCAGGTACTTAATAAAATTGCAGGTAAAAATAATGCTCCCAAAATTTTACAAGAAATAAAAGAAACCCTTGTCGAACACAATGCCCCATGGCTAACATATGGATTTTTTGTCATTTTTATAGGAATTATGCTTTCTGTATTTCAACAATTTGTTGGTATAAATGTAGTGTTATACTATGCAGGTAATATATTCCGAAATATGGGTGCTTCAACCGACACCTCATTGCTTCAAACCATTATTGTAGGTGCCATTAATCTTTTATTTACTGTTGTTGCCATTGCAACAGTCGATAAATTTGGTCGAAAACCACTAATGATTATTGGCTCCATTGGAATGGCTATAAGTATGATTTCTTTGGGTTTCACGTTTTATTTAGGTGGACAGGAATTGTCCAAAGCCGCAAGTTTTACAGCATTAATTTTTATGTTAACATATGTTGCAGCTTTTGCTATGAGCTGGGGCCCTGTATGCTGGGTGCTTTTATCAGAAATTTTCCCCAATAGTATTCGTGGTGCTATGTCAATTGCTGTGGCCGCTCAGTGGATTGCCAACTGGATTGTGTCATTTACTTTCCCTATACTTAACGATAATGTATGGCTGGTTTCCAAATTTAACCACGGATTCTCATACTGGATTTACGGTATAATGGGAATTTTATCAGCTATTTTTATGTGGAAATTAGTTCCCGAAACAAAAGGTAAAACTTTGGAAGAAATAGAAAAAATCTGGAAGAAAAAATAAACAGATAAATATAAATGTACAACGGATAAGTTGAGTCTTTAAATGATAAAACTTATCCGTTTTTTATTTAATAATTGTTCGACATGCATAAATATTCAAACTATATACATAAATTTATTTCTTTGAAAAATGCAAAAGAAATGCTACTATTGCAAATTATTTTGCATGGATTTTGTATAATTATAACATATTAAATTTTAAATTGTTATGGCAAAAATGACTACTCAAGACTACATTGCCCGTGAAGATAAATATGGGGCACATAATTATCATCCGCTCCCTGTTGTACTGACAAAAGGAAAAGGTGTGTATGTATGGGATGTAGAAGGTAAAAAGTACTTCGATTTTTTATCGGCATATTCAGCTGTTAATCAGGGTCATTGTCATCCTGCTATTATAAAAGCACTTACTAAACAGGCCAAAAGGTTAACCCTCACATCTCGAGCTTTTTATAGCGATGCGCTTGGTGAATACGAAGAGTTTATTACCCGATATTTTGGTTACGATAAAGTGTTGCCCATGAATTCAGGTGCCGAAGGTGATGAAACAGCATTAAAGCTTTGCCGTAAATGGGCTTACAAAGTAAAAGGTATAAAGGAAAACGAAGCAAAGATTATTGTTTGCGAAAATAACTTTCATGGACGTACCATTACCATTGTATCAATGAGTACTGATCCCGATTCGTATGGCGATTACGGCCCATTTACCCCTGGATTTATTAAAATTCCTTATAATAATATTCCAGCACTTGAAAAAGCGCTCGAAGATCCAAATGTAGCTGGATTTTTAGTTGAACCCATTCAGGGCGAGGCAGGAGTTTATGTGCCTGACGAAGGTTACCTGAAAAAAGCATACGAGCTGTGTAAGGCTAAAAATGTACTTTTTATTGCCGACGAAGTGCAAACTGGTCTGGGTCGTACAGGTAAAAAATTATGCTGCGACCATGAAGGTGTGCGTCCCGATATTCTTATTCTCGGTAAAGCACTTTCAGGTGGTGTTATGCCTATATCTGCTGTGCTAGCCGACGACCCCATAATGCTTACAATTAAACCCGGTGAACATGGTTCCACCTTCGGTGGAAATCCTCTTGCTGCTAAGGTGGCTATTGCAGCCCTTAAAGTTATTGAGGAAGAAAAACTTGCCGATAATGCAGAACGCCTGGGTAAAATTTTCCGCGAAGAACTTTCGAAGGTTAAATCCGATATGGTTGAAGTGGTTCGAGGTAAAGGACTATTAAATGCTGTTGTTATTCGTCCAAAAAATGGAAAAGAAGCCTGGGATGTTTGTTTGGCTTTAAAAGAAAATGGCCTGCTGGCAAAACCAACTCATCAACATATTATTCGTTTTGCTCCACCTCTGGTTATTACTGAAAAACAATTGCGTCAGGCTATAGAAATTATTGTTAAAACAATCAAACAATTCGATTAAAAAATATTAATTATAGAAGATTTAGTAAATCAGGTTATTGCCCTAACAATAACCTGATTTTTTTATCTAAATAAATTTGTCATGTATTATTTCGATTGAGCAAATTGTACACTAATAATAATATTTACTTCATTGCTTACTACCGCTCCTCCTGCTTCGGTTAATGCATTCCACTTTAAACCATAATCAAAACGATTGATGGTAGTGGTGGCTTTAAAACCAGCTTTTACATTACCATAAGGGTCTTTCACTGTTCCTCCATATACCACTTGAAAAGTTACAGGTTTTGTTACATCCCGAATAGTAAGGTTACCTTTTAATTCATATTTATTTCCACTTATCTTCTTAAAACTGGTACTTTTAAATACCATTTTCGGAAATTTTGCGACATCAAAAAAATCCTCCGCTTTCAGGTGGTTATCACGCATTTCATTGCCAGTGTTTATACTTGCTACATCCACTGTAAAGTCAATTTGTGCATCGGTAAAATCAGGTTTTGATGCAATAATAGAACCATCGTATGAACCGAAAGATCCCTCCACTTCATTAATCATTAAATGGGTAACAGTAAAACGCACTGAAGAGTGTGCCTTGTCGACCGTCCATTTGGTTTGGGCAAAAATTCCCAACGAAAACATGCTTAAGAGCATGATTATTAAAGGTTTTTTCATCTTTTTCATAATTTTTTATTTTTAATTGTTAAAACTAAATATGTTGAAACATTTATTTGATAAACAATTTAAAAATTAAAATGTTTTTGAATTAATCATAAAATTTTACTGCCGACCGACTAAAAAGAAAGAATGTATATCTCTTGTGACAAACTCTGGTAGAAAATCCATAACAAATAATACTGAATAAAAGTATGCAAAGTGCATGGGTTTTTACTATGTAACTCTCTGTAGTGAGTTTATTTTTTTACAACAAAGTGCACAAAGGTTAACACAGAGTTCACAAAGATTTTTTCTACTTTACTATTCTTTGTGCTTTTCTTCGTGTTTTTTGTGGTTAAATTATTTTTTACTACAAAGATTTCGGAGGCACATGGAGAAGTATACAGCAATTTTGTAATTGTCTGAAAATGTGATACATAAAATTTGCAAGTAATCAGGCATTTATTTTTGTCGGTTAATAGTAATACATATTGTCAATAATTTCAGTTGAGAAGTAGCATTTCATCGACTCAATTAGATTTTTGAAAGGTATTGCTTTTTAAATGGATATAGTCTAATTTTGTTTTTGCAACTATATTTGAATGCTGATAAATAAAAATATTAATGAATGAATAATCGAATTAAAGCATACCTGTTTATTTTATGGATCGTTTGTCAAATAACGATGAATCAAATAAATGCCCATCCCTCCAGATTTCAATTAACAGATACACTATTTTATGCCGAAGATGATGATGAATATAATTTAATCCTGGCCTCATATAAAGGGGATTATATGATGGTTGAAAAGCTTATTTCAAAAGGAATAAACCCTAATGCCATTTTAGATCAAAGCGTATCACCATTGGTATTTGCTGCACAGGGTGGTCAAACCAAAATATGTGCGTATTTAATTGCAAATGGTGCCGATGTAAATCTTCGACCTGTATATGGTCCAACACCTTTAATTGCTGCCATTAAGGCAAATCAATCAGCTACCACTGATTTTTTGATTAGCATGGGTGCCGATATTAATGCTAACGATGAATTGGGGCGTACTCCCATTATGTATGCCGTAGCTAATAACGATACTATTTTAGTAAATAAACTATTGCAACTGAAATGTAACATTCATCATTCCGATACACTGGGTGTAAATGTTCTTATGGTTGCAGTGATTCATCAATTACCCGACATGGTAAAAAAAATAATTTCTTTAGGCGTTAATCCCAATAATTCCGATAAATATGGTGTAACTCCTTTTATGCTGGCTGCCAGTTATACCAATTACGAAATTATGGATATACTGATTGATGCAGGTGCCGATATGAACCATGTTTCGCGAAAGAAGAATTCAGCACTGACCATTGCTCTTGAAAAGCAGGATGAAAAGTTGATTCAGTATCTGGTCGATAAAGGTGTTAATGTGAATCAACCTCATGGTTTTAGTGTAACCCCTTTAAGCATTGCAAAGTATTTCAATAGCAATGTTTTTATTCTTGAATCGCTTACCTCTAAAGGCGCTCGACAGAGTTACTTACCCAATATAAAAGAAGTTTCTGTTGGTCCTGAGTTTTTCTGGAATTTCAATCATATTATGGCTGGTATTTCATTCGGCCTTAAAGATTTTCGATATGATTCGGAACTGACTTTTGGCTTTCTGGCTCGTTTAGCAGCATCGCGAGTATTGGTGCCAATTAACCAATTACCCAATCAGTATTATCAATATTGGGAATATCGGTACGCAATTTACGGGCGTTTGACTAAAAATTTCATGCTGGCATATAAGCCCCTGGTTTATCGTCAGGGTATTTTCATAAGTATCCGACCAACCATGAGTTATAATAGTTTCCGTGGTACATCTATTCAAAACCAATGGAAATGGTATTTTTCTCCTGAAGCAGGAATTTATCATGCGTACAGGTGGGTGCAGTTTAACATGGCATATCAATATCTCGATTTCGGATATAAAGGCGTTTCTCCGCACCATATTTCGGTAGGAGTAAAATTTTATATGGGTAAATCGGTTCATTTTAATTCTAAAAATTATCAACCATGGCAATAATGAACGTACGAATTTTGAATCAGATACTGACGTTAACCTTAATAACTATATTGTTGTTCTTAAGTAATTGTAAATCGTCGGAAACCGATGAAGGCTTATATTGCATTAATTGCCGTTCGGAACAGCCTGATTCTGAACGTATTAGTATAAAAATCACTATTAATGCAGAAAATAAGAAGGTGCCAGTAATTGTATATAGCGGAAAATTTAATCCAGATCATTTAACTGAAATTGCTTTTCAGGATACTGTTGATATGGCTGAATTTACAGTTAAAGTTGCAACCGATAAAATATATTCGGTTAAAGCTGCTTATAAAAATGGAAATGACTCTATTTTTGCTGTTGATGGAGGATGGTTCGAAACTAAAAAAATTGTTGGTTGCCAGAATACCTGCTGGCAGCTGGTGGGCGGAAGTTACGATGTCAGGTTAAAAAAATATTAAAGCATGCAATTAAATCATGACGATATTTTATGTAAAAGCCAATTAAATTCCTCCAGAATGATTAATGCATTTTTTAATAAACGTTTTTTCTTTTTGTTCATCTTAATTTTTACCTGTTTGTTATGTACATTAATTTCCTGTAAATTGGAAGAAAACCCTGATGAAGGCAAAATTTTTATAGTAGAGGTAAGTAACGATATTGATACCACCACATTCTGGTCGAATAACAATGTGTACATTATTCGAAAAACTGAGTTCTATGTCCGTTCATTATTAATGATTGAAAAGGGTACAATTGTAAAGTTCGATCCAGCCTATAAACCAAATATTTATGTAGTTGATAGTGGACAAATTTCGGTGCAGGGTACTATAACTTATCCAATTATTTTTACCTCACTTTACGATGATTTTCATGGGGGTGATAATAATAAAGATGGTATCCGTACAAAACCAAACGTGGGTGACTGGGGTGCTGTATTCATACATTCGACATTATTTTCATCGTTTAATAATGCTCAATTTTATTACGGAGGCGGAGGAAATTCAACCAGTACAATAATTATCGATAGCAGTAATATTGAAGTAAGGAATTGTACATTTGCATATAACAGAGGTGGAAATCTTATAAATTACGAAGGCGTTATAAATGCAAAAAATGCAGGCATTAAAACTCGTATCTACAACAATGTTTTTTATGCCAATAACTTACCTATTGTAATCAATACCAGTATTTCGCTCGATAAGTCGAATCGCTTTTATAACCCTACCGATACTTCTGTAAAGAATAAATACAATGTGGTTGTTATTGATGCCAGTAAACCAGTAACGAATAATCCCATGTGGGCCGAGGATGAAGTGGCCATGGTTATTGGAGGTTACATGTTAAAGATCGAAGCTGACAATTATTGTATTCTGGGTAACGAAGTAGTTTTGAAATTTATGAAAGGAGCAACCCTCTGGATAGAATCAGCTGCGCGTTCAATTGTTAATATCGATGGCAGGGGAGTAGTGTTAACGTCAATCTTTGATGATACCAGAAAAGGCGATTCGAATGGTGACGGTTCAAATACAAAACCTTCGGATGGAGATTGGAATATTTATATACACACTGATACAGCTTATTTTAACTGGAATAACATTTTTTATGCCCGAAAACTAAGTCGGTAAATGACCCTATTCGAGCGTTTTAAACAGTATGCAGAACATCAATGCCTGATTAACCACAGGCACAAAATTCTTATTGCTGTAAGTGGGGGAATCGATTCGGTATGTTTGTTGGATTTGTTTTCAAAATATTCGACAAATATTGCTATTGTACATTGTAATTTTCAATTACGTGGTAAGGAGTCAGACGATGAAGAAGAATTTGTTAAAAATTTAGCCAATCAGTATCAGTTGCCCATATTTGTTAAACGTTTCGATACCCTTGATTATGCTCAACTTCAGAAATTAACCATCCAGGAAGCTGCCCGCGAATTACGTTATAGTTATTTTGAGAACATTCGCCGATTATATAGTTACGATTTTGTAGCAACTGCTCATCAGGCCAACGATCATATTGAAACCTTTTTTATTAACTTGCTCAGAGGTACTGGAATTAAAGGATTGGTGGGTATTCGCCCCCGAAATCAATCAGTTGTACGTCCGTTACTTTTCGCATTCCGAAATGAAATTGAGCATTATATCGAAGAAAATCATTTAACATATCGCATTGACTCCTCAAATAATACCGATAAATATTTACGCAATCAAATTCGTCATCACCTGATTCCTTTATTTCAACAGCTTAGCCCATCGTTTCTTCAAACTATGAAAAATAACCTTGATCGCATCGGTGAAGCTGAAAAACTATATTCAATAGCTTTAGAAGAAATAAAATCGAAATTATTCACTAAAGTAGATCAGCATGTTGCTGAAATTAATATTCAAGAATTAGTTAATCAACCTTCGCCTAAAGTCATACTTTTTGAAATTCTTAAAGAATACGGATTTAAAAATGAACTCATTGATGAAATTTATTCGGTTTTACATAAAGAATCGGGGAAACAATTTTTTTCAACAGATTATCAGCTGGTAAAAGATAGAAATAAGTTGATCATAAGCAAAATAGAGAAAAAAAGTTCCGCCCAATTTTTTTCCATCGATGAGAAAATGGAAAAAATTGATGAACCTATTGGCATGATATTTAAAAGATATGATGCCAAAAATTATGAAATTACTAAAAGTTCAAGAATTGCTGCACTAGATTATTCAAAACTGGAATTTCCATTAATATTAAGGCGATGGCAGCATGGCGATTATTTTCAGCCTCTCGGATTTCCTCATTTTAAGAAACTGAGCGATTATTTTATTGACCATAAAATATCAATCATCGAAAAAGAAAAAATCTGGATTTTAACATCGGGCGAACAAATTGTATGGATTGTGGGTCACCGCATTGACGACCGCTTTAAAATTACTCCCCAAACACAGGATGTGTATGAAATCCAACTAATTGATTGATTCTTTTACGTAAGTTATAAATGATCTCCAGATGATGATTATTTGTATTAGCATGAATTTCAATATCTTGATTTTTATTGGTATACTATAGGTATTTTTTTAGATTCGGTTTCGAACCATGTAAAAAAATCGGTTTTAGGGATTTGTACAACAGCAATATAATACGAATGTTTGTAAAAGTCGATTAGCTGAACAACCCAGAAACTGTCGTCCAGTTCCACCGGTGTATTATATATTTTTCCAACATTTAGTTTTCTAAGAACTTTGTTTATTAAATCGTTGGCAACGGTGCTATTTTTTTCTGCCATGCTATTCAGGCTTTTATTTTCGATACGCAATGCCTCCAGCGATGTGTTTTGTTTTTCATGCTGTATCATGTCACCCGGGGTATTATTGTTTTTGTGGACGGTTTTTATACCTTCAATTGCATTAACTTCGTAAAGCTGATAATTAAAACCTTGTGTATTGGCCACTTTTTTAAGGGCTATCCCCGACATGGCTTCAAACGGGTTTAATGAATTCAGGGTATAATTAATCAGTGTTAAAACTTCAACGGCTTTTAAATAGGTGTTTTTATGAATACTTGTATCCCAGTAAAAATGAGATAAAAGCCATCGCTGAGCCAGCTGAGGCAGAACAAATAAACGCAGGTATGTAACTGAATCGCCACAGACCTGCTTTATGCTATCAAGACGAGCAGGCATGAGTGTATGCTTATCAATACGGTGTGCCTCCCAGGTTAAAATACTATCGGTAATCGGGTAACCCATACTATCGGCCAGGTATAAGTATTTAAGTGCTTTTTCGTAATATATTTGTACAGCATTTAAAGTAGTGTCGCAACCCGGTTGAAGTTCATTGATTTTGGCCAACGTTTTTAAGTCATAATAACTGTAACCCAGCTTCCCAACCCGAGCTATAATTGGTTCACCATGTTTGGTCTGGCATTGAGTGAAGATTAAAATATTTGTAACTATAAAAATACTTATGTTTCTAATAATGAATAGTGTATGATTATTACCTTGATACTTATTTTTTTCGAATAACAAACATAATTGCATTAGGAGCAATTCTTTGCCATGGTTTTTGCGCATGATAATGATAGTTCCATTTTGTTAATAATGACAAATACTTATCAAAAATAATATATCCTTTATTCATGTAAATAGACTTTTTGAAAAATTTATAATAGAATTTTGAAAAGTGATAGCTCAAGGTGAGAATATAATTTTTAGATACAATATCAACTTTGTTTTCTTTAAAAATTTTTAAAAAGACAGATACAGGAATGCCACGTTCGTTTTTTGTTAAACCTATTCTGGGGAATCGCCAATCGCCCATAGAAATAATAGGTTCCCTGATAATTAAATAGCCACCTGAATCAAGTACTCGAATCAATTCATTTAGTACAAATGTTACATTACAGATATGATGTAAAACACCAAAGCATGTAATTAATTGAAACGAATTTGACTCAAATGGTATTTTACCGGTTATATCTGGTTTAATATAATTTGGTTTTATATTTCCAATCAGGTCGCTTTTCAGCTTTTCCGAGGGTTCAATAATAGTTATATTTTCAATTTGACCAATAATTGGTAAAAATTCATATCCAAATGCAGAGCCAAAACCTAATGCATTGCGAAAGGTCAATCCTTTTAGTTTTTTATAAGCATAATATTTATTTAATTCATGATAGATATACTCTTCTTCTTCGCCATGCAACTTAGCAAGATTAGCATATGCTTCTTCTTCTTCAGCATACCATTGTTTTATTTCCTCCAAAGTAAAATCATCGCCATATAGCTTTTCACCAGTAAAGTATGCATTCCAATTAGTTTGATTCATTTTATATTATTTTTAATTTCTATGTCACAAATCTATAAACAAATTTTATTTAAAAAATTTTAATTTATTCTTAAGTGGTTTTTGTTTGTTGCAAATTGGATCGACAATTGTATTTAATCGCAAACATATTTGTATTACAAAATAATTACTATTAATAAGTAGAACATTTAAAAACCTAATTTTTTCTAAACAAATATAAATACTGAGTCTGGGTAGTGCTCGAAAATGCTGGATAGCCTGGAGGTATGTATCGGCCACCAGAATTCAAATCTGAACCATTATATCCTCCCCAAATAATCAT
>FQKF010399013.1_pt1 | contig 11702 bp, 12 predicted proteins | sample 1504521 | NCBI WGS metagenome assembly FQKF01 (sample SAMEA4475357, study PRJEB15587) | soil metagenome | biome: Soil; feature: Field | place: India | collected 2015-03-11 | depth 0 m
AAGCTGAGGGCCGCGGGTTCGAATCCCGTCTCCCGCTCAGGTGCAGGGGGCGCCCTATATTGCCCCATTTTTGTTTGGCCCAGCGATATGCTCCTCCAAAAAATCCGCACCTACAATCGCCTTATCGTGCTGGCCCACTCCATATTTGCGCTGCCGTTTGCGCTGTGGGGTTACGTGCTGGGCAGCATAGAGGCTGGCTTTAGCTGGAAAAAGCTTTTCTGGGTCCTTGTAGCTGTCGTGAGTGCTCGTATAAGCGCGATGGCATTCAACCGGTATGCCGACCGTGCTTGGGATGCGCAAAACCCGCGCACCCGCTCCCGTGAAATCCCCCAGGGCGTTGTGAAACCCCGCGAAGCCCTCCTCCTCGCTGTCTTCTCCGCCTTCCTTTTCCTAATTGCTGCCTGGATGCTCAGTCCTCTCTGCGCCGCTCTGGTCCCCGTAGCCTTGACCATTCTTCTCGGTTATTCCTACACCAAGCGCTTCACCGCGCTCTCCCACTTCGTGCTGGGTACAGCGCTGGGGCTGGCGCCGGTAGGCGCCTACCTCGCTGTAACAGAAACCTTCGCCATAGAACCGATCCTAATTGGATTAGCCGTGCTCCTCTGGGTCGCAGGCTTTGATATTCTGTACGCGCTTCAAGATATAGCCTTTGACCGTCAGGCCGGCCTTTATAGTATTCCCGCTAAATATAGTGAAATCTTCGCCCGACGTCTGGCCCTGCTATGCCATCTGATCGCCACTACGCTCCTGGCTTTTATAGGTTTCCGCCTTTACCCCACCCACGCCCTTTACTGGATTGGCTGGGGACTTTTCACCCTCTTTGTTTTTCGTCAGCACTGGGTAGCCCGGCGTGTAGAAGCCATAGACCGTGCCTTTTTCACGCATAATGGCTGGGCCTCTCTGCTCCTCTCGGCTTTTGCCATCACAGCCTCCCTCCTACCCCACCTCTGAGCTATAGGGATTTTCCAAGAGCTCACGTCCACCCGCTAAGTTAAATCCGCCTTTTAGCGGGAGAACCTATAAATGCCCCACCCCCATGTAAAAGCCCCCCGCACTATCCAAGACCACCCCCTGTAACACACGGCGCGAGACACCCGCAAGTCCTCTCAAGACGGACTTTTGTGTAAGTTTGCCTCGTTATGAAGTCCATCCTGCACCTGACAGACTTTTCCGAGACTGCCCGAGAAGCATACCGCTATGCCCTCGCCATAGCTAAGGCACACCAGGCGGCGCTTCACGTCGTCCATGTCTATGACCGGCCGTATGCCAGTATCGCCTATCAAGGGGGGCTCTCAGCCGTAGTGGACGTGGAAATGGATAAGCGTATCCGGCATGAGCTTGCCCAACACCTCGCTGCCTACGCTAAGTCCGAAGACACCCAGGGCATAGAGGTCCATGCCCACCTGCTCGCTGACTACACGGTATGGCGCGTGGGAGACTACCTGGATAAGTTTCCCGGCACCGGACTCGTTGTAATGGGTACGAGAGGGGCTACAAGCCTCTGGCATGGCGGCCTTTTCGGTACAAACACCGCCCGACTCATCCGGCATAGCCCTATACCCGTCCTCGCCATCCACCCCAAAAACACCTACAAGCCCTACACCAAAGTCCTCCTCCCCGTAGAAGTCTTCGAAGAAAAATCCCTACCCGTCATCCAGAAGGCTCTCGACTTTCTAAGGCCCTGGACGGACGTTCGGATCATCCTCGCCGTCATCAATACGCCCTATGTCTTCTATGATACGCCTACCATCCAGGGCTTTGTCGAGCGGCTGCGCAGCCAAATAAGTTACCCAGCCTGGGAGCTGAAAGTCTACAATGACATCTCCGTAGAGGAGGGGCTCCGCCAGGCCATGGAAACCGAAAAGGCAGACCTCATCATCATGGGGACGCATGCCCGCAAGGGCCTCGCGCAGTTCCTCTTCGGCAGCATCACAGAAAATATCGCGCAGCATCTCGCTTACCCCCTCTTAGCTATTCCCATGGAAAGCTAATACCACTATACAAAATAGCCTTCCCCACCACGACGAAGAAAACTACTAAGCCCCATAGCTCCACCCCCAGCGCGGCAAAACAAGGCAGCGAATACTTCCCTCCCCAACAAGGCAAGAGAGACAAACACGGAACCAACCCAGCCAGTAGCCGGCTTTTCCAGCACCCTTTAGAATAAAGAACGGCAAAATGCCGTCAAAAAGCACCTTTGTGGCTCCAAGCAGTATAATCGCCTTTCGGGCAGCGCCCAAAGCATACGATACAACAATGAACATCTTGAGCCCGCTTTGTGCTCTCGGTGGTTAGCTCCAGATCACACTAAACATCAGGGAGGCGCCTGCTCGGTCCCGGCAGTAGCACCGCTCCTCTCTGCGCGCAAAAAGTAAAATCCGCCTTTCGCGGCGTAGAGGCCAGGAAAGTTACTTGTTTTTCTGGTCTTTTTTGGCTTTGGCGTAACGGGCCATGAACTTATCCACGCGTCGGGCCGTATCCACAAAGCGCTGCTTGCCCGTAAAGAAGGGATGCGACCGACTGGAGATTTCTAACTTGATGAGCGGATACTCCTTGCCGTCTTCCCAGATAATAGTTTCTTTACTTTTTGCGCAGGAACGGGTCAGAAATGCGAAATCCGCCGCTACATCCTTGAAAACGACAAACCTATACTCCGGGTGGATGTCCTTCTTCATGGGGCAAAAGTACGAAGTTTTATTTCCCCCGAGCCTGAATTACCCGAAGCACCGTGTACAGCAGAATCTTAAGGTCCAGCAGGAAGCTCCGGTTGGCCAGGTAAATAAGGTCGTACTGCATGCGTTCTATCATCTCATCCACGCTGGAAGCGTAGCCATATTTGACCATACCCAAGCTCGTGATACCGGGCTTAATCTTGAATAGCTGCCGGTATTCGGGGGCGCGCAGCAGGATTTGGTCTGCATAATACTTGCGTTCGGGGCGGGGACCCACTAAGCTCATATCGCCTATAAGCACATTCCAGAACTGCGGCAGCTCATCCAGGCGGGTCTTGCGAAGCCACCGCCCAATTGGCGTAATACGGGGATCGCCTTCCCGACTGAGGGCTGGACCATCTTTTTCCGCATCTACATACATCGTGCGAAACTTATACATCGTAAAAGGTACCATGTTTTTCCCTAAGCGCTCCTGCCGAAAAATAATCGGTCCAGGCGACGATAGCCGTACAAGGATAGATAGAATCGCATACACCGGCGCAAAAAGAATCAGAACCCCGAGCGACACCACCACATCAAATATCCTTTTGAGAAGCTCTTCCCAGGGTGATAGCGTGCTTATCCCGACCCGAATAAGAGGTGTATCCTGAGGACTTTCTAACCGTACGGTTCCGCCGATATAGTCCTTGGCTTCGGGGGCCAGATAAACCTCTATGGGCAGTCCATTGATAGCTCCCAGCACCTGCCGGAGAACGTCCCCCTCCTGCTCTTCTACGGCTATAACCACCTGATGCGGCGAGCGCCGATGGAGGATGCTCTCCAGCTCTTCCAGCCGCCCTAAATGCCGGAGCTTGCCAGATAAAAGGTTAGGCTTATCTGAATAGGGCGTCACATAACCTATAATGTCGTAGACTGTTCCAAAAGGGTTATTTGTAAGCTCCTGCCATATTTTGTAAGCCTTTTCACCTTGACCAATCAAAATTGTGGGGAAGCGCAGACGTTTCCTGCGTAGGCTATAGCGAATAAAGGCGTACAAAAGCACATCGCCTATCAGAATCACCCCAAATTGTAATAAAATGTAGTAACTAAGCGTTTTGTAGTAGAGCTTGTAGTTTGGAATCGGGTCATCAATGAAAGCCACAAAGAATAGCGCGAGGCTCCCCAGAATAGAAAGCCAGAGCCTCTGCCAAAGGCGCCGCAGAAAAGATTGACGTAGGGGGTCCTTGTAAAGGCCCCCTAAAAGAAAAAGAACCACCCAGTACCCCCCCACAATCAGCGGCCCCCATAGATATTCCCACAGGCTGGGGGGAAACCCTGGCTGGTAAGAATAAAGAATACCCCTCCTCAAAAAGTAAAATCCAAGCCAAACCCCATAGCTCAGGAGAAAATCCAGTACAGCAAAACCAACTCCTAAAAACTCCCTTCTAATCATGGGCGAAAAGAAAGAAGGCGTACATCATCTATGTAGAGCTTGCTGGACTGGGTGCTATCGGCCATAGAAGTGAGGTATAGGCGAAAGCGGTAAAGACCACTTCCCTCCTGCATCCAGGGCGTGAGGTTTACATAAAAAGTCTTCCAGCTTTCATCCGGTGGACGAATGATAAGATAGACATCTCTTGTGATAAAGGCACCTGTTTGTTTATTTTCGCGAGTGAGACCAATACCTAAGTTCCGATCGCCCCGGACGCTGATTTCTAACCAGACTTCGCTGTTAGGAAAGAGAAAGGGCGGATCAGATTCAGCCTGGAAAATCTGATTAGGAGCCATGGAGACCTCGCCACACCAGAAGCCCCGACGCGGATTCTGAAAAGTGCGACGTAACGTAGCCGCATACGGATCACCTGCATTGGGAATCCTAAAACTCAACTGTGGACTCTCAAAGTCTTCTTTCTGGAAAAAGTTTATCAGCGTATCAGGAAAATAGATGTAAATAGGACGATAAAAATAGACTTCCTCCGCTCTAAATTCATGCCAAAGCGTATCGTACTGCCAGAAGGGATACGGTTTGCGAGTGAGGGTGATGCCATTAACCCGCACACCACCGGCCGTGAGAATGGGCTGAGAGACTGGCACCGTCAGCGGAAGCCGCTGACCCTCCTCCACCACCGCCAGAAAACGCCCCGCCGGATACACCCAGGCATCTATGTCGCCATCCGCCAAAAGCGTGTCCCCCGCTATAATAATAAAAGGCCGCTCATAACTGAGAAACGCCGGCGATGGTGCCGTCGTCTTTTTACAGGCGGTCAGAAGAAGTAGAAACACCCAGAGCGCGCCAAGCGAGCCGCTCCAGATGCCACGCCCATTCCATAACCGGCTGAACATCTTCTATGGGGATAGGAGAAGGGCTTCCTTGCTGGATCGCTTGCAAAAACTGTGCGATTTCTGCCTGCATAGCATCCGCATAAGCAGGTGTAGGAAGCGCAAGCGGCACAGGCTCAGGCGAAAGCGCCCATCCCTGAGCCCGCCGTTCCAGGAAGCTTAACTCAAAAAAGTGCTTGGCTCCCAGCATCGTAGCCCGCCGCACCCGAATCACACTGTGCCGACTCACCAAAAACGACGCACTCCGCCCACCCGGAAACGCAAGCCACACCTGTACCGCATCTAACTTGTCGGTTATACTCACCTGCCCTGTCGCTTGAAACTGCGTGGGCATGTGCCGCCACAGACCCCACACCAAGTCCAGATCATGAATAAGCAGGTCCAGGATAACAGACACTTCCGTGCCTCGCACGGTGAAAGGCGCCAGCCGCTCAAACTGCACCAGGGCCACCTCCGCCGCCCATGGCAAAACTGCTTGAAAGGCCGGATTAAACCGCTCGATATGCCCCACCATTGTCACCGTTCCCGCCTCGTCCGCTAAATGCAAAAGCTTCTCCAACTCCTCGGGCGAGGTCACTACGGGCTTCTCTACGAAAATATGCCTCCCCTGCCGAAGGGCCTCAGCAGCATAATCATAATGCGTAGGCGTAGGAGATGTAATAAAAACAGCGTCGCACTGGCCCAGCATTTCCGTATAGGTGGAGAAAAACTTATAGCCTTTCTCCTGGAGATTTATTAGATTCTCAGGATGCGTATCGTAAATACCTACTACTTCGGCGTCGGGATGTGCAGATAAGTGAGCCAGATGCCGCTGCCCAATATAGCCAGCACCAACCAGCCCTACCCGGATGGGCGCCATTTAGGAGGTGGCGAGGGCTTTTTCCAGTTCGTGGATAAGTTTTAGGTTTCCAGCTTGAAGTTTGTAGTTTTTACGGCTGGAAATAAGCGGCCAAGCACGACGTTTATTAACTTTTTTGCGGGCGCGGTTGATGCGGACGTACACACGCTTGTCGGGTTTGCGAGCCATGCCGCAAAGGTAAAAAGAAAGTATAGGTCAAGCCGTGGCGGTTCGCCACTTGATAGAGCACCCCATAGCAGGGTGCTGGGGCATAGGGGCTGGCTTCCCAGATAAAAGGGCGTCCAGAGCTTCCCTAAGTTCTTGGCGGGAGACCTGCTTGGGATCTTTCCAGTTGTCATCCAACCGCCCATGGTAATATAGCCGACCCTCAGCATCGTAAACGAAAAATTCTGGTGTGCACACGGCCTGAAAAGCTCTGGCCACCTCCTGTGTCGCGTCAAATAGAATCGGGAAAGGATAGCCCTTCTCGTGATAGCGGCGGCAAAGGGCCTCTGGGCTGTCTTCGTTGGGGTAAAGGGAAGGGTCATTAGCGGAAATACCTACCCATTGTACGCCTTTGGGAATGTACGCTCGAGCCAGAGCCAAATAACGTTCCTCCACGGCTTGCACATAAGGACAATGTCCACACAAAAACACAACCACAGCGGGCTTTCCCCGAAGCTGCGCCGAATCATAAGATTCCCCACATACACTCAAAAGCCGAAAGGTAGGCATAAGGCTCCCCAGCTGCGGACTATCGTTACTGTAGGTCGGCATATTTCAAAGGTACTTTATTTCGCTATCACGATGAGCGCACTGACTCACGACCGAAACGGCTAAGGAGCATTCTCAGAATAGACTGCCGCTCTTCCTGGGAAAAGCCTATGAACCACACATACGCCCAGCTGAAAAGCAGATAAGCCCCGCCTAATATCAATAGCCTCCATAGGGGCGGCCAGGCGAGTAGCGGTTGCAGCGAAGTCATTCCCAGCCCCAGAGCTGCCAGAATGAGTAAATGTCGGTTTAGGATGAGGGTCAGCCAAGCCGAAATAGGTATCCGAAGTAAACTTTTTGTGAAGAGAAGGAGGAGAAATAGCTCTGTGGCGGAATATAGGAACAAGGATAGGACGGCTCCAAAGATGCCGAGTCGTTTTATAAGTAGAAAAAGTATGGGAAGATACACCAAGGCAGCGCCCAGGTAGGCCTTAGCGCTGAGGTCTGCCCGCTCCCATGCCCGCATAAGTATGTGGAGAATGGCGTTCATCCCTGCCAGCAGCATGCTCAACGAGGCTATACCCATGCTCAGGCGACCATGATAAGCCACCCTCTCATTTATCCAGACATGTAAGAGTAAGCCCCCGAAAAAAACAAGAAAAAGAACTATTGGGACTAAAAGAAGCTGGACGCCCCGAGCAAAGCGATGTATTATGCGAAATACCTCGACTGAAGAGGCCTTTTGGGCATGCAGACTAACTAAAAGCGGGAAAGCCGAGGAAGCAAATGCACCGTGAATGATCCATAGTTTAGTAGGGATTGTTAGTGAGAGGTTATAATATCCTACCATAGCAGAGCTAAGATAGCGCCCCATGAGAACTTTATCCATCGAAGAGACCCCTTGAGTAGTAATCTGAGCAATACTAAGCCAACCGCCATAGCGAAATAGGGTCTTCAGGCTTGTTGTATCCCAGACAGGCTTACCCCAGCTTCGGTGTAGGCGTGTAGCCAACCATACAACCAGCAAAAAGGCACTGAGATTGGTAAAAAAGGTGGCCGCACTCACCCCAACCACACCATATCTTAGCGAAATAGCTACAATAGCCATCACTGGCTGCATAACACCAGTCATTAAGACTACCAGAGCTGCTAAGTCTATCCTACCATATGCCCATAAAATAGCTCTAAAAGGCTGAATGAGAAGGTTTATCATGAAAGAGCCAGCACCAATAAAAAAAGCGATCATAGTCGCCCGCTGGAGGGAGGACGGAATGCTTAAGAAATAGTACACGATTTGCGGGGTCAATATTATTGACAAAATTCCCCCTAAAAAGCCAATAAGCACGTATACTATTACTGAAGACCATAAAAAGATGCGGAATTTTTCTTTTTCCTCTGTAGCTATGCATTGCGTAAGATAGCGGATGAGAGCGTCGCTCAGCCCAAACTCCAGCAGCCCCAAGTAGCCCAAGAAGGTGGTTATGAGGATGACCACCCCATAGGCATCTTCCCCAAGTTTATTCACGATGTAGGGGGTGGTCAGGAAGGCTGTGCCGAGAATAATCGCTTGTGAGAGGAGGTTGAAAAAGATATTCCAGCTCGTACTGGTACGACTATAAGGCGGGGCGGTATCCATGACAAAACCCTCAGCGCTTCTGGGCAAAGGTAGACCACACCGGGTATTCACTCCCTCACGTAAGGAGGAGACAAAATTTTCACTTGGCGAAGAGATAGATAGTTTTGCGCTATATGAACACGTTACGGCTAAACGTAGCTGTAATTATTCCCACTTACAACCGAACCTACTTCCTACGAGAGGCTATTGAGAGTGCGTTATCCCAAAGTGTACCGCCCATCGGCGTGTATGTGGCAGATGATGCTTCTACGGATGATACGCCCCAGCTCAATCAAAAAATTTCAAACTTATCACAGAAAATATCACAAAAAGCTGGCCAGGCGATAGCTTGCAAATCATTTTGAATGAAATTATTGCAGAAAATAAGTGTTCATCTCCTAAATATTTCTGAATAATATGGAGTCGTTTGGTATGGCCACCGAAGGTACGGACGCTTATCCGACCAGGGCGATAGAGCGCCCCGCCCTATCTTTGCCGCCATGAAAGCCTACATCGTGCGCAACCTGCGGCCCGATTGGCCTATTCTCTGGCTTACTTCGCCCAGCAGCGCCACCGAAGCACGAGAAGCCATCCTCCAAAATCAGGGCCTCTCCCCCGACCTCTTGCCTATGGATAGACGCTTGACTTTTTATCGCGATGGGGTGCGAGAAGGGCTCCAGATCGTCCTGCCGAACGATGACGTAGAGACCCTTCGAAGAGGGGTTTACTATGCCTTACGCAAAGCAGAGGAGGTAGGCTGGAAAAACGTCCAAATCCGCTGGATAGAACCGCAAAATCCCCCCGACCGCGCCTACACTTACCAGAGCATAGGCGAATTAGCCCTCATGAGCCTCTATCGCTTCACAAAGTATCTGGTAGAGCCGATTCCCAGTGTGGAAGAAATCGCCATTTTTGCCCCAGAAAGCGAAGCAGAAAAGTTTTTAGAAAAAGGGCTGACAATTGGACGGGTAGTCAATAGAACGCGTGATTGGGTCAATGAGCCGCCCAATGTCATGACGGCTTTAGCCCTCGCTGAGCACATTCAGGCCCTGGGGCAGGCGTATAACTTCCGGGTGGAAGTGTGGGACAAGACCCGCATAGAAGCCGAAAAGATGGGGGGAATCCTGGCCGTCAATCAGGGGAGCATCTTGCCGCCGACTTTTACGATCGCCGAGTACAAGCCTGCCCATGCTCGCAATAAAAAACCCATCGTCCTCGTGGGGAAAGGGCTGGTCTTTGACACGGGCGGCCTTAGTCTCAAACCCACCCCCGATAGCATGGACTACATGAAGGTGGACATGGCCGGTGGGGCTGTGGTGGCCAATGTCCTGGCAGCAGCCGCGGAGCTTGGCCTCCCTTATCACCTTATTGCGCTGGTGCCTGCCACCGATAACCGTCCCGGCGAAAATGCTTATACCCCCAATGATATCATCTACATCTCGGACGGGACGCCGGTGGAGATTCGCAATACAGACGCAGAGGGGCGACTTATTCTGGCGGATGCGCTGGTCCATGCGCGACGTTATGACCCCGCCCTCGTCATAGATGTAGCTACCCTTACGGGCGCCGCAGCCCTGGCCGTAGGCCCGTATGCCTCTGCCTTTTTCACCAATGCTGGCCCCATCGTCCGGGATGGCTTCTTAGAAAGCGGCTTTCGTACTTACGAGCGGCTGGTAGAGTTTCCCCTCTGGCCAGAGTATGGCTATCTCATCCAGAGCGATATTGCCGCCATCAAAAACTCCGCCGGCCGGGAGGGAGGAGCCATCACCGCTGCGAAGTTTTTAGAGTACTTCGTGCGATACCCTTGGGCCCATCTCGATATTGCCGGCACCGCTTACTACAATAAGCCGCTTCCGCCTGACCGGGGTTTCCCTAAACACTACCAGGTCAAATACGCCACCGGCGTGGGCGTGCGCCTAATCTTAGACTTCATCGAGCGCTATGGAGACCGCCTCGGATGACAAACCGATAGTAGGCTTTACCATAGGAGAACCCGGCGGGATAGGGCCGCAGCTCCTCTTGACGATTTTGCAGGGTGACACCTGGAAAGATGAATTCATTCCGGTCTTGTATGCGCCCCGTCGCGTGATCGAACAGTGGCGCAGCTTTCTCGGCTTCTCCCAGCTGCGATACCATGTTATTCGTCAACCCGCCGAGGCGCGGCCCGACATCCTCAATCTCATTGACTTTCCGCTGACAGGTGAGATTCACCTCAAAACCACCTCCCCGGAAAATGGCGCTATCGCTCGTCTCTCTTTTACCCGAGCGGTGGAGGATGCCCAAAAAGGCCTTCTCAAGCTCCTGGTGACTTTACCCGTAGACAAAGCGACTTTCTATGATGCAGAGCGGTTTCCCTATCGCGGCCACACCGAGTACCTCTCGCATCTCTACCCCGGTAAAACCCTCATGGTCATGGTTGGCGAAAGACTACGGGTGGCTGTGGCGACGGAGCATATCCCGCTCTCTCGGGTAGCTGAGACTCTGACGCCAGAGCGAGTCGAGCAGGTAATTTTGCAGTTTATAGATGCACTTCGAATAGACTTTGCGATCCCCAAGCCGCGGATCGCCGTTTTAGCGCTTAATCCGCATGCTGGTGATGGCGGGATCATTGGTACAGAGGAGGAGACCTGGCTAAAGCCCCTTATCGCACGGCTGTCGCAGGAACATCTGGTGGGCGGACCGTATCCGGCTGATGGCTTTTTTGGGGCTCGGCATTTTTATGGGGTGGATGGTATCGTGGCCCTCTACCATGATCAGGGGCTTATCCCCTTCAAGCTTCTGGAAGAGTGGGAGGGGTATCAGTACACGGCGGGACTACCCTTTATCCGGACAGCACCCGATCATGGCGTAGCCTACGATAAAGTAGGAACCCCAGATGGTTCTATCAGTAGTTTATCCGCCGCTATCTGGGAAGGCCTCCTCATCCTCCAGCGTCGGAAAAATACAGCCCCTTATCTACCTTCCGCTGCGTCTTCTGAATGAAGGGACTGGTCTTCTGGGTAGAAGCCAATCTCGGGAGCGCGTCCGAGCTGTGGCAAGCCCCCCTGCGCCTACTCTGCGAAGCCCTATCTGAGCACCTTCCCCTCTGGCTTATACGCTTCTACCGACACCACTCAGCCCCCGCCTACGAAATGGCAGTGTGGGATAGCCGGGGACGCGAAATCACTTTTTGGGGAAACTGGTCAAGCTCACGGCTCTCTCAGGTGGTGGAAGCCTTCTGGCAGGCTGAGGAGTTCGTGCCCGCTGCCATAGTGAATATAGCCTCCCAGAAAACGGAATGCCCAGCGCGCTGGAAAAGACGCTTTAAGTCGGTGATGGTGGACTTTCTCTCCGCGGCGGGGAGACTGCAGTGGCCACATAGCGGTTTGCCACAGGTACCCATAGCAGGCAAGAACCGCCTCCTCATCCCCGTGAATAGCTATAACCTCAAAACCGCCCATGACCTGGGTAGACACCTTCTGGGGGCCGGGTGGTCCCTTCTCTTCACGGGCTGGGCAGCCGAGACCACGCTTCTCCGACGACTGCACAGCCATCATCCGAGGCA
>FQKF010077211.1_pt1 | contig 11679 bp, 7 predicted proteins | sample 1504521 | NCBI WGS metagenome assembly FQKF01 (sample SAMEA4475357, study PRJEB15587) | soil metagenome | biome: Soil; feature: Field | place: India | collected 2015-03-11 | depth 0 m
TGTGAACTTTGTGAAAATCTTTGCGCCCTTTGTGGTAAAAAAATCACCAGGTAAAAACTCAGAGAATCAGAGAAAAATCTCTTCACGTTTCGTTGTGTACTTTACGGTGTGACAAATTATGGTTTATATTTAGCCATTCATTATTTTTTAGTAGGTCAATAATGAATTTTATTTAACTTTACTACTGCCAAAATCACCTTATATTTTTTCAATATTAATTTATTTATAAGCTTCGTAATATTTTCAAAATAAAATATATTTTTGAATAATTAAAATCATATGCTAACCCAAAACAAAACCTATCTGTTTGTAATTCTGTTATTAACAAATTATCTGAAATTTAAATTTTAAAAAATAATAAATTCGTTTATATCGGCTTATGTTACTACAGTATAAAAAATTTATTGTTATCGTTTACTTAGTTTTCATTACAACTAAGGTATATGCCCAATCTTTAAAATTTATTTCGGTTTCGAATCAGTTATCGGACTATAATTATACTTGCATTGTACAAGATTTTGATGGGTTTATTTGGTTTGGTTCACGGAATGGGCTGATTCGATTCGACGGCTACAATACCAAAATATACCGATCAAACAATGGATCTAATAATACCATTAATGCCAATTGGGTTACCGATATAGTAGCCGATAAACAAGGAAAATTATGGATTGCTACTTTTGGTGGTGGACTTAATGTTTTCGATACCCGAACCGAGCGTTTTGCATATTTTACCTTTAACCCTTCCGATAGTTTATCAATTAGTAGTAACACCTTGCTAAAACTGCTGATGGATAGCGAAGGTAATTTATGGATTGGTGCCGAAAACGGATTAAACAAACTAAATAGAAAAACAGGACGAATTGAGCGCTTTACCCGTTATGTCAATAGTTACATAAGTAGTCTGGCTGAAGATGATAATAATCAACTATGGATAGGAACCACAGGTAAGGGTTTATATCGTCTTAATTATAAAACCTTTCAAATCAAACATTTTACAAATCAGCCAACAAATCCAAAAAGTCTGTCGGATAATAATATCCGTTCATTATTGTTCGATACAAAAGGTAATTTGTGGATTGGAACCAATCAGAATGGTTTAAGCAAGTTTATGAGTCAGAATAATCTTGAATATTTTGAAAATTTTTTGTACGAAAAAACCTCATCAAACAATACTATACTGACCATTTATGAAGACTCGCGCAACAGGTTATGGATTGGAACAGAAAATGGAGGATTAAATTTATTCAATAGAACAAAAAATTCATTCATGCGCGTTGGTTATTATCCCGATGACCCTGAGCATAGTATACAAAGTAACTCCATATGGTCAATCTGTGAAGATGCTGCTGGTGCTTTGTGGATAGCTACTTTTAATAAAGGAATTTTCCGATATGACCCTTATTGGGAAAAATTTTCAAACAATACTAAAATTCAACATGTTAATGAGAATTTTTCAAATACAACTGTAACCAGCTTTTTACCTTTAACTGAACAGAGCATTTTAATTGGAACCGATGGAAAAGGTGCTTACATCTGGAACATGAAAAACAATTCTTTACGGAACTTGAATACTCAAAACGGTATGTTAAGTAATACCGTTCTAACAGCCAACTACGATAAGAACAATAACATTAACATAGGAACATGGGGAGGAGGATTAGCCATTTGGAAACCTGATGAAAGCAAAGTAAAAAGTAGCATTTTTGTTCCCGAAAATATTTTTGCTATAACCACCGATCGGGCAAATAATTACTGGATAGGTACCTGGGGAAATGGAATATTTTTAATTAAAGCAAATGGAAACGTAAAACATTTAACTTCCGAAAATCCTGCAATTTTAAGCAGTCCAAACATTTTTTCGATATTAGCCGACAGTCGAAATCGAGTATGGATTGGCACATTATATGGATTAAATAAAATAGTTTTAATGAACGATACATTTCAGGTTACTCAATATTTTCATAAATTAAACGATTCAGCAACGCTTTCATCAAACACTGTTATTTCAGTTTTCGAAGATAGTAAAAGAAACATCTGGTTGGGTACATCTAACGGTTTAAATAAATTTGATGAAAAATCAGGAGGTATTATAAGAATAAGAACTTCAACAGGATTTATTCCATTTGAAATAAAATCAATAACCGAAGATCTGAATGGAAATTTATGGCTTGGAACAGATAATGGGTTATTGCATTATTATCCAAAATATGGGAATTTAATTACTTACGATAAGAGCGATGGCTTATATGTTAACAATTTTAGTGTGGGAGCCGTGGCGCGCTTAAACGACGGCAAACTTTTATTTGGAGGACAAAAAGGTTTCATATTATTCGACCCCGATAGCATAATTCATAACCCCTATATTCCTAAACCGAAAATTACAGAAATAAAAATTTTTGGAAAAAACATTGATAAATCACGCCTTAAAATTGACTCCGTTAATGGTACTTCCAGACTAATGCTTAGCTATAAAGAAAACTCTATTACCTTTGAGTATGTTGCATTAAATTATACCCATCCCGAAAAAAATCGTTACGCTTATCGACTTCAGGGAGTCGATAAAGATTGGATACCTGCCGAAGCCCAGCGGTCAGTAACCTATTCATCGCTTAAACCCGGAAATTATGCTTTTATGGTAAAGGCTGCTAATAACGACGGCTACTGGAACGAAGTGCCAGCTATTTTGCATATTTCTATTAAACCTCCTTTCTGGTCGACCTGGTGGTTTCGTTTGTTTTTAATCCTGCTGCTGGTAAGTTTTATTTACCTTTATATTCGTTTCCGACTTACACGTATGCATGAAAAACTTGAATTGCAACAAAAAATTTATTTAGCCGAAAAAGCCGAAAACGAAAAACGTATTATGGAACTAAAAAGTGAACAGTTGGATTCAGAGCTTAAGTTTAAGACGCGTGAACTTGAGTCTACGACCATGCATTTAATACATAAAAATGAAAAATTAATTGAAATTCGAGATAAGCTCCTGGAAATTGTTCAACAGACCGAACCCCCTATCAAAAATAAAATAAGCCAGCTGGCGAAAATGATTAACGATGAACTCGACGACGAAAAAAATTGGGAAAACTTCGAACTAAATTTTAATTTAATTCACGATAATTTTATTAAACGATTTGCAGAAAAATATCCCGACTTAACCCATAACGACTTAAAAATGTGCGCTTTGATACGAATGAACATGTCGAATAAAGAAATAGCCAACTTATTAAATATTTCCATTCGCAGCGTGGAATCGCGACGATACAGAATCCGAAAACGAATGAATATTGATTCCGATGTTAACCTGAACGATTATATTATTCGTTTTTAACAAAAAGGTAATTTTTATTTTCTAATTCTGTTATTCTATTTTTTCCTATTAATAATTAGCCCTAAATTAACAAACATAGCGCTATTTATTTACAAAATACTACCTAATCACTTTAGTAATAATCCTATACTTGCACTACCTTTAAATAAAAATTAACTGATATGAAAACAATACCACTTATAGGTTTACTGCTAATAAGCAGCCTAATATTGCTTGAGGCTTCGGAAAGTCCTCGCGAGCGGATATTAATGGATTCTGAATGGAAATTTGCGCTGGGTCATGCTACCGATGCAAAAAAAGATTTTAATCACGGCACATCATATTTTTCATATTGGGCCAAAACAGGTTATGGCGACGGACCGGCAGCAGCTCATTTCGACGATCGTTCGTGGCGAGTACTGGACTTACCACACGATTGGTGTGTTGAGCTCCCTTTCGACCCGCGTGGTAGCCATAGCCATGGTTATAAAGCCATTGGGCAAAATTTTCCCGAAAACAGCATTGGCTGGTACAGAAAAAAATTTTTTATCCCTGAATCCGATTTAGGTAAACGCATCATCATCCAGTTTGAAGGAGTTCACCGTTATGCCAGAGTATGGGTGAACGGTTTTTATTGCGGAACCAATCATAGTGGATATTATGAATTTGAATATGATGTTACCGAATATATAAACTACGGTGGCGAGAATGTTATTTCGGTACGTGTCGATGCCACCATGGAAGAAGGCTGGTATTACGAAGGTGCTGGCATTTATCGCCATGTTTGGCTTGTAAAAACAAACCCGGTTCATATTCCCAATCATGGAACTTTTATTACTACTGACCTTCAACAGAATAATACACGTTCAATAATTACTACAAGAATTACTGTGGTTAACAAATCATTTCAACCGTCTACCTTCGACATTGAAGAAATTATTACAGACCCTGATGGAAAAGTAATTGCTCAGGGCACAAAAACAAACCTTTCGTTGTTTAGCGGAGCTGAAAAAACATATTATCATCAGTTTAAAGTTGATAACCCAAAGTTGTGGTCACTTGAAACCCCACAGCTTCACCAGCATACAACCATTATAAAAAGCAATGGGAAAATAATTGACCAATACGTTACTACTTTTGGTATACGCACTGTCCGATTCGACGCCGATAGCGGATTTTTCCTGAATGGGAAAAATATAAAAATTGTTGGAACCAATTGCCACCAGGACCATGCTGGTGTTGGTATTGCTATTCCCGATGCGCTTTATGAATTTAGAATAAAGAAATTAAAAGAGATGGGGAATAATGGTTTGCGCACTTCACATAATCCGCCATCTACTGCATTACTCGATATATGTGATCGTTTAGGAATGTTGGTACTCGACGAAAACAGACTCATGGGAGTTAATGACGAACATTTTTATTATCTGGAAAACATGATAAAACGCGATCGCAACCATCCCTGTGTGGTACTCTGGTCGCTTGGAAATGAAGAATGGGCAATAGAAGGTAACGAAAAAGGCGCTCGCATTGCATCATATATGCAAGCATACGCCAATAGGCTCGATTCATCACGAATGGTCACTACTGCTATTAGTGGAGGTTGGGATTATGGAATTGGCAAAGTATTGCAGGTAATGGGTTATAATTATATTGTCCAGGGCGATATTGATGAACATCATCGTAAATTCCCAAGGCAGGCTGGCATTGGGACAGAAGAGAGTAATACCGTTGGTACTCGTGGAATTTATTTTACCGACGAAGCAAAATGTCATCTGGCACCAACCAACCGAATGCCTGAAAATGTAGGTACCGAATCGGGATGGAAATTTTATGCCGAACGTCCTTTTCTGGCAGGATTGTTTTATTGGACAGGATTTGATTATCGGGGCGAACCAACTCCATTTGGTTGGCCTGCTATTGCGTCACAATTTGGCATAGTCGATTTATGTGGTTTCCCTAAAGATATTTTCTATTACCTAAAATCGTGGTGGGGAAATGAACCTGTTTTACACATTTTTCCGCACTGGAACCTGAAAGGACATGAAGGGCAACAAATTACAATTACCGCTTACAGCAATTGCGACGAAGTTGAACTCATATGCAACGGTAAAAACTTAGGTAAAAAACGCATGCCAGTTAACGGCCATTTAACATGGAATACAGTATATCAACCCGGTTCTTTAATAGCTAATGGTTACAAAAATGGTAAACGTATTCTTACCAAAAAAATTGAAACAACCGACCAGCCTTCGAACATTCAACTACAAGCTGACCGAAATATTTTACGAGCCGACAATGCCGATGTGGCAGTTGTCACAGTAAAAGCTACCGATTTAAAGGGACGAGTAGTTCCTACCGCCGATAACTTAATTTATTTTGAAATTGAAGGTCCTGGGAAAATAATAGGTGTAGGAAATGGTGATCCATCGAGCCATGAAAAAGACCAGTATATAGATAGTTATGAAATTTATAACATTGAAAACTTAAAAGAAAAGCCAGTGCCATCACTTGAAAACTTAAATGAAATTAATGAGAATGTTGACGATAGCAACTGGATAAAAGCCTTTAGCATTAAACACAAAGATTGGCGTACTTATGTCGATACCCTTCTGGTAGTTCGTGGTACATTTACTTTACCTGAAATTAATGAGCGTACTCGTGTTACATTATTTTCAAAAAGTATTCTTGAAAACCAGAGTATTTATGTAAATGGTGTAAATATTGCCTCAAACATTAAACGCGATGATCCAAACCAGAGTTTTGTGCTCGACCATAAAATTTTAAAACCTGGTAATAATACAATTGCATATACAGGCCAACGTTTTAGGTTACGCTATCAATGGGATGAACCAAATACCGACCCTGGGGTTATTTCGGTATGGAATCCGGCCGAGCAATGGCGAAGAAAATTATTTAATGGTTATGCACAGGTAATTATTCAATCTACTAACAAAGCCGGAAAAATTATTCTTAAAGCTTCGTCGGATGGATTAAAAAGTACAAGCTTAATTATTGAGTCAAAATAAATGTTATCATAAATAATAGTCAAAAGCCTGTGAAAAAGATATTATTCACGGGCTTTTTTGCCTTTACGAATGGCTGCAGTTAGTTTAAATTAACTATCTATTCTTATTTTAGTTTGTTATCGCGTTGCAGAATTTGTATCATGCGTTTATCGTTTCTTTTATCGAAAATATGCATGCCTGGCATCAATCCTGGATAACCTAATTGCACCTGTACCTTATTTTCATTGCCAGCCAAAATTGGGTCTATCACATACCAATCACAAACAGTCGATAAGTAAGCAGGCCAAAAATAGCCAGCATAAATTAAAGTATTATTTGCTTTTATGGCAAAGGCTTTAATACCTGAAACAAATGCAAATGACTTAATTGTATCAATTGCCCGCTTTGATAATTTAAAAGCATATTCAGTAGAATCGTATGAAATTATATCATCATAATAAACCAGAGGTAATTTTGCAGTTACAACAGTATTTTCATCAATCTGTTGGGTATTACCAATTTTTGAAAAATTTTCGACTAAATAAATCTCTACTTTCCCACTTATTTCAGAATTATCATTTTTTTTGCAACCAACTGAAAAAAGTATAAATAAACTTATTATTAAATACTGAAATTTCGGTTTACATAGCCAATAACCGTTAGTAATGAAAAAAATATGTTCGAATTTCTTGAATTTCATAGTAAAAAATTAAAATTAAGTCTTTTTATTATGGATGAAAAAAAGGAATTAGGTTGCGTGTCATCAGAATTAGCATAAAATGACTTTTAAACAAATTATAGAATAACTACTTTAATTTCAGCAGTTCTACTTTCAATTCTTTACTATAAATACTTAATAATCAAACATTCAAAGTATTAATGAATTTTACATTCTTAACTTTTTCAATTCTTCTTTCATACGATTAATATCGGTTAGCCAGTCTTCAATATCGTTTTCATGTTCAAGTTCTTCATTTAAAATTTGCACAGCCATTTGGTGGGTAGCAAAGTCTTTTCCATTTGTATAACTTGCAATTTCCTGATATCGTTGTATAGCACATCGTTCACCTTTCAGATTTTGTTCTAAAATTACTTCGATATATGGATCTGAAGGTTCATCATATTCACAACGGGCTATTTTAGTCCATTCAGCAGGATTTAATACAGGTGTGCCACCTAATTGAATGATTCGGTTTACAATTAATACAGCATGTCCTAATTCCTGATCAGCATGTAACAATAATTCAGGTTCAACTTCGCTTCTCATAGGACCTTCCATTATTCTGGCTCCAATCCAGTATTGATAATATGCAAGCCACTCTTCAGCCAGTGCCGCATTTAACATCTTTAATAATTCTTCCACATTCAAAGATGTAATTTGAATTCCTTTTCTTCCCATTTTATATGTTATTTAAAACTAAAAAATTGATTAGTCAAAAAAGCTATTCTGTTTTCGATACTTCAGAAAAATCCTATAATCGATAGCTTATTCAAAATTGAAATTTATCAAATTTATAAATTTAAATTGAATATTACTAATTATTTTAGCTATTTAGGTATAGAACCTGTCAGTTCTATTTATTGTATTATTCTCAATTTTTTAAAAAATAGTTTTTACTATGAAAGCAGAAGATTCTTTCTACAATCATTTTTGCTATAAAATTACATTTTTAGCAAAACCTTAATTTAATTATAAATAAAAAAGTAAATATCTTATAGTTTATGACTAATAATATTCAATTTTCCTTTTAAAAAAGAATTTTTTCGATTGTCTTTCTGTCCAATTTTGTTTATCATCAAATGAAATATAGTCCCAGGTTGATAAAATATTATCAGCATTAGCAGTTGAAAAAGTATACGATAATAAATCGCCTTGCGGAGTATATTGAATATTTTTACTACAATAGCTATCAAAACAATATGATTCTAACCGATAATTGCTGTTCCATGTTAAATAATAATTCCTTGAACCTGGTGTCCGTTTATTATTTTCAATTACAATTAATTTTATATTAGCTTTATTCTCATTATCGAGGTATTCAAAATTATATTCGAATGAAACCTCACTATTCCTTTGTCTGGTAATGCTACTAATTCTACCTTTTTTATCATATTGAAAACTAATTTTTGGTTTATTGGAAATATTGATGGTCGTTAGTTGATTACCATCATAAATTAAATTATAACGATATCTTGTATCGTCAGCATCATAAACTATTGAATTAATTGTTCCGTTTTCATTAAAACTAATTTCACAATTTTGTTTCACATCGGCAATATTTGACGTAAAACTTATGCTTTTATATTTAACATTTTGATTTAAATTAGGCATAAAATCAGTTATGGTAGAAAGATTCCCATTTTTCTGTGTTAATTCGTAATTAAGGAATAAATCATATATTATAGAATTATTCAGAGTTAAAATTTCTTTTTTAGGCGGTTTTGCAAATACCTGAAATGATAAAAATAAAAAAATTAAAAGAACTACGAATTTTTTGAAATTGAATTTAAAATTTTTCATGGTGTTAAAGTTTAGTGTTAGTTATTATTTTAATTAATATTTGCTTACTTTCTGGTTTGATGAACTAAAAATCATATTTTTAAATTAAAGAGCAAAATATAAAATAAAAGGATATTTACAAAAATTATTTTTCAATGGTTAAATGGCGAGGAAATAAAATTTTAATATGGCGAGATTTAAAATTAATTTATTTCAGGTTGAAACGAGGCTAATAAGTATAAGCTGCATTTGATTGGCAGGAATAAAAACTTTCGAATTAATATTCGTAATTTAGCACAGAAAAAATCAAGACAAATGATTGATAAATCGACGATTGATAAAATTTACGAGACCGCTGAGATTACCGAAGTAATTAGCGATTTTGTTACTCTAAAGCGTCGGGGTGTCAATTATATTGGTCTCTGTCCTTTTCATCACGAGAAAACTCCATCATTTACAGTTTCTCCATCGAAAGGTATTTATAAATGTTTTGGTTGTGGCAAGGCAGGTAATGCTGTTAATTTTATTATGGAACACGAAAGCCTTAGCTACACGGAGGCTCTTCGTTACATGGCACGTAAATATCAGATCGATATTGTTGAAAAAGACTTTACGCCTGAAGATATTGCCCAAAAGAATGAACGTGAAAGTTTATTGGTAGTTACAGCCTTTGCAGCTAACTATTTTAATCAAACATTACTAAAAACCGATGAAGGTAAAGTCGTTGGCCTCTCATATTTTCGAGAACGAGGTGTACGCGACGACATGATCCAGAAGTTTCATCTTGGTTACTCTCCGGAACAACGTGATGCACTTACCCAGAAAGCAATAAAAGAAGGTTATAAAACCGAATATTTAATAAAAACAGGCCTTACTATTGATAAAGACGGGCATTTAATGGATCGGTTTGCTGGTCGTGTGATTTTCCCAATCCATAGCATTTCCGGACAGGTTATTGCATTTGGTGCACGAACACTTAAAACCGACAAAACGGTAGCTAAATATTTAAATTCGCCTGAGTCCGATATTTATCACAAAAGCAAGGTACTATACGGAATTTTTCAAGCTAAAAAAGCCATAGTACAAAACGACAAATGTTATCTGGTTGAAGGTTATACCGATGTGATTGGCATGCATCAAGCAGGAATTGAAAACGTGGTGGCCTCATCGGGTACTTCATTAACTACCGAACAAATACGGTTAATAAAACGCTTTACCAATAACCTTACCATTGTGTACGACGGGGACCAGGCTGGTATTAAAGCTGCACTTCGTGGTATTGATATGAGCCTTGAAGAAGGGATGAATGTAAGGGTAATTTTATTGCCTGACGGCGAAGACCCTGATTCTTTTTGTAGGAAACACCATTCGCAGGAAGTATTATCGTATTTTACCCGAAATGAAACCGACTTTGTTCTTTTTAAAACCCGTTTACTTGCCGAAGATGCTCAAAACGACCCTATTAAAAAAGCCAATCTAATTTCTGAAATTGTTCGATCCATTGCTATTATTCCCGAACCCATTGTTCGATCGGTTTACATAAAAGAATGCGCTCCCATATTACAAACCAATGAACAACTTTTATATTCCGAAATAATAAAATTTCGTCGAAAACTTTTTGAAAGTAATCCTAAGCTTCAAGTCAACCAGCCTAACACTGTTGACCCTATTAAACCCATCGCATCGGAAACAAATTTATTTGAAGTACACGAACGCGAAATTATTCGATTATTATTGAAATATGGCAATCATATATTATTCGAAGGTTATTCTGAGGCTAAAGAAAAGTGGATAGTAACTGTAGCTCAATATATTATCTCTGAAATTGCTAAAGATGAACTCACCTTCCATCATCCCATTTATAAAATCATTTTTGATGAATATGCCCGATATTATTTCGACGACACTGAAATGGCAACCGAATATTTTATCCGACACCCAAACATCGAAGTGGTTTCGGTAGTGGCCGATTTAATCAGTCAAAAATATGTATTAAGCAAAAAACTTTTTGAACGCACATCAAATACATATGTTGAAACTGAAGAAATGAAGCTTTCAGAACTAGTTCCTTCAGTTATTCTCGATTTTAAAAATAAAAAATTATTATCCATTATTAACACTATGAAATTAGAACTGCTACAGGCACAAAATGAAAATAACGAAGACAAAGTTCAGCAACTGCAAATACATATTCAACATTTAAATGAAGTAAAAAAGACCTTTGCCAATCATTTAGGGAAACGTACCATTTTACCATAAAAATTAGAAAATATTATGATTACTGATTCTTTTGAACATTTACTGCGTTATCAATCAATTCATCCTTCATTTACAAAAGCATTTGCGTTTTTACTGGGTAATCCATTAAAACAGTTACAACCCGGTAAATACATGATTGATAACGATAATATTTTTGCCATAGTGAATGAATATCACACAAAAACCATTGAAAATTACAGGTGGGAGGTTCATCGGAAATATATTGATATTCAATTGATAATAGATGGAACTGAAAAAATTGGACTTGGCCTTCCCGAAAGTATGCAAGAAGTTGAAGCGTATGATGAAATAAAAGATATTGCATTTTATAACGGCGAAGGTAGTTATGTTACATTGCCTAAAAATAGTTTTATGATATTATTTCCAGGTGAATATCATATGCCGGGAGTAATTAATGAACAAGCTGAATATATAAAGAAAATAGTGGTAAAAGTAAATATGCACAAATAAGATTTTTAAAAACAGTATAAAATTTTACATTAATACTTTCAATTTTGCCTTGATACAGATAATTTTTTACCCAGAAGTGGAATAAAAATCAGTTTAAAAGCAACCTTCAATTACTTGCACTTTTGCCTTGA
>FQKF010006283.1_pt1 | contig 11672 bp, 10 predicted proteins | sample 1504521 | NCBI WGS metagenome assembly FQKF01 (sample SAMEA4475357, study PRJEB15587) | soil metagenome | biome: Soil; feature: Field | place: India | collected 2015-03-11 | depth 0 m
TTTTAAATGCATTTGGACCAATTACAGAATTGATATTTATTTGGATAATACGCTGGTATTATATGGAACAAGATATTATGATGGTCCTTATTTTCCCCCACCTCCTTGTGAAAAACATGGAGATGCGGGAATACCGAATAAAATAAGAGACTGTTCTTATATGAGTAACGCTCAAGGTTGTAATTTATATGCCGGCTGGCCTGTAAATGAATGTATAATTTGGAATAAAGTTGATAAAGATTTAGGTTGGCCGACGAATGAAAATGTAATGAGAATGTTCCTTAACTTCGTTATTTATTATTTAGAAAATGATTATCAAGACGATTTATATTCAAAATGGAATAATTTTGATGACTGGAACAAAATAATGAAAATTGATTGGATCAGAATATATCAACCCTTTAATTGTGGTTTAAACATTAATGTTTTAAATGAAAGTCAATTCAGAAGTTATTCCGGAAATACGAATTTTTTAACCGGTCTTAATATTAATATCAGTGGAAATTATATTAATGAACCTCCCAAATTAAATAATAATTGGCATGATTTTCCAACACATATTTTGGCTACTAATGAAATTAGCTTTAATGAAGAAGTTTCATTTGAAGAAGGTACTTACTTAAGGTGTAATATATTAAATGCATGTAATGTTAATAATAGGTTATCTAAAAACTCAATTATTATTTTAGAAAATGAGGATGGGATTCCAGATTTTATTGAATTCAATGAATTTGACAGTACAAACGTAAATATAATGACTGACAACACTTTATTAAATAAATTTAATATATTTCTTTATCCAAATCCTGCAAATGATATATTCAATATTGATATTAATGAAGAAGATTTAAATTATCTCTATAAAATTGAATTAGTTGATATTTTGGGCAAATCTAATAATTTAGAAATTAGTAAAAATCATAATATTCATAAATACAATGAAGGTGTTTATGTGGTTAAATTTTATTTTACCAATGGTATTATAGTTTCAAAACCATTAATTATAAAAAGATAATATATATTATAATCTTCATGTATTTTTAAAATCTGATAAAATACAGTGTTAATTAAGGCCCATAACGTATATAATTTTTTAAACTCATTCAATATCCTTTACACGGGCACGCAATCCCCTGAAAATCACGGCGGATTACACACCTTTCAGGTCAAAGGCGACGGACAGACCACGATATTAACAATGGGAACGAATGCGGCATTTTCCGTAAGGCAGTTTGCGAATTCAAACCCCTTGGTGTTTTAAGTGATGGCGGATGGGAAGGTTACATTATGTAAAATTTAATTTTAATCTTTTAATTATAGAAATTAAATTCTTAAAACATATTTCTTGCTTTCAGTTCCAGATATTTATTGATTACGTTAACCGTCAGGTTTTCCGGAGCCGTATAAACGGTGATGATACCATGGCGGCTGAGTTCCTGAACAATTTTTCTTTTTTGGTTTTCAAATTGCAGTGCAATCGCTTGTTTGTAAATATCATACAGGGTGTCTGTATCGGAGTCAATAAGCGTTTTCAATTCGGTATTTTGAAAAATAACCACAACCAGGCGATGAAATTTGTTGATACGCTGGAAATATCTGATCTTTCGTTGAAGTGTAATATAATACTCTACGTTGGTGAACAAGATTAAAAGCGAACGCTGACGGATATTTTTGCGTATGTTTTTATATAACAGATATAAGCTGCTTTCATCAAATGAGGTTTTAGCGTTGTAAAGTTGTTCTTGAATTTTGTAGAGTTGGTCGCCGCGGTTATGGGCGGGAACATGAAATGACACATCTTTTTCAAAGGCCATTACGCCGGGTTTGTCGGATTTAACCCTGGCAATATGACAGAAAACAAGAGTGGCATTTATGGCATAATCCAGCAGGGTCATGCCTTGAAAAGGCATATACATGCTTCTTCCCATATCAATTAGGGCATATACTTGTTGTGATTTTTCATCAACGTAATGATTAACCATCAATTTACGGATACGTGCCGTGGCTTTCCAGTTTATGACTCGTATGTCGTCGCCTTGAACATATTCCTTGATTTGTTCAAATTCCGTGCTGCGCCCGATTTTTCTTATTCTTTTAATACCCATCTCGTGCAGGCGGTTGTGGATGGCCAGAAATTCATATTGCCGTAAGCGAATAAAAGAAGGGTAACAGGCCATTTGTTTTTTTGCTTCCACTTCAAAATGACGTTGAACAAAACCGTATCTTCTTTGAATAAGAAAATGAAGGTTCCCGAATTCATAAATGCCCCGTGTAACGGGTCGGAGTGAATATTCAATGAATTTAGATTGATGGGCAGGTAATGGGAATGTCCAAACCTTGTCTCTAATTTGAAATTGTTCCGGAAAATCTTCCAAAAAGCTTATGTTTAATGCAATATCGGTAAGGTTGTGAATGAATACCTGAAACGGATTATTGTCGCCGTTGCTCAATCGGCTGTATATGCTTTGACGGGATGCAGTTATGGGAATGGAGTTGACGTAGATTTTATATACATCATACACCAAATATAGTATCCAGCCAATAAATAAAAACAAAACCAATGAATATAACGAAGGAATTAAGAATGAAAGAACAAATAAAAAAATGAATATTCCGGAAAAGAGGTAGAACCGGTTGCTGAAGCGAATGGAAAATATTTTTTTGAAAACGTATTTCATTATTTGGGCACTTCGGTGCTTTCAAGAATCTGAGCGATAACCTGTTCGGGTTGGATGCCCTCCATTTCTTTATCGGGCGTGAGTTGGATACGATGACGAAGCACGGGAAAAGCCACATATTTCACATCGTCGGGGGTAATGAAGTCCCTGCCTTGGGTTAAGGCATGCGCTTTGGACGCTTTCATGATATTGATTCCGGCACGGGGTGAAGCTCCAAGATAAATGGAAGGATGTTGACGTGTTTTTCGGACGATTTCAGTAATATAGTTGAACAATCCGTCTTCAATTTTCACTTCCAGTAATTTTTCTTTCAGCATCAATATATTTTCGGCTGAAAGAATTTTTTGAATTTTTGTTTGTGCAGATTGCAGATGTGTGCCTTCATGAATTTTTTTCAGCATCATAATTTCGGCTTCCTGAGACGGGTATGATACATGTATTTTGAAAATAAAACGGTCTAATTGTGCTTCCGGCAAACGATAGGTTCCCTCTTGTTCAATGGGGTTTTGGGTGGCAAACACATGAAATATCTTTCCCAACGAATGGGTTTTTCCGTCCACGGTAACTTGCCGTTCTTCCATACATTCAAAAAGGGCTGCCTGCGTTTTGGCCGGGGAACGGTTGATTTCGTCAGCCAGAATGATTTGAGCGAATATGGGACCTTTGTTAAATTCAAACTCTGAAGTTTTCATGTTAAAAACCGAAGTGCCGAGTATGTCGGAGGGCATGAGGTCGGGAGTAAACTGTATGCGATGAAAAGAAGTGTCTATGCTTTGGGCCAATAGTTTAGCCGTTTGAGTTTTGGCAACGCCCGGTACGCCTTCAATTAATACATGCCCGTCGGCTATAATGGCCAAAAGTAGTTGATGAATAAATTCATCCTGTCCGTAAATAAATTGACGGATTTGTTCATTGATTTGATGAACTTTTTCCGAAAATTCTTTAAGTGAGGTTCTGCTTTCAAACATAGATTTAGGTTTTTAAAGTTGAATTTTTATTGAATAATTTTATGTTTTTGTTTAATTCAAGAAGTACAAATTCCGTTACGCTTTCACGATTTTCCAATTCTTTGCACAATCGGGATAAGCGCTCAATAAAAGGAAGTGAATTACCGCTGAGATTGGACAGTTGTAGAAGTTCGTTTTTATCTGCCTGCAATATATCGATGTGATAGGACTTTTTGATAGATTCTCTGAAATACTGAATTATTTCCCCGGCCACTACATGATGATATTTACTTTTTAAGTAACTGTTAGCCACCACATCAACAAATTTCAAAGTGTCGTTTTCCGGAGGGGAAATAACGGGAACCATCCGTTGATTTCTTCTGCTGTCGAACACGGCATATAAAATAAGGGTAAAAAGAAGAATGAGCCAGGCAAAGTATAAACTTTTATTGTTAAAAATTAAGTCCAATATGGATTTATCTTCATGAATCATGATATTCGACTTTGGCCATATGATAGTTTTCTTATCAGGAATCATATAATCGAGCAGTGAATAGATGAGGTATCGGTTCGGATGGTTGGATATGAAATAATTTAAAAAAATATCGGTTAATGAAATGAAATAGATTTTGTTCTTAAAGGGTAATGGATACGACAATCCATAGAATTTATCTTTTTTGTCGTTGGTAAGAAAAACGGTTACATTGTTGCTGTCGAAGCGGCTAAAATAAGCATGATTGCAATATATAGGGTAGGTATAATTCATGTTTATTCCTGTTTTATAGGTAGGTTGTAAGGTAAAGGATGGTTTAATGAGTAAAGAGTCGTCCTGATAGTCGTATGGATATTCAGAAAATATACGAAATTGTTCAAATGCCTTTCCGGGGTAACTGCTTATAACAATGATATCATTTCCTTTTTTAATTAGTTTATCGACAGCAATACTGTCTTCTTTAGTCCAGGAAGGCAGGTTTTCATAAAATACGATTACGGAATTTATCACATTGGTATCGCCAAGTTGGTAAATGGACTTATAAAAATTGATGATTGTGTCGGAACGCATTTTAAGCAATTCATGGAATAAATAGGCCCCCGCAGGGCCTTTGTCGTTATTCAAGTAAGTTTTATTCCAATTTATATCATCATTTTTTTTCAAATCATGATTAACGATGTAAACCAAAAAAAATACAATGAAAACTACATATACATAGATATATTTCTTCATTTTGGTAACTCGTCTTTCAGATCCAAAATTTTAATTTTTATGGATTGGAATAAATTTTCATCCAAATCAAATTTTCCATACCAAACATATTCAAATATCAGACAAACCTCCGCGAAGCGTTGGTAATATGATTTATTTTTTACATCGCTCTTTAAATCGTTTATCGTTTTATTGGGTTCAAATCGGATATGTTGCTTTTTTTCCATTTCATGAAGCAAAAAGATAAATAACCATCGAATGGCCTTGCGGAAATCTTTTTTTTGTAAATAGTCATTGATAATTTTTTCAAAGTCATAATGTTCTAATGGTTTATTGATGTCAGAAAAAAGAACTTGATTTTTATGAGATTTTTCTTCGTTAAGTAACGGTATTCCCCATCCGTATTTTTTTAAAATGAAGTAGATCATAATTAAACCGATGATAACTGTAATCCAGATAATCATTTGCCTGACTATTAAAACGTTCTCTTGGGAGATGTTTTTAAAAAATTTGTAAATAAGATAATCTATCAGCGCCGTTAAGGGATTATAGGAGGATTTTATGTTTTTGGAGTAATCGAAATCTTTGAAGAATTCTTTTTCGTTATCCGGTATTTTTATTTTGATAAACGAAGTGTCAATTTGAATGGAATCGGCAGTATCTGAAATTACCTCATTACCAAACGTATAAAATGTAAATATGAGAAAAAATGAAATTATGTAGGTGAAATTATTAATCAAAGGTTTTCAATTTCTTGTTTTAAAGAACGCTTGGATATTTTTTCTTCATTGTTCCCGTATAAATATAAAAACAAAATTATCAGGATGTTAGCCACTATAATCTGAATAAAAGATGCGATAGATGAAACAATTAATTTTGTAATGATGTTAATGGTGTCTGCAGAGGTTTTAACAAACAATCCGGAAATAAGCACGATAATAATCGGCATCATCACTAACATTTCTGAAAGATAAAATAAAATAATCAGCAGTAAGGAATATAACCATGTTTTCCAAAAATTATTGAAAAGGCTTTTGATGTTTTTTAAAAACGTTTTTAAATAACCTTCTTTCGGATTTTTATTTAACAAGGTAAATGGTGTAATGACAATGACGTAGAATAAAGGAGGAGTCATAAAAATTATCAGGAAAAGAAATAATAACAATAAAAGAAGTCCGGCAGCGAAAGCACCTGAAAAACTCAACATGTAAATTAAGCCGAAAAAAATTATGGTTAACGGAACGGAAAATACCATAATCAGAAAAAATGAAATTATCAGAATAAGAATGGATTTAGGTAAAAATTTAAACGACCAATGAATGAGTTCCTGAGGATCCTTATCTGATGATACGTATTCATTATTGGCAAATATTTTTAAGTGATTGAAAATTAAACTAATCGTGAAGCTCTGAGAAATAACAAAAACCAGCAATATGAATACGGATTTTGTGAATAGCAACGAATAGCCATTATGAATGCCTCCGACAAGCCAGGGATTAGAATAAAATATGCTTCCGTAGGTTTCCATATATAAATAAAAAATTGTCATTTGAAGCGGAATGCCGATCAGAAGCAACGGAACAAAAAAACTTTTTTTATAGTTTTTTAAATACTGAAAACTAACGGAAAAAAGTTCATTGATGTTTCTTTCTCTATAGAGGATAAATGGGTTAACGGAGTTTGTCATGATTTGTTGTTTTTTAGGTTTTTGTAAAACGGAAAAATGAAAAAGTATCCGATGATGAATGTTAAAGAAACAAGAATTATAACCAAACTAAGCAGGATGTGCATATCCGTATAGCGCGTGATGTAACTTTCAAGCCAGGCGGCTATCAGGAAAAATGGAATGAGAGCATAGATGATGATTAACCCCTCTTTGCTTTTGTTTTGAAAATGGTAGAGCCGAGGGTAGGTACCCGGAAACAGAAAGCTGTTGCCCATCAAAATACCGGCTGCACCGGCAATGATGATGGCCGAAATTTCAATGGTGCCGTGAATCCAAACTACTTTCAGGGCACTGTCTATTACATTGTATCGGTAAAACAAAGCGAAAAAGCTGCCTAACATAATACCATTTTGGGTAAGTAAGTAGTAACTACCGAATGAAGTCAATATTCCTGCCACAAAAACCAAAAAACTGACGCGTATGTTATTCATGGCAATTTGCAAAAACATTAAAAATTGTTCTTCTTCTTTATAAATACCCAGAGGGTCACCGTTTTTTATGCGTTCAATGGTGGAGTCCACATAATAATCGCCTAAAATCAGGCGCACATAACCCGGATACAGAATTTCCGAGAAAAATCCCATGCCGGCTGCAAACACAAAGGCAATGAAGGAATAGAACAGATAATTTTTATTTTTCCAAACAATATCCGGAACGGTTTCCAGAAAAAATTTCCGGATGATTTTTTCACCATAACGCTTGTTTTTATATATGGACTGATGTATGCGGGATGCCAGATTGTTCAGATATATTTCCACATCGGTATCGGGATAGTGGGTTTGTGCATAGCCCAAATCATCGGTGATATCGATTAACATATGGGTAAGTTCAACCGGCCCGGCTTTTTTTCCGTTTTTCAGAACTTCTTCATAATTCTTCCATTTTTCTTTATTATTTTTGAGAAAAAGAATTTTTCGCATTTAAGTACTAATATATGTAAAATGTTTTACACCAAAATCAAAACGCCTCAAAATGTTTATATAAAATATCCTTTGGCCGGTCTGGGTAAAAGGATTCCGGCTTCAATTATTGATTTTTTCATTGTATTTGGTTATTGGTATTTCATGTATGCTGTTTTTTATGAGGCTTTGGAAAAAAAGTATGATTATTACGGGATGAGTAATGAAGAATATGAAAAAATCAGAAATTACAATCGTAATCTGACGGTTGCTTTTATACTGATAACATTACCCAGCTATATCTATCATTTTATATGTGAAAATTTCATGGACGGACAATCGTTCGGCAAGCGTGTGATGAAAATCAAAGTGGTTAAACTTGACGGAACACAACCCGATTTTCATTCCTTAGCCATTCGTTCGGCATTTCGACTTGTTGATGTTTATTTCATGGCCGGAATCCTTGGTGTATTTTCCATTATTTTGGGTAAGAAAGGCCAACGTTTGGGTGATCTTGCGGCCGGAACTACGGTTATATCCCTATCGGACAAGGTTACGCTTGATTCGATTTCCTGGGATGATGAAAAGGTGAACGAAAAACATGAAGCGATTTTGGAAAACATAACCTTACTTTCCGATAAAGACATCGATTTAATTATAAAAGCATTGGAAAGTAAATCAGATTTGGAAAACGAGATACTTATGAAATTGGCATTGAAAATAAAACAAAAAATTTCCTATCCTGAAGATATTAAAAAACCCGAGGAATTTCTTTCCCGGGTTGTTCAATCTTATAAAAAAGCCGATTTTAAAGAAGAAATTCTTTAATCTTATTACCCCATTAATTCTTTGATTTGTTGGGCATGTTCTTTGGTATTCACGTCCGTGATAACATGAGAAATATTTCCGTTTTCGTCAATGATAAAAGTAGTACGAATGAGTCCGTCAAAAACTTTACCCATGAATTGTTTTTTACCCCATACATCGTAAGCTTTAATGATGATTTTTTCAGGGTCGGATATCAGGTGGAAAGGCAAATTATATTTTTCGGCGAATTTTCTATGCGATTCCACCGAATCGGCACTCACTCCGATTACATCCATATTTAATTCATTAAGTTCAGATAGTCCGTCGCGCAAGCTGCAGGCTTCGGCCGTACATCCCGGTGTGTCGTCTTTCGGATAGAAGTACAATATCACTTTCTTTCCTTTAAAATCACTTAATTTGATTTCATTTCCATGTTGATTGAGACCCTTGAAATCGGGGGCCGGCATACCCGGTAATAAAGTAGTGACATGAGGCGTGAAAGATTTCCTGGTAATATTAGTTTCTTTTTTAACGGTTGTTTTTTTTGACTTTGAGGCGGATTTGGATGATAGGTTTTTTTTACCGGTTGATTTTTTTACGACTTTTTGTTTTTTGGCTGATTTTTTTGGGGAGGCCTTTTTGGTTGCTTTTTTGGCTGCTTTTTTTGCCGTTTTCTTTGCTTTTTTTATCGGGCTTTTGGTTTTCTTTTTTGTTGCCATGATTTTGAGTATTTGGTTGTTTCAAATTTATTTGTTTTATCGGATATTCACAATATGGGAATATTAAGCATTCATTACATTTTGGATTTCTGGCCGTGCATGTGTAACGTCCGTGTAAGATGAGCAAATGGTGAGCGGTTGGAATACGGTTTTCAGGAATGATCTTTACCAGTTGTTCTTCGGCCTGATGCGGATTTTTGGCGTTTTTTGTCAACCCTAATCGGGCCGAGACTCTGAATACGTGCGTATCAACAGCCATGGTTGGTTTATCGAACAATACGGACTGAATGACATTGGCGGTTTTGCGGCCCACGCCGGGCAATCGCAACAGGTCTTTTTCTTCCGAAGGAACCCTTCCGCCGTATTCTTCCGATAGTAATCGGGCCATGTTCCATAGGTTATTGGCTTTGCTGTTCGGGTAACTTACGGAGCGGATATAGCTAAAAATCTCCTCCGTATTTGAGTTGGCCATGCTTTGTGCATCCGGAAATCGCTTAAACAAAGCAGGCGTAACCATATTGACCCGCTTATCGGTGCATTGTGCCGACAATATTACGGCAACTAAAAGTTCAAACGGATTGGAATAATGTAATTCCGTTCCGGCTTTTGGAAATTGTTTTTCGAGAATATCTAAAATTTTTAGGGCTTTTTCTTTCAGATGAATATTCATGGGAAATAACGGGGAATAAATTTATCCATAATTTAGTAACCGAAATTCTCACAACAAATATGTTTCGGTTCCGGTTCATATGTTCGTTAAGTTTTGTTTTTTATTTCTTTCTTTCATGCGTTACGGATAACCGGGAAAATAGTAAAAAAGAAATAGACATCCAAAAATTAAAGGAGCAATTTATAAGAGCCAATCGCCATAATCTTCAGAAAGAAAGGGACATTATTGAACAATATATCCGGAATCATAATCAGCCCTATAAATATACGACTCAAGGTATTTATTTTTATTTGATAAAACCGAACGAAAAAGCCGACAGTATCCGGTCGGGGCAAACCATTAAAGTGGAATATAAAATCTATCTGTTGGACGGAACTTTGTGTTATCAGTCGGAATCCGGAAAACCTCAAACCGTTATTGTTGAGAAGGACCAAACGGAAAGCGGTATTCATCGTGGTCTTCAAATGATGCGAAAGGGTGAGAGAGCCCGTTTGTTAATTCCATCTTATCTGGCTCACGGCTTATTGGGCGATTTTGATAAAATTCCACCGCAAAGTCCCATTATGGTTGATCTTACCGTAATCAATGAATAATACTGCCTTCTTTATTATATCAGCTCTGTTAATTTTAGGTTGTACAACGGACGAAATTAAACGTCGTAAGTATATTTGCGGGTATTCTTATGAATGGAAAGGATTTGATATAAATAATGAATTCGATGCGTCATCCGATTCGGCTTTTGCCTTTTTTGCTTCCGTTTGTTTTTACGATAAAAACTTAAAAAAAATATGGGAACCGGACAAAAAATTATGGAACCCCTTTGTGTTAACTGCTGAAGGGAATTTAAAAAAAACATCTTGCATAATGCAAGCGATGCTTGTTTCCGACAGCATTCATGTTTTCATACCCACAAACGAATTTAAGTATGAATGGATGAAGAATATAAGCCCTAATTCCGACAGTACTCTTATATTAGCCATTAAACTTTTAGGAAAATTTACCAAAGCGGAATGGCAAAGATACTCCGACAGTATTCAAAATGTGGAAAGAAAAAAACTGGACAGCATTAGGGAGTTCAGGAATTATTTTAGAGATAGTTCCGGCATATTGTTCAATAAAAAATTAGCGGAAGCAAAAGATAAAAGTTTTCCGGAAGTTACCTATGAAATAGTTTACGGATGCAGGTCATTGAGCGGTATACTGTTGGACTCTACTTTCGACCCTGTTTATATTCAATATGGAGATCTGGGACGATCTTATTTTTTAAAAAGCATAAATTATGTTATTAAGCGTATTTCTGATACCGATACAATAAAATTTATATTACCTTCGCACTTGGCTTTCGGAGAAAAAGGATTTTATTCCATCATTCCTCCGAATACGCCGCTTGAATACACACTAATAAAAAGAAAAAAATGACAGAAAAAAAATCTCTTCTCATTGTTGCCGTAGCCATAATTATTTTATTGGGTTCTTGCGGTTCTGACTCTCGTTTTCCCGGATACACGCGAGCCAAAGAAACCGGACTTCATTACAAGTTTTTTGTTCATAACGATAACGATTCAGCCCGAAAACCTTCGGTTGGAGACGGAATTCAGTTTCGATATATAATATACAAATATCCCAATGACTCTGTCATCGTCGACTCTAAAAACACTGCACAATCCGGAGATGGATATGCCCGTTTTGCCATGCCCAAATCCACCTTTAAAGGTTCGTTTGAAGACGGCCTCATGATGATGAGTGAAGGCGACAGCGCCTCTTTTATCATTCCCGCCGATTCTTTTTTTCTGAAGACCATGCGTTTTAACGAATTACCCAAAGGATTTCGTCCGGGAACATACGTAAGAGGTGTGTTCAAATTGGGTAAAGTTATCACCAAAAAGGAGTTGGAGGAAAACATGGCAAAGCAACAAAAAGAGATGGAAGAAGTGATGATGAAAAGAGCAGAGGAGGAAAAAAAACTACTCAGTGATTACATTGATAAAAACAAAATTACTCAAAAAGCCGAAGAATCGGGTT
>FQKF010006686.1_pt1 | contig 11670 bp, 8 predicted proteins | sample 1504521 | NCBI WGS metagenome assembly FQKF01 (sample SAMEA4475357, study PRJEB15587) | soil metagenome | biome: Soil; feature: Field | place: India | collected 2015-03-11 | depth 0 m
AAAAAAATGTGTCTCGCCCGTGCCAGCTTCTTTTATTATAATCATTCTCCCTACCACCGTAACATCATCCGCCCTGTTGATGCGAAACACCACTATAGCCTGATTCTTTTCCAGGGTTACTGTTTCTTCAGGCATTATCACCCGTGAACCAGAACATCCCGCCAACAAGAAAATAAACCCTACCACCAATTTCCAGAATTTCATATATTCCTCCTCACTAAAAAATTTATTCTATATTTTAGGAAAAATATTTATCCTCCTTCACATCTTGAGACTTCGATTATAAAGTAACGGAGAAAAAATATCAATCATTGCTCTAAAAAATCCAATGTGAAATAAATGTCTCTGTGTGGATAGGAAATGAAACCCTTGCAAAAATAGACACTCATCTCGATACAGCTTGCTTAAAAAACCTTTGCCCTGTCCATCGTGGCCCATGGCTATCTCCATGTTTCAGCCAAAAAAGGAGGTGTTTTGCCGAAACATGGTGATAGCCCACCCCAACAGCCTAAAAAGCATTTCTCTTGTGCTGCAAGAAACCCTCCTCATCTTCTTGACTTTTGTGATTTTTCATGATATCATCTTGTAGGGTGAACAATGCCAGAGAAGAAACATTCTTCCCTTCTTATTTACCAGGCTTCTGCAGGGTCTGGAAAAACCTACACCATTGTGAAGGAATATCTGAGTTTGCTCCTTGACGTTTCTGAAAATGGACTTGAAACCAGACTCCGTTCCCTTTTAGCCATCACCTTTACCAACAAAGCAGCGGCTGAGATGAAAGAACGAGTACTCTACGCCCTGCAAAGGCTTTCCACAGGCGACACAACTCTCTATCCCGAGCTCTGGACGACCTACCCAGACCTCTCCACGAGATCACAAAGAGTGCTTCACTACCTCTTGCATCACTACAGTTTTTTTACCATCACCACCATTGATAGCTTTTTGACACGTCTTGCCCAGAGTGTCGCCTTTGAACTCGGCATACCTTTTCGCTTTGATGTTCTTCTTGACAAGAAAGCCCTCTTTGAAGAGATTCTCTCTGAAATCTTAGATCAGTTTGGAAAAGACGAGAAGATAACCGATCTCTTAGAAGATGTGATTACCTATAGTCTTGAAAAAAACTCCTCCTCCATCGAAAAGGAGCTTTTGAAAAAGGCCCACACCATTTACAAAGAAACCAATTATCTCGCCCTCTATCCCTTGCTCAACGATAACCTCATACACTATAACAGTACCCTCTACAAACATATCAAAGATACGTTCTTTTCTCTCAGCCAGAAAAGAAAAGAGATAGCTCAAAAAGTCATCAAGACTCTCCCACAGGGCATTCAGAAGGAAGACCTCTCCTATAAAGGAGGTGGCAACCTCTCTTTTTTTGAACGTATTATCAACAATGAAAATGATGACTTGAAGTATGAATCAGATAGACTCGACAAATGGACAAAAGATCCACCTACCACAGAGAAGGAAAAGAAAATTGCCCAATGGAAAAAAGAAGAGGTGGATCCCGCTCTCGCTGAACTCAGGTGGCGAAAAGGAAAAGAGAACGTAGAACTCCTTTTTCGTACCTATGAGGCTCTCATCACTCACCTGTTTTCACTTGCCCTGATGAACACCTTTCAGTCCATCCTTGAAAGAAAAATCTGGACAACCCAGCGTATTCCCCTTGAGGAATTTGGGCGACGACTCCATCAAAATATTTCCGAAGCCATGGTTCCCTATCTCTATATCCGTTTAGGGGAACGCTATCGGTATTTCTTCATCGATGAGTTTCAGGATACCTCCCGTCTCCAGTGGGAAAATCTCTCTCCCCTTATTGAGGAAGCGATAGCCAGTGGAGGAAAGGCCTATCTTGTTGGTGATCCCAAGCAGGCCATCTACCGATGGCGAAATGGAGACGTCCGTATTATGCTTTCTGAGGTAACAAAAAAATTCCCCCACCAAACTACCTCCATCTCCCTTGATACCAACTACCGTAGCCGAAAAACCATCGTGGAATTTGTGAACCAGTATTTTGCCGATCTTCTTACAAGGATTTCCACCCAAGATTCTTCACAAAACTCCCATTCCTTTTTTGCCAAATCGTATGAAAATATGAAACAAGAGGCTCATCGAAACGAGGAAGGCTTGGTTTCCTTTGATTTTGAAATCCTCTCAAAAAAAGACAAGAAGAATAAGGAAAATTCCTCCGAGGAAAACAATTCCGAGGAAAACAATGAGGAAGAGAATCTTTCCTCTCTCGTCTCGTGGTGTAAAACAAAAATCGAACAGGCTAAAAACCATGGGTATGCCTACCGGGATATCGCCATCCTTGTCCGAAAAAACAAAACCGCTTCTCTTTTGGCCAGTGCGCTTCTTGAACAAGATATCCCCGTCATCTCCGAGGACGCTCTCTTTGTTGCCAGTTCTCAAGCGGTAAGACTTGTCATGGCCTCACTGCGTTTCTTAGTACGGCCCACCGATCTCAATGCGATCCTCACCTTCCTCCATCTCTATGGAGAGGTTTTTTCAAGCCCTATAGACGCGGATATTCTCAAAGAGTTTTTTGAAAAGCTGACTTCCTCAAACCAGACCCTTCCCTCTCTTGAAAAGATCAGCCAAAACACAGCCTCTTACAAGGATAAACACTCTGCTTTTTCTTTTGTCTCTCAACTCCTCGATAAAAGGCTCTCCCTTTTCACCCTTACCCTTCCTGACCTTGGAGAAGAGATCATCCGTCTCTTATCCCTCTCTCAACAGCAAGGCCATTATGTTTTTTTAGCCAAGCTTCTCGATGTGTTACGGGAGTTTTCTCTCAAAAAGACGGGGTCCATTGCTGATTTTCTCACCACGTGGGATGAAGAACTCTCCCTCTCTCTTACCATCGACCCGGATCCTTCCGCCGACGCGGTACGCCTTATGAGCATACACAAAGCCAAAGGGCTTGAGTTCCCCGTCGTTCTTTTTCCTTTCCTCTCAGAAAAAGCCAGAAATGACAAGGATATTATTGGTCCGTGGCCTTCTTTGTCCCACCATTGTATCTCTCCCACTCCGCCTTCCTCTTGGCTCTACAGGATGAAAGAAACCCTCACATATGTCCCTGGAGTGGACAAAACCTATGAGGAAGAGAAAGACCTCAGCCTTTTAGACGAAGTGAACATCCTCTACGTCGCCTTTACCAGGGCAAGGGATGTTCTCTCGGTATATGTCTCTTTTGAAGAAAAAAAAGATTTCTCCTCCTTTTCCGCCGATACATGGAAAAACGACCTAAAAGAATTTCTCAAAGGAAAAAAGGAAGACCTTGAAAAAAAATTAGGCTATCTCACGCTTGATCTCATCTCCAGTATGTCATCCCCTTTTCTTTCCATCTCTTGTGAAAAACTCTCAGATACCTATCTTCTTTTTTCTACAGGCAAGTGGCCACAGAAGGAAAAAACCCCCTCTCCTCATCCCCATGAAACCCTTACTCATTTCCCATCCTCTCCCTGGCAAAAAAAGATGCGTGTTCACCGCCACGAAGCAGAGATTCATCTTCTCTTCCACGAGAGGCAACGCCAGAGTCAGGAAGAAGGTATCATCCTCCATGAACTTTTGGCTCGTGTGTTCAAGGAGTCTGATATCGAAACGATCATCAAGGACTATGCCAATAGCCTTCCAGGAAGCCTTTCTGATACACAGCAAAATGAACTCAAAAACCTGCTCTCTGAAATATGGAATCTCTTTATCCAGAAGGGATGGACAAAGGGCTTTTCTATCCACAATGAAGAAACCCTTCTCACGCCGGCAGGACTTATTCGCCCTGACAAAATCTTTCTTGCAGAGGACAAAAATCAGGCCATTGTCGTGGATTACAAATCTGGACTCCAGTCAGAGGAAAAAGACAAACAAAGTATTCTCTCCCGTTATCAGGGACAACTCAAAACCTATTGTGATGCCATCCAGAAGATGGGATATACAAAGGTCGAAGGGTATGTACTTCTGATCTCTTCTCGAGAACTCCACAAGGTGGTATAACCATGGCAGAAGAAAGAGTAGAAAAATTTCTCAAGAGAGTCGCTCATGATCTTCTCACAACATACCGAGAAAAACTCTCCTCTTCCCTGATCCTTGTTCCCAATAAACGGGCCAGAACCTTTCTCTTTGAATATCTCCGGGAGATGACTGATACCCCCTTTGTGGCTCCGCTGTGTTTATCCTCAGAAGAGTATGCCACCACCCTCTCTGGCTTGGAAAAGGCAGAACGTATCCCCCTTCTTTTTGAACTTTACCAGAGTTATGAGACCATCTACAGACAAAACCAAAAAAAACCTGTTCCTTTTGAAGACTTTTATTTCTTAGGCACCACCCTTCTTGCTGATTTCGATGAAATAGACCGTTGTCTTGTGGATATCTCCACACTTTATAACCATCTCCTTAAACTTCGGGACTATGAAAAGGAGGCACAAACTATCGCAGAAGCCTTCTCTCATCTCTGGGATAGCCTTGGGGCCATCTATGACCACTTTACTCAGCAATGCCTCCAGAACAAAAAGGGGTACACTGGACTTGTCTATCGAAAGGCTGTAGAAGCCACGGAGAACCACCCTCACCCCCTCCAGCAAAAGGCTAACTTCGTCTTCTGGGTGGGGTTTCACGCCCTTTCTCCAGCGGAGGAAAAGCTTTTTCTTTCTACGGGGGACAAAAACAAGGTCTTTCTTGATATGGACAGGTATTTTACGGAGGACGAAAAACAGGAAGCAGGATTTTTCTATAGAGAATTCTGGAAGAAACACCTCTCTTCCGATATTTCCTCTCATGATGACCTCCTTTCTCAAAAAAACAACCGAACCATCCATATCTTTGCCACAACAAACGAAACCACCATGGTGAAACTTTTGGGCGAAACGCTTCAGAAAAATCTTCAGAACCCTTCTCCTCAGCAGGGAAAACGCCCCGATGAGGTGGCTATTATTCTCCCCAAGGAAGAACTTCTCTTTTCCGTTTTGAATTCTCTTCCTCCTGATCTCCCCTCGGTAAACGTCACCATGGGTTTTCCTCTGAAGGCTACCCAGATAGCCTCGTGGCTCGATCTTTTGCTCTCCCTCTGGGAAAGCCTACCAGAGACATCTCCCCATGCCACAGACACCGTCACCCTTTCCGGCTCTCTTCTCATCGAGGTCCTTGACCATCAGTATACCCGACTTCTTTTTGATAACGACCTCCTCAATTCAACTATCTCTCTCATACGAGAAAAGAACCTCTCTCGAGTTCCCACAAGTTTCCTGGCAACCCTCCCCTACCCCCAGAAAGAAAATACCCTCTTCTCCCACTTTGTCTCGTGGTACTCAGAAAAACCCGATGGCAAACCAACCCTCGAGAGAATATTCCTGCTCACCAAAGAGGTGTTGAACGCCCACAGACAAAGGGGATTTTCTTTCGACATGGAATTCCTCTATACCGCTCTCCAGAGAATAAGCGAGGTTCAGCAACTTGTGAAAGAAAAAAACCTTGTCCTTTCCTTCAATGCGGTAGCCAAAATCCTCAGGGATGTGATCGCTCAAACTACCATCGCTTTTAGCGGAGAACCGCTTGAAGGGTGGCAGATTATGGGAATGTTAGAAACCCAGGCCCTTGACTTTGATACCCTCTATATCCTTTCCATGAACGAAGGCATCATGCCTGCTCCCGCAACAAGCCGCTCTTTTATTCCCCAGGACATACGAAAAGAATACAACCTTCCTCAAGCTTTTGAAACAGAGGCCGTCTATGCCTATCATTTCTACAGGCTTCTCAAACGGGCCAAGGAAGTGTATCTCTTCTACACGAAAGAAGCCAAGGATACAGGGCTTCAGGAAAAAAGTCGCTACCTTGAACAAATTCTTTTTGAGTATTGTGAAAACGAAAAAACCCCACTTGAAAAAACCTACACCTACCCCTTCACCTCTCTTTTAGAAACACCCATCAGCTACCCCAAAACAGAGGCCATCAAACAAAAGCTTCTTTCTCTCCCTTATTCAGCGTCATCCATAAAGACCTACTTCACCTGTTCTCTCTGGTTTTATTACCAGTACATTCTTGGCGTAAGAAAAACAGAAACCTTAGAAGAAGATCCCGACGCCGCCGTCAAGGGAACCATCATTCACAGTGTGCTCGAAACTCTCTTTGGTGAATATCGAGAAAAATCCCAACCCATAACAGAAAACGACATTGTTCAAATGAAAGCCAATCTTTCCTCTCTGATAGAAAAAGCCATCAAAAAAGAATTTTCAGATCAGCCCATCACAGGAAAACTTGCCCTTCTTCGCCATATGATGATCCAACAACTCGAAAGGGTTCTTGAGAGCCACAAACCCCACACCCCCTTTGACGTGGTAGAGTTAGAATCAGAATTTGTGGGAGAAATTTCCGCTGATACCTATACCTTCCAGCTCAAAAGCCGCCTTGACCGTATGGACAAACGGAAGGGTTCGCTGGTCATCATTGACTACAAAACCGGCAAAGTAGAGAGTCTCAATATCCCTACCAAAAAAAGTGAAGAGAATACGAACATTCTTGATGAAGAATTTCTTCGCACCCTTTACAAAAACTCCTCAAGGTCCCATCTCTTTCAGCTTTTCTTTTACGCCTTTTTGGTCAAAAACGCGAGAGAAAAACACTCCCAAGACAAAAGAGAACCTAATCCTTATCAAGGAGAATCCCCGTTTCTCTCCATCTGTGCCATTCAAGAAGGTACCTTTCACAATGTAAAAAGAAAAGATACAAATAATCCTCTTCCCTTTGATGAAACAGTGGAATCTCCCTTTGTCAAAGGACTACAAAAGGCCCTTTTAACCATCATTTCTGATGATGAACCCTTTACCCAGACCAGTGATGACAACCATTGCCGCTACTGTCCTTTTCAGGAGATATGTGGAAAAAGAAAAATAGGGTAAACAATACCCTTCTCTTTCAAAGAAGAAGTAACAAGAGTGACCTACAGCATTCTCTTCCCTTTCCGGACAAAATCAAGACGAGAGTACGCATCCGTTCTGAGACTACCATACTTTCCTGCAAGGGCATCGTAATAAGCCCGTCCTGCCACCATTGCCGCATTGTCCCCACAATAGGCAAGCGGAGCCATAAAGGTGTGTATGCCCTGCGTTTCCCATTCCGTGACCCTCTGGCGAAGATAGGAATTGGCCGACACCCCCCCAGAAATCACAAAAGTACTCATCCCATAATCCTTCAGGGCATTGAGACTTTTCCGAAGAAGCAAATCAATGGCCTCTCTCTGAAAGGCGGCACAGATATCGGCTAATCGAGAGGCTTTGTCCTCAAGGTGCTGAATACGGTAGGTAAAAGCCGTTTTGAGTCCAGAATAGCTGAAATTATAACGATCTCTCTCCGTATCCGGAAGAAGAGAAGGCCTTTTGGAGGTTTCAAGAAAATTATCCGCATCCCCCGTCTGAGCTAAGCGATCAATGAGAGGGCCTCCTGGATAACCCAACCCCAACACCTTGGCAAGTTTATCAAAGGCCTCGCCAACCGCATCATCAATCGTAGATCCCAGTACCTCATAGTGATGAAAATCCCTGACGAGAAAGAGAAGGGTATGCCCCCCAGAAGCCACCAGACCGATATAGGGGAAGGGAATCTCCGCGAAAAGGTGGGGTGCATAGAGATGGGCCTCGATATGATTCACCGGTATCAGGGGTTTCCCCACACTATAGGCTAGTGCCTTGGCGACCCCAAGTCCCACGAGAAGGCTTCCTATCAAGCCCGGTCCCTGCGTCACGGCAATAGCATCCACTGAAGAGAGTTCCGAAGGGGTGATCACCTTTTCAAGGACAGGAAGAATATGAAGAATATGCTGCCTTGACGCAATCTCAGGCACCACACCATCAAACTCCCGATGAACCGCTATCTGAGAATAGGTCGCCTCTTTCAGAATAGTTTTTCCATCTTCTACAAGAGCCACAGAGGTTTCATCACAGGATGTCTCGATACCAAGAATACGCATGCCTATCTCCTGGGAACACAGGCAAGATATCTCTCACAAATAGCCTCCATGGCACGTCGAGCCGAATTGAAGGCCGTAATGATAGACCCTCCTTTCGGATAATGCACAAGATCCCCCACTAAAAAAATCCCGGGAATATTAGTTTCCCCATGTTCATTCACACGGGGCTGATGACCATCAAAGGCTATACCAATCGATTCAAGGAAATTCTTTGGAGAACTGCCACCAAGAGCATACACAATGGTGTCATAGCTTTCTGGAGTTGGCGACTCAGCAAAGTGAACCAAAGGCTTTCCCTCTTTCTCTTCCACAGAAAGAATATGAGAATTATACCGCACCGTAATGATCCCAAGCCTCTCCAGTTCCTCAATGGTACGACGATTGATGGTATTCATACGGTCAAACTTCTCCCGCCGATAACTCATGGTAATCGTATTCTCAAACTGGAGAAGATATTGCACATATTCGGCGGCACTGTCCCCACCCCCAACCACCAGCACCTTTTCCTGTCTCACTGGACGACTGGTGACATCAAAAAGGATACGCTTCCCCAAAGAGGCGGGAAGTGGATAGTCCGGTTTGTTCGGTCTCCCCAAAACGCCGATGGCTATCACCACAATTTTCGTCTCATAAGAAGCCTTTGATGTTTTGACAACAAAACACTTTTTTTCTATATCTTCATGGATAGCATATACCTGTTCTTCGTAATGAACGGGGAGTGTATATCGCTCGATGGTTTTATCAAGGAAGTCTATCACCTCACTTTTGGGAAGATCCGTCATACAGAGAAGCCCTTCACACCTTGGCTCCATCCCTTTGTAGTTGGCTGTAACTAATTTCGCCTCCGGATAAAATTTTTTGATGGTAAAGGCATGCTCCTTTTCTTTTTCAAGAATCAGCATCCTTTCCCGGGGAACACCCGCCTCAATAGCCTCCACCGCAAGACTGATCCCTGCCGGTCCTGCTCCGACTATCACCACATCGTACATAGTTCCTCCTATAAGCGCCAGAACACACCACCAACCACTTGAACACCCTCATGATACACTGGTTTTGTCACCATGCGTTCCGCTCTTCCCCCTTCGAGGAGACCGGTAAAATCAATCCCAAGCGAAAGACCTATATTCTTCAGAGGTACAAAAACCATACCCACCCCTCCCCGAATACCAAAAGCCTGCCCATTCGTTGTCATCTCAGGATGAGGCCAGATCATACAGATTCCAAAACGCCCATAAGGAAAAATTTCCTCAAATCTCATCTCTCGATATACCACATCCAGCCCCACGGCACTATAGAAAAAGCCTCGAGTCGTTCCAGGGGAAAGGGCATTGGTACTCTGAATAGGTATTCCCAAGAAAATATTGGCCTCCCCATAGGTGGAAAGACCAAAACCAGCCACAAAAGGAGTGGTAATCCCCGCACGAAAGAGATTATCCTTGCCAAGCGCACTCATGGTATGACTGTATTCGGTGAAAAATTCCCACCCCATGCCCATCTGAGAAAAAAGAAGAAAAACCACAAACCATACCCGTTTCATAACAACCCCTTTTCTTCTCCATAGTATAGCACAGGGCGGAAAAAAAATCGAAAATCTACGCCAAAGCCGCCTGAATCTCAGAGGCAAGCTGCGCTTTTGGTCTCACCCCGACAATCTCTTTTGCCAGCTCTCCCCCACGGAAAACCCCAATGGTAGGAATAGAGGCAATCCCATAGCGTTCGGCGATCTCAGGATTCTCATCCACATTGCACTTCGCATAAACCGTGCTTGTATCCTCATGAGCAAGATCGGCAAAGATAGGGGCCATCATCTTGCAGGGCATACACCACTCAGCCCAGAAATCCACCACCAAACGAGGATACTTGGTGAGAGCTTCATCAAAATTCTCTGTCGTGAGTTCAATCTCCCCATGGACCTCATCAGGAAGATGAGAAGAGGCTTTCTGGTTCATCTCAGAGAGAAGTTTTTCCGGATCACTACTCCCGTAACGAATTACCTGTTGAACAAAATTCTGTTCCCTTTGAACACCGATGGTAATAGAATCCATATCCCCATTGATCACCTGTTGAGGCACAGAAGAAACCCGATATTGCATAGAGAGTTCAGGGTTTTCCTGAGCCTCCACCACCTCGACAACTACCCTCTGCGGATTTGCCAGCATCACCTGGGTAGCCAGAAGAGCTGCCTGAGGACAGTAGGGACAGGAGGGCGTCACAAACACCTGAATCTTCACATCCCTATCAAGCCGCTGAAGCGCCTGCTGGTACTTGGGGGAAAGAGAGGATCTGCCCTGAGAAAGAAGGCGTATCACCTCAATAATCGTGGAAGCCTCATGTCCATAAGGTGTACCCAAAAAGACAAACCGATACCCTAAGTTTTCTCCCACGACAACAGTAGGATTGGTCATATCATCACGAGCAGGCAGAGTTTTCACCGTAATTTTGTCAGAGAGTTCAGCAAGTTCTGCAGGAAACTGTCTGGCAAACTCATGGATCTCTTCATCCCCTGTACTATAAACCGTCACATCTACACTTCTTGTGAGACTCTCTGCAAAGAGATTCTCCAGTTCTTTTCTTGTTTTTGCATCAATAAGCCTTTCCATAGAGGCCTCCTTTTCGTTTTCTTATTGATAATATACATATTTTTTTCAAAAAAGGAAAATATTTTCATATTATAATATGATTATAAGATGTACCCTTTCAAAACGCCTTCCAGGTAAGATAGGCCACCAGTTTCGCTTTTTCCTCGGAAAAAGACACCGCTGCCAACGAAGGTGGTTGAAACTCAATCGTTATCTGTCCCTGAGTAAGGGCAAAAAGGGCCTCCTTCAAATCCGGCATATGTCCAACAATGATGATATCCCTCTCTTTGTAGTCTTCAGGCCAGCGTCTGGCATCCCACCCCGGTTCAACAAGACTATCCTTGACAACATCAAGTTCCCATATATCCCCAAAGATGGTAGCCGTCTGATATGCCCGCACATAGGGAGAAGAATAAAGAACAGGATCCCTCAGTTTCTCCAGAAGAAAACGACTACCCTTGGCTAACTTTTTTGTTCTTTTTTCTCCCTCTGCCGTAAGAGGCCTCTCATTATCAGAGCCTTTCCATTCATTGACATCCACCGCCTTGCCATGACGAATAAGAATGATCATACCCTTCTCCTATTCCCCAATGATTTTTATGAGAACCCGTTTCCGCCGCATACCATCAAATTCCCCATAAAAGATACGTTCCCACGGTCCAAGATCCAATTGACCATTCGTAATAGCCACCACCACCTCTCGTCCCATCACCTGGCGTTTCAGATGAGCATCTCCATTATCTTCTCCTGTATGATTATGCCTGTAGAGAGAAGGGGTGTGGGGTGCTAACTTTTCAAGCCACTCTTTGTAATCCTCATGAAGCCCTGGTTCATTATCATTGATAAAAACACTTGCCGTGATATGCATCGCATTCACAAGACAGAGTCCCTCACGAATCCCTGACTCAACGACCGCCTTCTGCACCTCCTCGGTAATATGAATAAAATCCACACGATTTTTTGTACAAAACCAGAGTTCTTTTCGATAAGATTTCATTCTTTTCTCCTTCCACAGGAATTTTGAGGAAAATCCTGCCTTTTTAGTATAAGAAATTTCAAGGAAAAATCAAGTTCGAGACCTTCGGACATTCGTACAAAGGAATGTTGTCCTCGCCCTATGCTCTCGCATGCGCC
>FQKF010056807.1_pt1 | contig 11668 bp, 9 predicted proteins | sample 1504521 | NCBI WGS metagenome assembly FQKF01 (sample SAMEA4475357, study PRJEB15587) | soil metagenome | biome: Soil; feature: Field | place: India | collected 2015-03-11 | depth 0 m
CTACTTTACAGACGGATTCTGTATCAGTTTGAGTGAAATCAGTTCGAGTGCAGAGGGTTTTGGGGCACCGCACACAGCACCGTGTCCCAAAACCCTCGCTTTTTTTCAGTGCGCCGCGCCGGAAAAAGCGAGGGTTTCAGCTTATCCCGAATTCATGTTCGATATGCTTTGGTAAATACGTTGTGCAATGTGCTGACCTAGTTGTGTGGGGGTGCTTTGGGGGTCAGCCGTGAGGGGAGCGATCGCCACCGACGCCAGATAGTGATCCTGCTGCAATGACCCCGGGTGTTCGCTAAACAGTTGAACTAGTCGCTCCTCGATCGCAGCCTGGAGAATACGTCGTTCGCGGGGGGAAAGATCGATGTCGTTGAGGATGAGGCGATCGATGTGGAGGTGGAGCGGCATGGGAATTTGGGCTTGTTGCGCTATTGGAAATCGAGTTCGTTGATGGGGCGGTCGAGTTTGCGATATTCAGTGCGGGCGGCGGCAAGGACGAGGGGCATGGTGACAGGAGTACCTGCCTGGGCTGCGAGGAAGGCGGCATTGATAGCAACCGTGTGGATGTTGCCGCCTGTGAGGTTGAGGGTGGCAAGGCGATCGCAGTCTAACCCTGTGGTGGGGGTTTCGGGAGGAAACGCCTGTTGCCACAAGCGAATCCGTTCTCGCAAACTAGGGAAGGGGAAGTTAACAATAAAGCGGAGGCGACGTAGAAAAGCCGTATCTAGCGCATTCTTCATATTGGTTGCGAGAATGGCTAACCCGCGATATGCTTCCATCCTCTGAAGTAAATAATTAATCTCAATATTGGCATAGCGGTCATGGCTATCTTTCACTTCACTACGTTTGCCAAACAAAGCATCTGCTTCATCAAACAAGAGAATAGCACCACCATCTTCAGCAGCATCAAACAGTCGTCTTAAGTTCTTTTCTGTCTCACCGATATACTTGCTGACCACAGCAGACAGATCAATCCGATAAAGATTCAGTTTCAAATCATTGGCAATCACTTCCGCTGCCATAGTTTTTCCCGTGCCACTTTCACCTGCAAACAGGGCATTGATCCCCATTCCTCGGTTCAGCTTGCGATGGAATCCCCACTCCTCATACACCTGGTGTCGCTGGCGTACTTGGTCGGCAATTTGCTTCAGGAGATTTGTTGCTTCAGCAGGGAGGATTAGATCGGTCCAGGTTGCTTTGGTGTCAATGCGTTGAGCCAGCGTATCGAGTTGAGGTCGGGTATGGATCAGACAGTTTGACCACAGGGTTTCAGAGGAAGCAGCACTGCGCTGAGCGATCGCACTAATGGCCACCGCACTTAAGTTAAACTGCGAGGCAAGCTGAGTCGGCAGGGCAGAGGTGGAGTCGTTCAGGGCGATCGCCCACAGGCGCTTCTGCTCTGCGGGGGTTGGTTTTTCCACATCGAGGCAAAAGCCATCTTGCCCAGGCATTTGCTGCGAATCTCGACTGCTGCAAAAAAACAGTCCCCGGCTCTGACTCAGAAACCGATTCACCGGGCTGGCTGCCCCCTTTGTCAGGTGCTCCTCAGCGTCATGACCATCCAGGTAGAGTGCCATGGGCAGCAGCAAACTTTCCCGTTGCCAAAGCCGTGCCAGCAGTTCTAGATCTGCTGGTTGGGTGGGCAATTGTTCAATCGGCAGGCGATAGAGTCTCAAATCCAACAATTCACAAGTCTGCTGGGCAATCAGTTGTTTGCTGAGGCTGTCGGCTCCCACCAGTTGCAGAGGCGGGAGCGGCTCGTAGAGATCGAGGGCTTGCAGAAACTGGGCGATCGCCTCAACGCCGGCCTGCTGCGAAGGCGGCAGTTCACCGCGAAAGGCAGCAGTTTGCATTGGCAGCAGCAACGCACTGAAGCGGTCATCCAGTTCGTTCAGTCCTTTGATGTAATTGGTGATCCGCTCGTCGGCTCGCAACGCGCTGGTGGTCAGGGGTTGGGCTGGGGGTTGGTTGATTTCTAGCAGTTGCCAGTAGCGCAGGGGACGTTGGGGCGAGAGCGCCTCCCAGGATGGCTCGGCGAAACAACGAAAGGCCAGGGAAAACGTGGGATAGGGGCGGCTGCTATTGCCTTGAGCCCGGGCGTAGTGTTCCCCCATTTGGGGGTCCAGTTCGGTGGCAACACAGAGCCACAGGAGCGATCGCTCGAAGTGAGAGAGACCGAGGCGGTCGCCGAGGGAGGTGAGGGTGGGGATGGGTGGAGTGGGCGAGGGGGGGGAAGGGGCTGGCGTGGAGAGGGTCTTGAGGCGATCGCGTAACCAGTGCAAGGCAGCGGCGATCGCTTCAGCATTGGTGGTTGGCCAGTCGGTAGAAATCATGGCAGGGTGACTCGCTGGGTGGGGTCAAAGCCAGGTTGGGTGGTGCGGTTGATGATCAGTTGGCTGTCTACGCCATCGACGCGCAGGCGCAGCCAGTAGTCACCTGGGGGCAGGCGCTTTGCCTCAAATTGCAGGTCGCTGTAGCGCAGCAGGTCCCGGCTGAGCGGGGGTGGGTCGGGCAGCAGCGGGGGATTCCAGGCAAGTTCGCGATCGCCCAACAACAAACTCACGGCTTGCGATCGCGCTACGGTGGGGACGCAGCGCAGGCTGAGGGTGGCTTTGCCGAAGGGGTCGTCATTGGTTGGGGGGTCGCGGCGGACAGTGACGGTTTCCGTCAGGATTTTGGGGGCAAGGGCGATTGCCATTTCATTGGTGACACGCTCAGGCAGAGCCGCAGCCGATGAAATCACTGCTTTGACGCGATAGAGTCCAGCTAGCCACTGATTAGTCGGAGCATTGGGGTCAGCGGCATTGCCTGGTTGCGGCAGCACCAGCGGCAGGGAGAGTGGTGTCCTAGCCAGAATTTGAGCCGGTGCTAGGGGAACGCTCAGGCGGGGGTGCTGGAAGCAGACCCGCACCACATCGCCGACCAAGTTCTGTCCCTGCAAGGTCAGGTCGGGGGTGCCGTCCGCCGGAGTGCCTAGGAAGATCGATGCCTGACCATCGCGATAAACCACAGTTTCCAACGTGGGGAAAGGCAGCAGCACCGAAGGCTGCACGATGACTCCAGCATTGTTCCGACCCACCATCAGCACAGGCAGTGGAGTTACGCTGGGGCGCTGGCTGTCGATCAGCACCACAGAGACTTCGTAGGTCGCAGAAATGCGGTACTGCGTCTGAAAGCTGCTCCAGAGTTTTGAGGTTTCTTCTAAGGTCAAGGGTTGCAGCGTAATCCGAATCCGTTCCACCTGGTTATGCAAGTCGCTCTCTGGGAGCGCGGCTCGAATGTGATCGGCACTCAACATGGTGTTGTCGTGCAAAATTTGCATGGCCCGCCCCAGCAAACGGTGCGCCAGCGTGTCGTCATTTTCCTTGCCGTAGGCAGTCATCAGGTAAAACAATTTCAGCGGCAGGGGACTGGGGCTGTTCTCTCCTGGCCGACGGTTGGGCATCTCCCGATTGCGCCACGCTGGGTCAGGCATCAGGTGATACAGAAATAAATTCACTTGGTTGGGGTCATTGCTCTCCCGTGCTTTGTCGGGTGGACGGGTGGTGACTCCGCCGCTGCCCAGTTCGCTTCCCAACCCACGGGTGAGCAGGTTGCGGAGTGTTGTGGTGACGGCCGCGATCGCAAGCGAGTTGGTCATGGTTTTGAGCATCCTGGAGGCAAGACAGGCATTAATCTTTCTGGCTACGCTGTTGCAAATAGTCCTGAAGTGAGACTTGGGGCCTTGGAACAGGGACCGAGCGGGCCGGAACTGGGCGGGGAGTAGTGCGGACTTCAATGCGACCGATAGTGATCTGGATGGTGGGGGGAGGTGCAGAGGTGGGCAGGGGAGGAGGTGGCAAGCGGGCGGCAAGAGGCGTTGCCTTTTGCGGGAGAATGGTGGCAGGAATCCGATAGAAGGGGTGTTTTGAGAATTGAGCAGCAGGAAGGGCGATCGCACCCTCTTCGGCAGAGGCAATAGGCAGATGAATCGGCCCTGAGATATCCTGTGAAGAATTTCCAGTATTGAATTCTGATAGCGGCGTAGAAGCAGTGCGAATAATTGTAGTGAACGCAGGATTACGCTCTAAATTCGAGTTTGGATAATGCGAAGTTGGCGTGGAGGAGGATAAAACTCCATCGTTTTCGATAGACCTTGGGGGATGGGAGGGGGCGATCGCTAGTGGAGTGTCTATCCTCAAATTCACAAGTCGATCTGAGGGCTTTTCTGATGAGAGGTTCTCAGGCCGGATTGCTGTTTTGAACTCACGGTTCTGAGTTTGGGGTGCAGATTGTTCAGTCAAAACCTGGGGAGTGAGCAGAGAGAAAACCGATGTTGATGGTGAAGTGTGTTGGTGAGGTTGATTGGAGATAGCAGGCTCTAGGACGGGTGTCTGTGCGACAAGTGGAGGTCTGATTTCAGGAGCAGATGGGTTTGCGACTAGTGCAGAAAAGGTAGGTGGTGGTGATTGCTGGTCAACCCTTGCGGCGGTTACTGAAGGTAAGCCATGAGATCGCAGTGATTGATGAGGTTGATGATGACGTGGATAGTGTTGCCTAGGGCTTGCCTCTAGTGTACTCATCTTGCTGTGTAACGGTGTTATTTGCTTGGTCTGTATTGATTGCACAGCAGCCGAGTCAGAGTCATTATAATTGCTACCGAACTGATGTCGTAAATCATCAGCAGCAGTAATGGGTTGAGCATTCTCTAACTGTTCCCCTGCCCATTCCGGCAAAGATGCATCCGACATCACTGTTTGCTGTAAAAAACTGTTCTTTGGGAGTCCGGCAAAGTTATGCATCACTCCTGTAGCGATCGCGTGTGGCATTAGTTGAGACGAGCTTTGCCATGAAGCCCCCTCAGCCCCTCCGTCTTCCTCAGGAGTACTGTCTAAAGCAAGGCCAAGGGCAAACAGGGGAGCGATCGCTGGACGCACCACCGCCGCCATTCCTAATGTACGTGCTGCTAGTCCTCCACTGCCCTGAGTCATTGAGCCTCCTCTGAAGAAACAACGGCTTTCCCAAAATTAGGCGGCTGCCCCCCTGATCTGCTCCTCTCTGCGTTCATCTGCATGATCAGCACTGCGTCATCCAACTCTGGTTTTTGTGTGAGAGGCACACACGCTGTATATCTCTCACACAAAACATCGTTGGTTAAAATCAGCAACGCCCATCTGCATTACCCTAACTCCCCACTTTTTCCAGATAAATTCTTCTCCGCCAGCTACTCATCGATAAAATATCAGCCTCACGCCAGCCATAGGCCCTTGCCAGCGTATGCACCTCCCCCAAAAGACGTTGGGCCTGCGTGCTCAACTCCGCCCAGAAAAAACTGACAATATCAAACAACTGTTGCCAGGTGCGATCGCACACCGGACAACACAGAGTTAGCCAGATCTCCGCTTGGGGGTCGTAGGTCGCCAGTTGGTTAGCCAGTTGAGTCAGCACAGGTGCGGGCAGAGTTGCAATATCCACTGGTTGTCCGTCCTGGGTGGCCTGTCGCAGGCAACGCTGGGCAAGTTGGGTCTGGGCCGTCTCCAGGTTAGGGGCATGGGCGATCGCCGCTAAGTCTTGACTATTGGGTGTGCCAAACCGCAGGTGAAACCCCTCCAGCATCAGGTCAAACTCAGCTTCACTGGGAGGCAATTCGTTGACCCGAATATCCCCCACGTTCAACGTAAATTCCAGCGGTTCGCCACAGTGCGGGCACACCGCCAGACTCTCTAACTGCGGCCCAAAGGTGAGTTCCCGCAGGGTTAGTAAACAGGCATCGCGCTGACCAATGCTAAGGCGCGACAACTCTTCCAAACTGCGGTCTGGAAACGCCAAGGAGAGCAGCGTCATGGCCCGGTCGAGCGGGTGTTGGCGCTGACCGATTTCCCAAACCTGTAGAATTTGCTGGGCAGAGAGCGATCGCATCGTTTACACCAAGTCAAGCAGGAGTGTGTGTGAGCGCGAGCGCCTTGTTTCCTCTAGGGACGAATTTTGGGACACGAGTGGCACACCCTGCGACGCTTACCCCAAAATCTATCCTTCCAGTCAGCACCTCCAGCCTGAGACTGGCGTGCTCGCACTCACAGGACAACTAGGCCGGTTCCAGGAAACTCGGCTCTGTAGGTTCTGTCACATCGTAGTCACGTTCCCATCCCTCGTTTTGCAGTTGGATGCTCTGGATTGCTACCGCATTGGCGCTGGCATCTAGTTCTGGTAGGGCGGTGAACTCAGATACCCAGCAACGATAGACCTTGTAGGCGATCGCCACCTGTCCGGCCTCATTCATCATTTCAATAATGATGTCTTTGCGGAAGTCCTTCAGAGAAACCTCAGCTCCCAGACCAGAGCCAAAGTTCCAGACCTTGTTGGCCCACTGCTCGAAGTCCTTGTCGTGGGTCACCCCCCGTTCCAGCATGATCGGTTCGTATTTTGACTGTCCTGGTGAGTGGCGGGCGCTGCTGGGATCACCGCCCTCGCGGTGCGTGACTACTTCCGTCGATCGCTTCAACGCCCCTACTTTGCTGATCCCTGCCACGTACCGACCATCCCACTTGACGCGAAACTTGAAGTTTTTGTAGGGGTCAAAGCGGTTTGCATTCACACTAAACTGAGCCATTGGGTTCTCCCTCAAGTTTCAATCTGACCGGCCAATTGTTGAATTTTGATGATGACGAATTCAGCGGGTTTTAATGGGGCAAATCCCACCAGAATATTCACAATTCCCAAATTAATGTCGTTCTGCGTGGTGGTTTCTTTGTCGCATTTCACCAGATAGGCTTCGCGGGGCGTTTTGCCCTGGAAGGCTCCCTGCCGGAACAAGTTGTTCATAAATGCGCCAACATTCAGCCGAATCTGTGCCCACAACGGTTCATCATTCGGTTCAAAGACAACCCATTGTGTTCCCCGGTACAGGCTTTCTTCAATAAACAGTGCTGTCCGGCGGACCGGCACATACTTCCACTCTGAGGCCAGTGCATCAGATCCAGCAGCGGTGCGCGCGCCCCAAGCGACATTGCCGTAGTCACGGAATAACCGAATGCAGTTTAATCCTTTGGGATTCAGCCGACCATTCTCCAGGTCGGTCATCTTGTAGGACAGTTCGCGTACTCCAATCAGTCCCGCTTCGGTTCCCGCGGGTGCTTTCCAAACGCCACGACTGGCATCGGTGCGGGCATAAATTCCAGCGATCGCCCCACAGGGGACAAATTCTTCGGTGCGGTTTTCCTGCAGCGGATCCCCTAGCTTTAAGCGCGGAAAATAGACAGCAGCATTGCGTCCCAGAGCTTCACTACCCAGCGAGGCCCGCAACTCGTCGATCCCCTTCTCCGCAGCCGCAACATCCTTCCACTTAGCGGGGGGGTCTACAATCAACATGGCCCGTCGTTGCTGACAATAGCGGACGGCCTCTCCCAGCGTATCAGTGCCGACATCTGTGCCTCGTTCCAGCGGTGGAATACACATCAAGTTAAATAGTTCCACCTTGTCTAAGGCGTAAATGCCCGTGCGGTTGCCAGCAGATCCCTTGACTTCGGTATCGGTAATCGCTACCCCATCATTGCCTGTTTGGTTCGATTCAACAAAATTCGCGCTGGCTTCGGGTCTAGTCATCAGGGTTGCGCCAACGGCATCTACCAGTTTCGATTCCAGTTCAATTACCTTTAAGTAGAAACGGGGAGAGTTGGCAGCTGTTGAGAGGTTGCGCAGGGTTTCCACGGCCACAATTTCCTGAGAACCGCGCGATCGCATCTGGCGGATGGTCAGGTTAAACAGGGTGGTATTATTCTGATCTTTGGTTTCGTGGTCTACCTTAGCCTGCAACGCATTCCCCCAGACCCCTGGGTTGCTCGCTTGCAGGGTAAGTGCGCCTAGGGAAATTTGGGACTTCCCTTCATTCTGGGCGTCCCCCGCTTTTTTATAGACCCGCACAATAATGGCATCCTGGCCGCCATGCCGGAAGTAGTGTTCAACCGCATAGCTCATTGTGCTTTGCTCCCAAAGTCCGCCAAACTCCCGCTCAAAGTCTGCAAAGCTTTGAATCCGAGTGGGGTCATTTAGCGGGCCTTTGAGTGCTGAACCAATAAAGGCAGTAATGGAAGTCGCTACCCCGGTAATGCTGCGAACTCCACTAGGAATTTCCTCAATATAAACACCGGGATACGTCGGAGCAATAGGCATGAAATTCTCCTGTGAATCAACAGTGCAACGTAACCGCACAAACCGCAAAACTAGATGCTGTTAAAACTTCAAAGATATGACGTTAATTTGTCCGTCAACACAATTTGTCCGTCAACACAATTTGGATGTCAACAATGCTTGTTCCCGTGGCTTGAAGCATCAATGGGGTGAAGCATCAACCGATATTGATCCTTTCTCATTCCTGCAAGACGCTTTTAGCAAGCCAGGGTTAGCGCTCTGCAGGCAGCATCAATCAGATGCGCTTGGGCGGAGGCTTAGCAACGCTAGCCTCTACAGAGGAAAGAGGGCATCCATGATTGCATCCTGATCGCTCAGGCGCTTTCTGAGAAAAGTCTGCGACAAGTATGACTAGGCGCGGGCGGGTCTATGTTCACCAGACATCAATCAACTAAGGGGTTGGATATCGAACCCGCCTCTTCGGGTCGTTGGTTGACTAAAACTCCCTCAAATCCTGCGCTGGCCCAGTGTGAAGGTTATCGTGGTGTAAAATGTTCCGCATGGTTGACACCACAATAACTTGACCCAATAACCAACGGAGTTAGTATGACGAGTGTATACAAGTAGGCTCTGTGTGAAGGATCGCACTGACGAAAGCGATCGCCCTTGTAATCTGTTTTATTTATTGGTGAAACGGTGAGCAGGGCTAGCTCAGATTATCTGGGATATTTTGGGCGATCGCAGGAATCTCTACAAAATTCTGCAGATTCTTCAGAAAAAGCTACGCTCCTCAAAGGAATGAAACAGAACGCGGGCTAAACTGCTTCCGTTGAACTCACGACGGTTGTACTGCCTGGATTGCCCAATTTTTGATCAAGTCGAGCCGCCCGGTCTAAAATTGCTTTTTCGCGGGCCCGGCGAGCATAGGGTTGCAGGTCGTTAACAGAGCAGCCTACGAGGACACTCAAATCGTCCACACTCATGCCGCGGATCAACATGTCCACACACCAAGTCTGGTGAGCCTGCACAAGCTGAGGCGGTGCATCAGGCGCATTGATTTCAGCCGTGATTGCCTGCCAGATTTGCTCGACCTCTGCCACCGTCAACGCTTGGCCCGCAGCATTGACAAAAACGGTGGGGGATGGCTCTCGGCTCACGTTTAACCATCGAGTCAGGGGATTATTTTTGGGTGAACCCAGCCGCCGGCCTAAGATCCACTGGTTCACAGGCACTTGGCGATCGCCCCTGACCCGACTCAACACCATCTGATGGGCCTCGATGTGAACATCGCTACGCCGCAGGGCCACAATCTCATCAGCCGTTAGCCCCGCTGCAAATAGGATGTAGGCGATCGCATACTCTTGCGTCCCCAATTTTTTAGCCTGCTTGAGGATGTGATGAACAACGCCAGCGGGCAGGTCATTCACCACAATCGGCAGTGCTGGTGACGCTGAACCCGTCAGCGACCCAGCCGCCACCGAAGCAGGGACATGACCTTGGGGACGGGCGATCGCCCCGTAGAGAAACAGTTCCACTAGCCCATCAATAAAGCTTTCGCGGTTCTGCCAGAGTTCGTTAATTTCGCTAGTGAACTCGAGCACCGCGTAACCCAGCAGCAAACTATTTAATAAACTGGCGAGTTTATTCGTTGACATCCGCGTCTGTAAATGCTCATGCTGCATTACAGCAGCCAGATATTGAGCCGTATAGCGGTTGGCCTGTGAGAGACTGCGCCCCAAAGCACGGCGATTTTCAACTGGGTAGTGGGCCGCTTCGCCAATCAGCGATCGGACAAACTCCTGGATCTGCTCCAACGCCTGCAAATGCACACTGGCATAACTTTTCAGCGATTGAGCAGCACCTTCCATATTTTCGGTCTGGCTGTCTTCTGGTTGTTGCCCCAGCGCCATACCAATCTGCCGCAACGCCTCCATGTCCTCCATCACAGCCAGCAACAAACCATACTTGTTACCAAACTGCCGAAACAGCGTGACCTCATTCACTCCTGCCAGATCTGCAATCTGCCGAGTAGTGGTTTCGGTCACCCCCTGAGCGATGAAAAGTTGGATTGCAGCCTGAATTAAGCGATGACGAGTGGATGAGCGTGGGTCAGCCATGAAACAGTGCAAGTAACACTTGCAGACTACAGCGAATTGTTGCTATGCTCAATGCTGTAAGTAGCACTTGCATTACTCTCTACTGTAGCGTAGCAATCTTTCAACTGAGGGATTTGCTGCAAGCTGGTCATTCGTCTCCCTTCACACCTGGGCGACAGTGTCCGATTCAAAGGTAAGCATATCTAAGCATCTTGCCAGGAAACCTTGTCTGGAGGAAAGATTTTAGGTTGTCTTTGCTGGGCTGACAGTAGCTGATGCAAGGCACTCGTTCAGGAACCTTTATGACATCTAGTTCTGTTCAGCCCACCCCACAAAATCGGCAAGTCTCCCAAATTAACTGGGTTAATCTGGGCTTTTTTGCTGCCGTTCATTTACTGGCCTTGCTGGCTCCTTGGTTTTTCTCTTGGTCAGCGCTGGGAGTTGCCATTTTTCTGCACTGGCTGTTCGGTAGCATTGGCATCTGTCTCGCCTACCACCGTATGCTGACTCACCGCAGCTTCCAGGTGCCCAAGTGGTTTGAGTATATCCTCACGACCATCGGTGCCATGGCGCTTGAAGGTGGCCCGATCTTTTGGGTCTCTGGTCACCGTCTGCACCATGCCCACACCGAAGATGAGGACAAAGATCCCTATTCTTCCCGCCGGGGCTTCTGGTGGAGCCATTTTCTCTGGCTCATCTACCCCCGCGAAGAGTTCTTCAACATCGAAGCCTACCAGCGCTACGCTCCCGACTTGGCGCGTGATCCCTACTATCGCTGGCTTGATAAGTACTTCGTTTTCCTACAGATTCCCTTGGGTGTGGCGCTCTACTTCCTGGGTGGATGGCCTTTCGTAATCTATGGGATGTTTGTGCGGACGGTAGTTCTGTGGCACAGCACTTGGTTTATCAATTCGGCTACCCACATGTTTGGCTACCGTAACTTTGACTCTGAGGACAACTCTCGTAACCTCTGGTGGGCAGCAATCTTGGCCTATGGTGAAGGCTGGCACAACAATCACCATACTTTTCCTAACATGGCGAAGGCTGGACTACGCTGGTATGAGTTCGATCCCACCTATTGGGTAATTAAAGCGCTGCAAATTGTAGGTTTGGCTCGCAAGGTGGTTAACCCGCCTGCTCAAGCACTGAAGCAGCTTCAGTCCTGATGGGCTACTCCCTTTGATTTTGGCCGGAGCGTCAGGCCGCTACCCAACGTCGAGGTGTCTAGACTCTACGAGCATCGATTGATACCCAAAGTCTAGGTGAGCCTGCTGGTATGATTTTTGGGCACTAATCTCTCGATCTGCAGAGAATTTGTAGAGATTCAACGCCAAAGGATGCGCTCGATAGCCTAGCCGCAGTTCTCGGTAGGCGCACTGGACGCTATGAGGGCCATACCCGCAGGGTATGGCCCTCTACCATTTGTCTAATGTAATGCTAGTTCTGGTTAAGCGGGTTTTGGGTCACCG
>FQKF010002870.1_pt1 | contig 11667 bp, 10 predicted proteins | sample 1504521 | NCBI WGS metagenome assembly FQKF01 (sample SAMEA4475357, study PRJEB15587) | soil metagenome | biome: Soil; feature: Field | place: India | collected 2015-03-11 | depth 0 m
TCAAAAATTAGTATCTTAGAATGTAACTTTATGGTGTAATCCTATGTTAAATATACTTAGACGGGATATATATCACTTACAAGAGGAGGGAAAGACTTATGAAGTTAAAATATCTTCCTGTTTTGATTGCTACTATTGTAGTTGCCGGATTTGTTGTCACATTTATCATTCAGATGAACTTTTCAAAGAAAATTCAGGAACATTGGATCGAAACTTACGATACGGTTGTCGGAGAGGTCGTGCAAGAAGTTGTGGATGGAATTGCTGGAGTGTTGAAAACGGTTCTAACTGATTCTTTGAATGACCCGACCATACTCGAATATCTGGCAAACGGTGATAGAGACTCGCTGCGCGATTATTTGATTCCAAGCTACGAAGATTTCAAAAGAAACGGAATAGAGATCTTTCAGTTTATCACTCCGGATTTGAAGAGTTTTCTAAGAATGCACAAGCCAGAAAAGTATGGTGATGATCTAAGCTTCAGAAAAGCGTTGTTGAATGTTACAAGCAATAAATCAGATGTGGTGACGTACGAAATTGGTGCAAGCGGCATTGGGTTAAGAAGTATAAAGCCGGTTTTCAAAGATGGGCAGTTTATAGCAATTGCTGAACTTGGTTTATACTTGAACAAGAGTTTTTTAGAAGACATCCCGAATGAACAGAATTTTGTGCAATTGTACGATGAAGATGGCAAAAAGTTAGAAAAGCCAATAGTAGTAACCGAAAATGAAGATTTGACAAAGGAAATAAGTAGCGAGGACCTTAGAAAGTTTATCGAAAACGAGGATTATTATTTTCTGAATAATGGATTTTTGTACAACGTGATTCACATGAAAGACGTTGAGGGGAATGTAGTCGGATTGCTCATCAGCAAGACATCACTTAAAGAGGAGGTTGCACTCCAGAAAAAGCGCAATTTAATGACAACTTTCTTAATGAGTTTGGTAATTGTTGTTATAGTGGTTGTTCTTTTCATGATCCTTAGGAGTATCAATAAACAAGTTAAGTCAATTAACTTAACACTTGAGAAAGTTGCAAGCGGAGACCTTACTGTTAAGTTGCATGGAACAAGTAACGAGATAGGTGCTATAGCAAACACGTTGAATGAAACGCTGCGCAAATTACAAGCTTTGTTCAAAGATTCTCAAATGAGCTTTGTAGATATTAACAAAGCTGTTTCCAACTACAGCATGGTTACAAACCAGGTTGAAGATGTTGTAAATCAAACTGTGAGTGTTATAGAAAATGTAACAGACATGATAGAGAGCGTTTCTGCGGCAATAGAGGAGACAAACTCTGGTGCTGAAGAGACAGCGACAGCAGCTCAGAACGTTTCGAATAGTGCTCAGGAGATTTCATCGGTAACCGCGAGGGCATTTAACGAGATTGTGAGTTCCAGAGAGAATGTCCAAAAATTAGTAGAAAGCATCCAGAGTACGATACATTCATCAAACAAATCACTGGAAGTAACATTGTCGTTGGTGGACTACTCAAAGCAAATACAGACGATTGTTGAAACAATAAATTCTATAGCGGAGCAGACAAATTTGCTCGCTTTAAACGCGGCGATAGAGGCGGCAAGAGCAGGAGAAGCGGGAAGAGGATTTGCAGTCGTCGCAGATGAGATAAGGAAGCTGGCAGAAGAGAGTAAGAAGTCAACGAGTGATATACAGAGTATACTGAATAACATACAAATTGGTGTAGAAAAAGTCAGCATGTCGGTAAACGAAAATGCAGGTGTACTGAACGAGTCAAGAAAGAGTGTGGAAAAGGTTAGGGATGTCTTTGATAATATATACAAATTGATGGAAATAATAAACAATAAAGCAGAGACTCTGGCGGCCGCAAGTGAAGAACAAAGTGCGTCTGCACAAGAGATAAGCTCGGCAATGCAGAGCGCAACGAACAACGTGAATGAAATAGTTGCACGGACGAGTGAACTTACAGAAGAGATAAACAAAGTGAAAAACCTGCTTCCAGAGGTTCACAAAGCGGATACAGAAGTTAGTAACACGATCCTGAGGATATCAGAAAATGTGAGAAAAAATATAGTGGTGTCTGAGAAAGAAGATTATGTGCAAGAAATAGAAAAAGCGATTAAAGTCCACAGAACTTGGCTGGAGAGGCTATACAATTCGGTGAAGAACGGGAGAGAAGAGATGCTACAATTCAACCCACACAGGTGTGCGTTCGGAACAATATATGACTTTACAAGACCACCAGAAGGCATGGAAAGCATGTGGGAAGAAGTTGGGAAATTGCACGAACAGGTACACTACAATGGTGAGAAAGTGATGGAATACGTGAAACATGGCAAATTGCAGGAGGCAGAAAGGGCTTACAGAGAAGTGGAAGGAACTGCAAATAGATTGATATCGTTGTTGGAAGAGATAAAAAAGCAATGTGGAGAAATGAGTTGCTAAAGTTTAATTGCTACAAAAGTGGGCGAGAGCCCACTTTTTTGTTTTTGTGGTATAATTTACATGTGCATGTTAAAGTCTGTGTCAAGGTTATTTGCGACCTGTTGATTTCAAAGGAGGTTTTATGATGATTAAGTGGAACTTGTACTCATTTGGGTATTTCATCCCACGTTGGTTCAAATGGGAGGATGCAACGAAGTTTGTTACCGTCTACGGAACGTATGAAATAGGTGATTGGGTTTTCCAAGAGTCGAAACTGGAAATAGAATTAATCGAAGTGCCTGACGAAGTTAGAGACCTTCGCGAAATTTACGAATTTCCGTGGGAAAGATTCAAGGTTCTCCCAACTGAGAAAACAATAGTCGTAAAGCGTGGAAACCCGGAGGATATTGCCGAGACCGAGTTTGAAAAAATCGTATTAGAGGAAGATACTGAAAAAAGTTAATAGGTATGTTTTTCAAAAAGCGAGGGCAGTTTGAAGAACTGCCCTTTTATTTTTAATTCTTGTAGATATATACTATACGGCATATAGATTTCGGGGGGTGTAGTCACCCTTTTATTTTTAATTCTTGTAGATATATCTTCTTGGGTGAAATGAATGAACAGAAGTTTAGATGATCTGAATCTTGAGTTCAGAACGTTGCTTCAGAAATTCATAATAGAGTGCCAAAATGTTGGTGTAAAGGTATTGATTTACAACACTTTGAGAACAAAAGAGGAACAATATGCACTGTATTTGCAAGGCAGAGCACCTGTTGAGAAAGTAAACGAAGCCCGTAAGAAGGCTGGTTTACCACCTATCAGTTCATCAGAAAATCGAGTAGTCACTAATCTTAGAGATTCTCCGCATTGTCACGGCTTAGCAGCTGATTTCGTACCTGTTGTTGATGGAAAAGTTGTTTGGAATGATCATAAACTTTGGGCGATTTGCGGGAAAATCGCAGAGAGAGTTGGGCTGGAGTGGGGCGGCTCTTGGAAGGATTTTCCGGACTATCCACACCTGCAGATGAAAAATTGGAGGCGGTTTTTGAAGAATGGCAAGCAAGAGTGAGATTCATAAAAGGATTTCGTATGTATGCTGGGCGGAAGATATCCGCCCGTTTTTATTTTTCTAAAATGTGGTATAATAACGAAAGACAATAATTTTGAACATGTGACTGGGAGGTTGAAGTTTGTGAGAATTTTGAGCGGTATTAGGCCAACTGGGAAAGTGCATGTTGGTCATTTTGTTGGTGTTTTCGAAAACTGGCTCAAGTTACAAGACGAAGGCAATGACACGTTTTATTTTATAGCAGACTGGCACGCACTGACTACGCACTACGAAGATACGAGCGAATTAAAAGAATTTACTTTTGACTTAATGAAAACTCTCATCGCTGTTGGGCTCGATAAGTCTACGCTCTTTGTCCAGTCCGCTGTTAAAGAACACGCAGAGTTGATGGTTTTATTCTCGATGATTACTCCGCTCTCCTGGCTCGAGCGCGTGCCGACTTATAAAGAAATGCGCCAGCAGATCACAAACAGAGACCTTTCAAATGCTGGATTCTTAATGTACCCGGTTTTGCAAGCTGCCGATATTTTGATTTACAAAGCAGATGGCGTTCCAGTTGGCGAAGACCAAGTCTACCACGTAGAGCTTACGAGGGAAATCGCAAGAAGGTTCAATTATATCTTCAAGAGAGAGGTTTTTCCAGAACCGAAGGAATTACTCTCGAAAGTTCCAAAACTCCTTGGAACCGACGGAAGGAAGATGAGCAAGAGCTACGGCAACACGATTCCACTCATCACAACGGAAGCAGAGCTTTCAAAGATGGTAATGCCTATGGTAACTGATACTAATAGGAAGAGAAGGTCTGATCCAGGCAATCCGGAAGTGTGCCCAGTGTGGGATTATCATAAGGCTTTCGGCACAGCGGATAAGCCAGAAGAAGCTCAGTGGGTTGTGGAAGGCTGTACTCAGGCAAAGATAGGATGTATCGATTGTAAAAAACTATTGCTAAAGAACATGGTGCAGAAATTGCAGCCGATTTGGGATAGGTACAATTCAATAACCGATGCTGAAGTCAAAGAAGCGATGGAAGAAGGGAACGAAAAGGCAAGGAAAGTTGCACAAGAGACGATGGAGGAAGTTAGAGAAGCGATCAAGATAATGTACTGATCTGGATGAAGGAGGGTAAAAATGTTAGAACCAGTGATTTTGAAGAACATACTTTTCTCAATATTGGCTGTAGTCATTGCGTATATTGTTCACAGAATTATAATGAGATCTATCAATAAATTCATTTCAACATTAGGTAAAGAGGTTAAAGCACCGAAAACTTTGTCTTTAATCCTTGCGTTTTTGATTTATGGTTTTGCGATAGCCGGTATTTTGGCTATTTGGGATGTCAACCTTGCTCCATACCTTGCAGGTTTGGGAATATCTGGTATAGTGATAGGTCTTGCGTTGCAAGAACCATTAACGAATTTTATGTCCGGTATTCTGGTTCTTGTTACGCGCAAGGTCTTTGAGGGCGAAGTGGTCGATATAGATGGCCTGACGGGGATTGTCGATATAGTTAAGATGAACCACGTTCATCTGAAGACTTTTGACGGCAAGATGATACTGATTCCAAACAGGAAGGTTTGGTCAGGCACTGTAACGAAATTTTGGCCCGGTAGGTACAGAAGAATAGATGTGGATGTTACGGTCGATTACTCTTCTGATCTTGATAAAGTTGTTTCAATCTTGAAGAAAGTCCTCGAAGAAGAGCCGTTGGTGGTAAAGGATAATTCTGTGGAGAACAATGTTGTCTTCAAATCGTTCGATTCTAATGGCGTTGTTTACACGGTGCGTTTTTGGACAGAAAAAGAAACATATTTTGACACGCTAAATGCAGTCGCGCACAGAATTAAGTCGGAAATCGATAAGAATGGTATCAAGATTCCATTCAGTATCGTTGAAGTCAAGCTTGTGAAATAATTTTCGGAGGGATGGAGATAGATGAGGAAAATAGAAAATGTTAGGAACATCTGTATAATTGCGCATATTGACCATGGTAAAACGACGCTTACCGATAGGATTTTAGAGATGACGAATGCCGTTGAGAAGAGGAAAATGCGAGAACAGTACCTTGACAGTATGGATATCGAAAGAGAACGCGGAATAACGATAAAATCACACCCACTTAGAGTTTTCTACACAGCAGAAGATGGAAAAGAATACGAAATAAACATCGTCGATACACCTGGGCACGTCGATTTCTCTTATGAAGTTGATAGGAGCATGGCGGCAGTCGAGGGTGCTATCCTCTTAGTCGATGCAACACAAGGTGTTCAGGCTCAAACGGTTGCGAATACGTATAAGGCACTCGAACATGATTTAGAGTTAATACCAGCTGTGAATAAAATCGACATGCCACTTGCTAATATCGAAGAGACTGTCGCGGAAATAGAAGATTTGATAGGTATTCCAGGCGAGGATATTTTTAAGATAAGTGCTAAAGAAGGTATTGGTGTTAAAGAACTTGTGGAGGCGGTTATAAAGCTCGTTCCACCACCGGAAACATCCGATGATGGGCATTTGCGTGCGCTTATTTTCGATGCGAAGTACGATAAATACCGCGGTGCAATTACGTACGTTAGAATTTTCGATGGCGAGATTAAATCAGGCGACAAGATAATGATGATGTCTACAAACGAAGTTTATGAAGTCATAGAGGTAGGTACGTTCACTCCTGATATGTTGCCTGTCGATTCTCTGAAAGCAGGGGATATCGGTTATATCATTGCAGGGTTGAAAGACGTTTCCAAAGCCAAAATCGGTGATACGATAACAAAACCTGATAACCCAGCTCCAGAGCCACTGCCGGGATACAAGGAAGTAAAACCGATGGTATTTGCGGGTATGTATCCAGGATTGCCTGAGTACTACGAAGAGTTAAGAAAGGCACTGGATAAATACAAGCTCAACGACGCGGCGCTCGTTTACAAACCAGATCACTCGCCAGCGCTTGGTTTTGGTTTCAGGTGCGGTTTTCTTGGACTACTTCATATGGATGTTGTCAGGGAAAGGCTTGAGCGAGAGTTCGATATGGCTGTCATATTAACTGCGCCGAACGTTGAGTACAAGGTAATCACGCATGCGGGCGAAGAGGTGTTCATAAACGACCCGGCTAAGTTCCCAGAAGAAGGAGAAGTGCGAGAGATTTACGAGCCGTACGTTAAGTTGTCGATAATTACGCCACCAGATTATATAGGAAAGTTGATGAACTTGGTGCAGAACGAAAAGCGCGGTACGATGATCTCAACGGAAAACGCCGGTCACGAGCGTGTTGTTATGCACTTTGAAGTTCCACTTGCGGAAATCATCTTCGATTTCTTCGATAAGATGAAAGCAGTGAGTAGAGGATACGCATCAATGGACTACGAGTTCCTTGAATACAGAAAGAGTGATCTCGTAAAGATTGCGATATACGTGAATAAAGAACCTGTTGATGCACTGTCGTTCGTTGCGCACCGCGACAAAGCATACACGATAGCAAGAAAGCTTGTCGATAAACTCGCTGAGCTCATACCTCAACATCAGTTTGAAATTCCTATCCAAGCGAAAGCTGGCGGTAGGTTCATCGCACGTTCAACAGTTAAGGCACTGAGAAAAGACGTGTTGGCGAAGTGTTACGGTGGAGACGTTACGAGGAAGATGAAGCTTCTTGAAAAGCAGAAAGAGGGTAAGAAAAAACTTAGGGAAATTGGTAACGTGACGATACCTCAAGAAGCTTTCTTAGCAATGCTCAGGATTGGTGAGGAGGAAGAATAAGAGATTTTCTAAGGATAGGAGGGAGCTGTCTTGAACTGGAATCTGAAAGAGATTTTTCAAGACGATACAGCTGCTACTGAAAATGCAAAACTGCGCTTGAACGAAATAAAAAAATACGTTGAGGAATTTGAAAATGAACAGGAATTAGGAAGATTAGTTGAATTGATTAAAAAGATAGAAGATTCAACCGATAATTTTGCAAAATCCTCTCAGTATGCGTGGATGAGGTACTCTACGGATACTGAGAGTTCAGAAAGCCAGAAGCTCATCGGAAGTATTCAACAACTCGAAGCTGAACTTTCAGAAAGCCTCGTAAAGATGGAAGTTAAGCTTGCTGCTCTTGATGATGCATCCATTGAAAAAATGATAGATCTGGATAAAAACTATGAGCACAAGCTTAGAAGAATTGTGGAAAGAAGAAAGCACCTCTTATCTAAAGAAGCTGAGCAAACATTAGCTTTGATGTCTGTTTCCGGAAGAGGTGCAATTTCCAAGATTCATAGTAGATTAGAGAGTGCGTACACTTTTGATATAGAAATTGATGGTAAGCTTAAAACGTTAACGGTCGAAGAAATTAAAGCACTACGCAGGTCGACGGATAGCCATCTCAGGAAAAGAGCAATGAAGATGTTCTTTGAAAGGTTCCAAAACGATTCAATGGTGATAACCGAAGTTTATAACCTGATAGTCAAAAACTACGACACAGAGAGCAAAATTCGACGCTTTCCAAAGCCGATATCGATGATGAATTTTGAAAATGAAGTGAGCGACGAAGTTGTAGATAAATTAATAGAAGTTACTGACCAATACACAAATCTGGTGCGCAGGTATTATGATTGGAAATCGAAAATAATGGGCGAAAAATTGACACTTGCAGACATATACGCGCCGATAAGTGCTGAGAGGAGAATATTTACTTTCGATGAAGCTAAGGACGTTATCTTGGAATCGTATTATGCGTTTAACCAATCAGCTGGTGATATTGTAAAAGGATTTTTCGATACTTCGCGCATTGATTTGCTACCTAAGAAGGGAAAGGTTGGAGGTGCTTACTGTATATATTCAACGACAAAACTACCTCCGTACGTTCTCACGAACTTTAACGGTGACATGTACGATGTTATGACTTTGGCGCATGAGCTTGGACATGGATTGCATGGCACTCTTTCAAGAAAACAGACGTTTTTCAACCACGACACGCCACTGACGTTAGCAGAACTCGCTTCCGTTTTTGGAGAGTTCTTAGTCTTTGATAATCTCAAAAACAAGCTTTCAAAAAAAGAAAAAATGGCTCTGCTTGCTTCGAAAATCGAAGATACAATCGCGACAACATTTAGGCAGAATATGTTTACTAAGTTTGAATTGAGAGCCCACAAGAAGATTAGTACAGATGGGTACGCCGATTGGAATGAGTTGAATGAGATATACCACGATGAATTGAAGAATATATTTGGAGATGTTGTCGAAATTCCTGAGTGGTACAAAAACGAATGGGCGATGGTTTCTCACTTTTTTGAGACACCATTCTACGTCTATGCATACAATTTTGCGCACTGTCTTGTGATTACGCTTTATCAGAAGTACTTGGAAGAAGGAAGAACATTTGCCGAGAAATATTTAAAATTGCTTGAAAGCGGAGGCAAGTATACACCGGAAGAATTGTTAGCCAGTGTTGGAATTGATGTCAAGGAAGAAGGATTCTGGGAAAGGGCATTTAGGTTCATTGAGCACCTTGTAGATGAGTTAGAAGAAGCAGCTCGGGATTAAAAGGAATATTTTAAAAATATTGACAAAGCGAAAGTGTTTTATTAAAATATAGCAAGACATCATAGAAAATCCTTGTAGGAGGCGATTAATGTGAATAGAGAAGAGCTCTTTAAAAAAGTAGCGGAAATCATTTCTGAGAAGCTGAACGTACCTATCGAAGACATTGACGAAGATAGCCATTTGATTGAAGATTTGGGAGCAGATTCACTCGATGCATTCGATCTTGTTATGGTTTTTGAAGACGAGTTTGGTATAAAGCTCGAAGACGAAGAAATCGAGAAACTTGTGACAGTTAAAAATATTCTCGATTTGCTTGAAGAAAAAATCAGCGATTAATCAAAAGTGAATAGAAAAAACAAAACATGCGGGTTTTTACCCGCATGTTTTTATTCCAAGCTCTCAAGACTATAAGAAATTGTATACATATATCTTATCGCTCTGGTTGTCAAACGTTTCTTTTAGGATTATTTTCGCACAGAAATCTTTAGTAATTTCTGTTGGTATTTCGACTATGAGGCTGTCTTTTTCTGGTAGTGTTGTTGAGAAAGTAAAGTATGGTGTTTGTAATCCGGCTGTATTTTCAGAGAGTATATCGGATATTTTGATACTTTTGCTTACTTGAATCGCTTTTTCAATATGGGTCTCCCTTGGCCTTCCCCAGTCGTATATGCGGTATGTAAGGTCTGACGACTGCTGGACTTCTATGACTGTGCTGTTCGGACCCAGAGCATGTACAGTCCCGGCTGGTATGTTTACAAACGTACCTTTCCTAACCTTTACAAAAGTCATAACTTCGTTTAATTTATCCATTTTGCCATTATTTATGTACTCTTTCATCTTGTCAACATCTTCGCAAATTGCAAATTCACCGTCTGTAAGAAAATACCAGGCTTCGCTTTTTCCCCAAGGTTCTTTCTCGAAAGAGTTTGCGTAATCGTTGTCTGGATGAACTTGCACACTTAGCCACTGCTTTGTTGATACGAGTTTTATCAGTATTGGGAATCTCTCATATTTACTGTCGTATATTGAACGCCCAAATTCGTTTAAGGAAATCCCATTCTCAAGCTTTGTTTCATATAATGGGTGTCCTGAAAGAAGCCAAATTTCACCTATTGGCATTTCATTTTCAAGCTCGAAGATAACGTTTATATCACTGTTACCCCAGATCATTGAGCGAAAATGAGGTATAATCTTGAACTGCATCTTAACCCTCCTATTTTTTAAAATTTAGAAAGCCAAGAGAGTTGAGGTTTTACCCCCCATATCCTCCGGCAATTATCTTTCCGTCTTCGTATTTAAGAACTACCTTTGGCAATGGTCTGTCCGTCATGTACCTTGCATCATGCATAAAGACTTCAACACCAGGATATAATACTTTTCTTGCTACGACTGAGCATTGATAACGCATAACGGACAGTTTCTCTTCAAGTTCTTGCTTTCTTTTTAAATTTCTCTCGAGTTGTTCCCGAAGGTTAATGAGTGTTCTTGTTACTTTAGAGAACTGTTCTTCTTTATCCGGAGGTATAGTCACTCCTTTTTCTTTCATTTCCTTGTATTGCTTTACGATATTGATTAACTTTTGTAAGCTTGTCTTATCTGTTTCTATTTGGACATTTAGTAATTTCAGTTCTTCGCGAATGTAAGGGTTTACACCAACTTCCAGATATGTATTAACGCCAAAGTCTGAACCTATTTCTTCGGCTTCTATTTTTGATAGCGCGATGTATTCGCCACCGATGATATTCGCACGAGGTCCTGTCCCGATTATAGAATTCGTGACCCTTACAGTGCAGTTCATCAGATTGGATTCGAAGTAGAGATTCTCGGCTTCTATTGTTACCGCTTCGGCGTACTTTACATGCACATCCTTTTTTGCCTTTATCAATCCTTTATCCTTACCTTTTACACCAGAAACTCTTACATTTCCTTCTAACGAGATTACTGTTGAAGCCTCTGCAACACCATTGACTTCAACGTCCCCTTTTGCGCGAACTATAAAGCCTGGTTTTACATCGCCTTTCACTAAAACTACACCGGGGAATTCGACGTTTCCAGTTTCATAGTTAACGTCTCCATCTATTTCTAAGTATTCACTTACTTCAATCATTCCCTTTTCAATATCTATTTTTAATATTCCTTCGTTTGTTGCAATTATGTACATTCCATCTTCGCTAAGTGCAACGTTCTTTCCAAGTACTACTTTTGCTTCGTTGCCTTTCTTAGCCGGAACGGGTTCTCCGTAGACATTTCGACCCGGGATGCCTTCTGTTGGTGGATAAATGGTTGCAATTTTCTGACCACTTTTGACGATTATTCTTTTCTGCACTGGAAACTCTCTGAAATCAACTTTGTTTCCGGAAGTGGTGAAAGATCTTTGACTCAGTACTTCAAATATTATTCTTCCGTCTTCTCCATTCTTTGGTAAATCACCGCGGGCAAAAAGCACAGGTGTGTCCTCAACCGGCTCTTCACACAGGTGCCGAAGAGCCCCCAAATCTATGTTGTGTGTTATTTTCGCTTTTCTTATTTCTTCCGTTAATTTATCTAAAGTGACATTCTCTCCCGGAAGTATATTCGAAAGTTTTATGTAAGCTTCCATCTTGTCCGGTGTTACGGAAATGACTACATTCATGCTATTCCCCCTTGCAAGAGCAAGATAATGTTAACTAAAAGTATTGAAAC
>FQKF010636461.1_pt1 | contig 11663 bp, 9 predicted proteins | sample 1504521 | NCBI WGS metagenome assembly FQKF01 (sample SAMEA4475357, study PRJEB15587) | soil metagenome | biome: Soil; feature: Field | place: India | collected 2015-03-11 | depth 0 m
ATTGCTCTTCTGCAATACACTCCATTTCTTTATTCCAATACATAGGCATCACCTCATTTAATCTCTTCAGGATTTAAAAATTTTAAATTTTCTCCTTTCAATGCATCCATCGCCTTAGCAGTGTCTTCAACTTCAACAATCAGATAAGCTCTCTTTCTTGTTTCAGCTACATATACAGAGGCACTTTCTATATTAATGCCCTTTGAAGATAAAATTTTTACTACTTCGTAAAGACCTCCAGGCTGGTCTTTCATTTCTATTCCAATTGCCTCATTCAGTGATACAGTGAAACCTTTTTCCTTAAGCAAATCATATGCTTCTTTCCACTTATTTACCATAAACTTTATTACACCAAAGCCATTTGTGCTCGTAATTGAAAATGCAAGAATGTTTATTTTTGACTCAGTTAGTACCTTTGTTATTCTCTCGAGCCTGCCAGGTTTATTTTCTGCAAAAACCGATATAATAAAAACTTTGTTCATATAAAACCTCCTAAATAAACGATAAAATTAAATTGTTCTGTTATCAATAACTCTTTTAGCTTTTCCTTCACTAATAGGTAATGTTCCAGGCTCAAGTAGTTCTACCTTAGGCTTAACCATTGTGGCTGAACGAATTTTATCAATTATTTCTTCTTTCATTCTTATAAGTCTTTCAATTTTTCCATCAAATAGCTCTCTATCTATCTCCACTTTAACAGTCATCTCATCATAGGACTCAAGAACAATCTGATAATTCTGAGCAACTCCCTTAATGCTCATTAATACCTGCTCAATCTGTTGAGGGAAGATGTTAACACCTTTTACTATGAACATGTCATCTGACCTACCAAGTATTCTTGATATTCTTCTATGAGTTCTTCCGCATCTACAGGGTTCTGGTATTATTCTTGTGAGATCCCTTGTTCTATACCTTATAAGAGGCATAGCCTCTCTATTTAGAGTAGTAAGAACAAGTTCTCCAATTTCACCCTCTGCAACAGGCTCACCTGTATTTGGATTGATTACTTCCATTAGAAAATTATCTTCCCATAGGTGAAGTCCTGCTTTATATTTACATTCAAAACCTACTCCAGGTCCATTCATCTCTGTAAGACCGTAGCAGTTATATATGTCTATCCCCAGCATATCTTCAATTTTTTTTCTTGTCTCTTCTGAGTATGGCTCAGCACCTAAATAAGCTCTTTTTAATTTTAAATCCCTTCGAGGATCCATTCCTTTATCATAAATTACAGAAGCTACATATAGGGCATAACTTGGAGTTATATGAATCATTGTTGTTCCAAAATCCCTCATAAGATTAATCTGCCTTTCTGTATTACCAGGTCCTGCAGGTATAACAAGAATTCCAACCTTTTCCGCGCCATAGTGCATTACGAATGCCCCTGTAAACAATCCATAAGTCATGCTATTTTGTAGAATATCACCCTGCTTGGCACCTGTCATTACAAGACAACGGGCAATAAGCTCAGCAGAGTTATTAATATCTTTTTTTGAGAAAAAAATCGCCTTTGGTTTACCCGTAGTTCCACTGGAAGTGTGTAATCGGATAAGTTTTTCTACAGGTAAGGTTACGAGCCCAAAGGGATAATCTACATATAAATCTTCTTTTGTAGTAAAGGGGAGTTTATTAACATCTTCAAGATATTTAATATCATCGGTTTTTACATTTGCCTGTTGAAATTTAGCTCTATAGTGAGGGACTTTCTGATAGACTCTTCGAAGTGTTTTTTTTAGCCTTTCAAGTTGAAGTTCTCTTAGTTTTTGTTTTTTTAATGTTTCGGCTTCCTTGTTCCAAAATTGCATTTTCCTTTGCTAACCTCCTGCCTTCTTGAAATGCTTTTATATTTAAGTCAACTGTTTTCGGAGGGACAGACTCTTTGATCACTTCTAACCATATTTTGTCATCAAAAGACAAAAAAACAGACAAAAAACCTAAAATCACTGAATTTTCAACTTTAGGAGTACCTAAATCCCTTGCGATTTTTTCTGCATCGATAGCATAGACACAAAAATTTTTCTCCTTCAAAGAGTTTTCAATACTTTCAGGATATTGGTTATCTTCAGCCATGGCAGGAGTGATTTTCTTTCTATTGAAAATTATCTTTCCTGATTTTTTAAGAAATGGAAGATAACGAATAGCCTCCATTTCTTCTAAAGCAACTAATATATCAGCCTGTCCTGCGGGAATTGCAGGCGAATATACCTTTTGTCCGAATCTAATGTGACCAACAACACTGCCACCTCTCTGAGCCATTCCGTGAAGTTCGCTTTCCTTTATATCAAAACCACTTTGAAAAGCTACTTGAGCAATGATTCTACTCGCGAGAACAATTCCCTGCCCACCGGTGCCAGCCATGATTATATTTACACTCGACATGTTGGAAATTTTACCACAGTGAAAAAGTAATTTGCAATATTTAACTGATTTTGATAAAATTTATCTCAATTATGGACTTCCATCAGTTAAAAGTTTTCATTTCCGTATATAAAAATAAAAGTTTTTCAAAGGCTGCAAAAGAAATATTTTTAACTCAGCCAACAATCAGCGAGCATATAAAAACTCTTGAAGAAGAATTAAAATGTAATCTTTTTGACAGAGTTGGTAAAAAAATTATTCCCACAAAAGAAGCTGATTTACTTTATGAGGAATCACTTGATTTAATTAATAAACTTGATAACTTAAAAGATTCTATGCAAAAATTTAGAGAACTTCCTTCAGGTAGTATATTTGTCGGAACAAGTAATATTCCTGGTACATATATATTACCTTCATTAATTACAGAGTTTAAAGCTTCCTATCCTGATATATATATTCAGATTGATATATCTGACTCAGCAGAAGTAATTAGTAAAATCCTTTCACATGATGTGATTATAGGTTTAGTTGGTACTCAGATTAATAATCCATTTTTAAGATTCACTCCTTTTATGGAGGATGAACTTGTAATAGCCTCTCCTAATTTTATAAAAAAAGAATCAATTGAACCAGCAGAATTATTAAATAATGCCTTTATTATGAGAGAAAGCGGTTCAGGCACAAGAAAAGAAACAGAAAAACTCTTAAAAGAAATTGGAATTGAAGGAGCAAAATTAAAAATAGTCTGTACTTTAGGTAGTACAGACGCTGTAAAACAAGCAGTAAAAAATGGCTTAGGAATCTCTATTCTTTCAATTCATTCTATTAAGGATGAAATAGAATGCGGAAAACTAAAGGCAATTAGAATAAAGGGTCACAGGATGACAAGAAAATTCTATATTGTTACACACAATAAGAGAACTTTACCTTTTATTTACAGATTATTTTATGAATTTTTATTAAAGAAGGCAGCTATTCAATAATTTTATCAAGACCTTCCTTTGTAAAACCAACCATCCTTTTACCGTTATAGGAAATAAAAGTAGGCGTGCCATTGACTGCCATCTTTTTCATTAGTTCTATTGTGTCATTTATCTTTTTTGAACCACTTTCACAGGATTTACCATCCCATTTAGAGTTTAGATAGTCATTGTAATTCATATCTGAACAAATACCCTTTATTGATTTATCCTTTGCTTGGGGATGAAGTTGCTCTAAAGGAAGAAGTATAACCTTCACTTCTATCTTTCTTGAATCTGCCCACTCTTTTACTAATACTTTAGCTTTTTCACAGAATGGACAATCTGGGTCAGTAATCATGTAAACATATTTCTTTGCACCTTCGGGTTTGAAAGAAAAAGCCACTACCTTTTCTATTTCATTCTTAAAGTCAGAGAAACTTTTTTCCTGAATTCTGTTAAGAGCTGCTTTTGTAAGAAACTCTCCATCTTTATAAACATCTCCTCCTATGAAAAATGTTTTGTTATCAGGAGCAACATAAAAAATTCCAAAATTACCAGCCTTTTCAATCACTATCTGACATAAATTCGTTCCTTTTACATCATTTTTTTCTAAAATTTTATCAAAATCTGCCTTAAATGCCTGCTTGAGCTCATTTTTTATAGAATCTTCCTTAATTTTCGTACAAGGATTTGATGACATATTACAGGAAACAAAAAAAATCAGACAACAAATTAGAACTATAAATTTTTTCATTAAATACCCCCGTAGTATTTTTTTTTAATCTAACATTAAAATAAAATAAAAATCAAAAAATCTCTCTATTTTATCCTCTCTATCTTAGCACCTAAGGAAATTAATTTTTTATCGAGTTCTTCGTAGCCTCTGTCGAGATGATAAATTCTATCTACTATTGTCTTTCCTTCAGCTATTAAAGCAGCGATAATAAGAGAAGCAGAGGCTCTTAAATCTGTGGCCATTACAGGGGCACCCTTCAGTTTTTTAACTCCCTTAACTGTAGCTGTATTGCCTTCTACAGATATATCAGCTCCTAATCTTCTTAGTTCACCAACGTGCATAAACCTATTTTCAAATATGGTTTCCTTTATTACAGAAGTTCCATTTGCAATAGCCATCATAGCCATAAATTGCGCTTGCATATCGGTAGGAAACCCTGGATAGGGCATTGTCTTTATATCAACAGCATTTGGTCTTTTAGGACCAATTACTCTTAAACCTTCCTGTGTTTCTTTAAAAACAACCCCTGCGTCTTTCATTTTTAAAATCACTGCATCTAAAAGATTTGTTTTGCATCCTTTAACTAATATATCTCCACCTGTAGCTCCGGCAATTGCCATAAAAGTTCCTGCCTCGATTCTATCCGGTATTACTTCATAAGAAGGGGGAGGAATAAGCTCACTGACTCCTTCAATTTCTATAATACTTGTTCCAGCTCCTTTTATTTTTGCCCCCATAGATATAAGATAATTAGCAAGATCAACAATTTCTGGCTCTTTTGCAGCATTTTCAATAACTGTTAATCCCTTTGCTAAAGTTGCTGCCATCATTATATTCTCAGTACCAGTCACAGTTGGAATGTCAAAGTAAATTTTAGTTCCCTTTAACCTGTTAGCCTTAGCCACAATATAGCCTTCTTTTAATACAATGTTAGCACCCATTTTCTCAAGACCTACTATATGTAAATTTACAGGTCTTGCACCTATAGCACATCCACCAGGCAAAGATACTTTAGCCTTGCCAAATCTTGCCACAAGTGGACCAAGAACTAAAATTGAAGCTCTCATAGTTTTTACAAGATCGTAAGAAGCTTCAAATTTAGATATTCTTTGAGTATCAATGGAACAGGTATTATTTTCTATTTCAATCTCTGCTCCCATTCTTTTTAAAAGTTCTGCCATTGTAAATACATCTCTCAATCGAGGGACTTTTTTTAAATTGTGCATACCCGATGAAAGAAGAGTTGCTGCCATTATGGGCAATACAGCATTCTTTGCTCCACTGATGGTAACTGCACCCTTTAGTGGTCTTCCTCCAAAAATAAGTAGCTTATCCATGATAAATATATTAAACTAAAAGAAAGAGATATTGAAATATGTTAAACATAGATAACCTAATAGAAAAAGTTTTAAAATACAGACCCAAAGCTAATGTTGACCTTATAAAAAAAGCATATATTTTTTCAAGAGAAGCTCATTGTGCTCAAATAAGAAAAGAAGGAATCCCTTATATATATCATCCTTTAGCTGTTGCCTATATTTTAGCAGATATGAAATTAGACTCTGCTACTATTGCTGCAGGACTTCTACATGATACAGTAGAGGATGCAGATATGACCCTTGATGATATAAGTGAGATGTTCTCTCCTGAAGTGGCATTTCTCGTAGATGCGGTAACCAAATTGAGTAAAATACAATTTTCGACTGTCGAAGAGGCTAAAGCTGAAAGTTTCAGAAAAATGTTTCTAGCCATGTCAAAGGACATAAGAGTAATACTGATAAAATTTGCAGATAGGCTTCATAACATGAGAACAATCGAATTTCTTCCACCAGAGAAACAAAAAAGAATAGCCCTTGAAACTCTGGAGATTTATGCTCCCCTTGCTAATAGACTCGGGATAGGATGGATGAGAAATGAGTTTGAAGACCTCTCATTCAAAGTACTGTATCCTGAATCTTTCCAGGAGTTAGAGAGTAAAGTTACCAAAAGAAGGGAAGAACAAAACACTTATATTAATAACGTAATTGAAACACTATCAAACAAAATAAAGGAAATGAATATTCCTTTCAAAGCCTACGGTAGGGTTAAACACTACTATGGAATATATCAAAAAATGATTAAACAGAAAATTCCCTTTGAACAAGTTTATGATGTTATTGGTATCAGAATCATAACTGATACCGTTCCCCATTGCTATGATATACTTGGCATAATTCATTCTCTTTGGACACTTATACCGGGAAGATTTAAAGACTTTATAAGTTTACCAAAATCAAACTACTATCAATCTCTTCATACTACAGTTATAGGACCGAAAGGAGAAAGAGTTGAATTTCAGATAAGAACAGAGGAAATGGATATAATTGCTGAAGAAGGAATAGCAGCTCATTGGAGATATAAGGAAAAGAAAGAACTCGATGATAAGGAGACAAAAATTGTCTCTTGGTTGAGAGACTTAATAAAAGAGATATCAGATCCAACGGAATTACTCGATGCAGTAAAGTCAGAAGTAATACCTGATACCATATACGTTTTCACTCCCAGAGGTGATGTAAAAGAATTACCTGTGGGTTCTACCCCAATAGATTTTGCTTATTCCATTCACTCTGAGGTGGGAGCTCGTTGTTCAGGTGCGAAAGTAAATGGTAGAATAGTTCCTCTCAATTATCAACTTCAAAGCGGTGATGTAGTTGAAATAATAACAAGTCCTCATCAAAAGCCCAGAAAAGACTGGTTACAATTTGTTGTTACCCAAAGAGCGCGTAATAGAATAAAACATTACCTTAGACTTGAAGAAAGACAACAGGCCATAGACATAGGTAAACAGCTATTGGAAGCCGAGATAAAAAAACAAGGTTTTTCAACATCTATAATAAAGTCTGACAAAATAGAACCCATTCTTCAATCATTTAGTGTCCAATCATTAGAGGATCTATATTTCCTTTTAGGACATGGAAAAATCTCGATTCATCAAGTTATTAATAGACTTATCCCTGAAAGCGAAAAAGAGGAACCTATTCTAACAAAAAAAACCACAGGTAAACGAGATAACAAACAGTTTATTTCATTAAAAGGAGTAGACGAAGTTTTATATCATATTGCTAAATGCTGTATGCCAGTGCCGGGAGATGATATTGTGGGTTTCATTACAAAGGGTAAGGGGATATCTGTACACAGAAAAGACTGTGAGAATGTAAAACATTTAAGTAATGAAAGATTAATAGAAGTTTTCTGGACAGCAGATGAGACATCTAAAGCTCAAACTAAAATAAGTGTAGAATGTATTGATAAACCAGGGATATTAGCTAATCTTACAGGATTATTGTCTGCAGCCCAAGTAAATATCACAGCAGTTAAAGCTAATTCTACATCAGACAAAAGAGCATTAATTGACTTTACTATAGAAGTAAAGGATAGAATTCATCTTGCAGAAATTATCAATAAAATTTCTCAAGTTTCAGAAGTTCTTTCAATAAGAAGATAGATCAATATTTAAAGCACCCTGCCTAATTATTTTAGGTGGATAAATTGATACATCTATAATAGTAGATGGAATACCTGGAAGTTTACCACCATCGATCATTAAAATATTTTCCTTTGAATCATTGAAATATTTTATGACTTCTTCAACATCTGATGCAGGCGGTAGTCCTGAAATATTAGCAGAAGTGGCAGTAATAGGAAAAGGAGATAGTTGTATTAAGTCTAAGGCGAAAGATTCTCCTGGCATTCTAATGGCTATCTTATTATCAAAAATAATTTCTGGAGGCAATTTAGCCTTTGCTGGTAACAGAAGCGTTAATGGTCCAGGCCAGTATTTTTCAATTAACTCTTTTGCTATAAAAGGTAAAGAATTTACTAATAAATTAAGATGACTCAAATTAACTATAAGCGGGAAAACCTTTTCTGTAGGACGCTTTTTTAGTTCAAATATTTTCTTAAGTAATCTTCTGTTGTTAAATTTAACTCCAATACCATATAGAGTTTCTGTAGGATAAATTATTATCCCCCCTGCTTCTAAAAAATCAATTATTTGTGGTATTTTTGCCTCTTCTACTCTTAATATTTGCATTTAACTCCTCTAAGATTGAATTTAATTGTCTTATATCAATTTTTCTAAATTTTTTATCTTTAAAATAAATCTCTGAATAAAAGTCTATAAATTTAGCTGCTAAATCCCTTATTTTAGAATCGGAAATATTGATAATAAATTCTTCTAATCCCTCATTATTTTTTCTCTCATAACCTCCTTTATTCATAATTTTCAAAAATCTTTTTAATGGTGACCTGTTTATTTTGTAAATCCTTAACGTATAAATAGAAATAATTATTATTAGACAAATTGAGAGTGGAAATAAATATTTTTTTTCAAAGTGAAATTTTGGAGATTTTATAGTATTTACCAATTTAAGCTGAGTTGTAAGGTCATAATTTATTACAAAGTTATTCCATATATAATCTAAAAAATTAAGTACAACAGGTTCATTATATCGTACAACTCTACTACCTGAAGGATCATATCTTCTCCAAACTCCATTACTCCATGCTTCAACCCATAAATGAGCATCTGAAGCCCTTATCAAGTAATAAGCTCCAAAGGGATTATAACTACCCCCCCTGAAACCGCCAACCACTCTTGAATGAATACCTTTTATCCTGAGCATTAAAGCCATTGTTGTGGCAAAATACTCACAATTACCCTTTTTAGCATTAAAAACAAAATCTTCTACAGGATTGTTACCTTGTGGTAAATATTTAAGAGAATATTCGTAATTTTTAAGAAAATCAATTACATTATTTATAACTTCCTCTTTACCTGCAGCTTTTGAAGTTATTTCTTCTGTTAATGCCTTGAATCTATTGGTAATGTTATCTGGTAATTGGAGATATTTTTTATTAGGTTGTTCTTCGTAATATTCATAATTTATAGATGATTCACCTATGTATTTCAAAGGTTTCTGAATAGGATTCTTTGTTTTATAAACTCCTGGATATTCTAAAATAAGATTTTGCAAGTAAACATTTAGAGGAAAATCAAGAACAGGTAAGTAATTTTCATAGGAAGGTTCAAAAAATACAGAATATCTTATCCTCTTTCCTATTATTTTTTCATCTCCATGAGTAAAAATCTCTTCTCTTGTCCACTTTTTTCCATCAAAATTATCAAAAGTTATCATTCTCCAGTAGAGTTGGTTAAAATCTATTTTATCCATTTTTACTCTCATTACCACTGATTTATCCTCTTCAATTGTTGAAATACTCCCAAGATTTACTGTTGATGAAAATCCTGTTTTAGCACTTGCTAAACCAATGTTAAGTAAAGGATAGGGAGTTCTCGGTAAGAAAATAAAAAAAACTATACTCATAGGAACTGATAGAATTATAATTATTATGGTATATTTTAGTAACCCCTTCAGAACTCCCTTTTCCGTGTAATTTTGCGAAGTCTCTTTTAAATACGTAATGAGTAAGATGGAAAATAAACATAAAATAAAAACTAAAGCGAATCTCACAAGAAAAATCCACGATACACTAAATATGGTCGAAGCACTCAAAAGTAACATTGCCATTAAATAAATCTGGAAATATTCTCTAGAAGTTTTATTGCCTAAGAATCTTAATGCTGTTATCAAGGCAAGTGCTTCAACAGATGGCAGAATTATGTCATCTATAGAAAAATTAAGAAAGGGTAAAATAAGAAAAATTATTGATAATACATTTATTATCCATTGTTTAATTTTAACTCCATTGAAATAAAATAAAATACTCAAGAAAATAATAATAGAGAAAATTATACCGATTGAAAGGGAAATATTAAAAACAATTCCCCAGAAAGAGATAATAACAATCAAAATACTTATAATAAATAAAAAATTCTCAATTTTTAAAAGATTAATAAAGAGCGAGGGCATATAGCATTTTCCTTAAATGAACTCTACCTTTATCTGGTTTGTAGAGTTTATTTTCCAATTCAAGTCCAACAGGTATTCCCTTTTTTGAAAGCTCAATTATTGTAAAAGTTGCCTTTCCTATTTTTTGCTCTAAATCTCCTGAAAAATCTGATAATCTTACAATTGCAGGATTTCCTGTATAGGGTGAAAATTCTTTAGTCATTAATTCTGAGGTTTTAGCAGAGGCTTTCCAGTGAATATATTTTAAAGGTTCAAAGGGATTATAATTTTTGATTCCTACCATTTCCCCCTCATAAGCTTTGCCAATTGTCCTTTTAGATTCCGTTTGTTTATTTCCTTTAGACAGATATACAGAAAAATCACACTTAATTGGTTTAGGAAAAACGATGATTTCGTAATTAAAAGGTAAATTTAAAATTCTATTAAAAAAATGAAAAGGGAAAAAAGAGGAAATCATAATTTTATCAATAGAAATCCTACCTCTTTTGGGAAATGTAACTGTTAAATTAAAAATTTTTTTATCTTCCACATGGGCAAGCAAAGTTTCACCATCATTAATCTTTACTCTTATTAACATAGAAGGCAGAGGATATTTTGTTTTTACCTCAAATTTCATTGTCGTAGGAATTGTGGCAAAAATATCATTGGCTGATACTAATAAAAAATGAACATTTTTAAGATTATAGATTGACAATAAGCCACTCATAGCCATCGTGGTCAATAGAAAAGAGAGTACTATGAAAAGTAAATTATTCCCTGTATTTACAGAAGCAAACCCGATTAAAAGAGTTATGACTATAAATATCCACCCAGAATGGGCTATTTTTACGGAGGTACGGAAATTCTTTCTAATACTGATAATATCACCTCTTCTTTAGATAGGGAATCTTCTCTCAAAATTATTCTATGTGGTGTAACAAAGGGTATTATTTCTTTTACATCCTCTGGAATGATATAGTCTCGCCCCTTGAAAAAAGCATTTGTTTTTGCAGCATATGTTATAGCTAAGCCTGCTCTTGTTGATAAACCAAGAATAATTCTACTATCTTTTCGTGTAGCATCTATGAAATTAATTATCCAGTCAATGATTTTATCTGATATATAAATATTCCTTATATCATTCTGAATTTGCAAAATCTCTTCTCTTTCTAATACTGGAGTAAGCTTATATAGTTCCTCTCTGGAACTTCCCTTTTTTAATATCTCACTTTCTGCATCAGAAGCGGGGTATCCAATACTAATTTTTAACATAAATCTATCTAATTGTCCCTCAGGCAAGGGAAAGGTTCCGTAAAATTCAATAGGATTTTGGGTGGCAATAACAAAAAAAGGTTTTGGAAGTTTGTATGTTGTGCCATCTATTGTTACTTGTTCTTCAGCCATAGCTTCAAGAAGAGAGGATTGAGTCTTTGGAGTCGCTCTATTTATCTCATCTACTAAAACAATATTATTAAAAATAGGACCGGCTTTAAATTCAAACTCGCCTGTACTTTTATTAAAAATGGATAATCCTGTTATATCAGAGGGTAATAAATCATTTGTACACTGAATTCTACCAAAACTTAGATTAAGAGCTCTTGAAAGGGCTATGGCAAGAGATGTTTTTCCAAGTCCTGGTAAATCCTCAATCAGTATATGTCCTTTTGAGAATATTGATATTAAAGAAAGAATTATTGCCTTCTCTTTTCCTTGAAG